>Ga0129310_1001489_pt1 | contig 20268 bp, 18 predicted proteins | sample Go1ome_2_FD_94433 | JGI IMG/M metagenome (GOLD analysis project Ga0129310, IMG submission 94433) | Western lowland gorrila individual fecal microbial communities from Wisconsin, USA - Go1022A metagenome | ecosystem: Host-associated > Mammals > Digestive system > Large intestine > Fecal | place...
CATTAGTGTCTGCTGCGTGCGAGTCGTAATGCGAATGTGCCTGCTGCAACATGACACCACCCAAAAGCCGGGTTCACAACCTAAAACATGCGCGTCCGTCCTCACTTACGCTGTGCAAGGGTAATAGCCTTAAAATACGTTAAAATGTTCTAAGATAATCTTAACACCCAATAACACCAGAATCAAGCCTCCCACGAATTCGGCTTTGTTCTTATACTTCGTTCCGAATACATGTCCAATATTGACACCAGCCATGGAGATTATCAGTGTCGTACATGCAATGATACCACATGCAACAACCGTGTTGATCATTGCACTTGCTCCTGCAAGCATTGTAACCGGCACACAGGCAAATGTAATCCCAACTGCCAATGCATCAATACTGGTAGCAATTGCCAACAGCAGCATCTCCTGCACCTTCAAGGTTGCTGTCTCTTCCTCCGGCTCATCCGATAACGCCTCCTTGATCATATCCCCTCCGATCAATGCCAGCAATGCAAATGCCACCCAAGGTGCAATCTCATTAATATATTTTTCAAACTGAACACCAAGAACATACCCGATAAACGGCATAATTCCCTGAAATCCTCCAAACCATGTGCCAACGATCAGACATTCTTTCCATGTAATCTTTGACATAGCAAGTCCTTTGCAGATTGATACCGCAAAGGCATCCGCAGACAAACCTACTGCTAATAAAAGTAATGTGACTAAATCCATGTGAACTCCTCTCTTTTTCCGTAATAGATAGATTCTTACAAAATGCATTCTTACGCATTCTACAAAGGGCTATGTATAGAAAATAGAAAAACACAAGCGGAGCATTTTTGCTTTATAAAAAAATGTTTCCTATAAAATAAAAAAAGACATACATATAGCCTGCTGTGCTATATATAAGTCTCATCAATTAAGGCAAACCAGGTGTCCACCACCAGTATGTTGATTTGCCACACGCTATTATGTGCTGACTACTCCCTCACATACAAATATTATCTTATAGAAAATGTCCGGGTCTGTCAACCACTAATTTCCTTTTAGGATACACATAAATCAATTTCATTTTCAATTCATACTTCCACTGTCCCGGCATAAAAGTTTTCCGTTTTTTCACTCCCACTAAATGTTTACTCTATAATATACCTCACTCATCATTCATCCGGCAAAGTGCTCTCACAATAGCTCCTGCCAGCAATCCGATCATTGAACCAGTCAGCAATCCTGCCACAAGTAACACAGGAAAATACACAGCAATACGCAGATTACCAAGTATCCATGCTGCTGCCATTAATTGCCCGACATTATGCATTACTCCACCCGCAATACTGACCCCAACTAAAGAAAATCCTTTCACCTTCTTAAGAAGCCACATTGCAAAAAAACTCAGCATTCCTCCTGCCAGACTATATAAAACGGACACGCCGTTTCCAAACAACAATCCCGACAATACAATCCTGACAACTGAGATCATAAGGACTTCCGGTACTGACAGCAGATATAATCCCGCCACCACCACTACATTGGCTATTCCAAGTTTTACTCCCGGAATTCCAAAATGAAATGGAATCAATACCTCAATATAACTAAACACCATTGCTAATGCAACAAATACACCTAACCTCGCTACCTTCTTCGACATTCCTGTACCATCCTTATGTCCATTACTGTGCTACCGCATCTACATCATTCTGATCCTCTGTCCCCAGGCGCACTTCCACAACCAGCTTATGTGGCAGGCAGATCAGACTTTTGCTCTCTTTTGACGTTTCCCCCTGCTTTACACAATACTTATCCGGACAATCCGCTTCCGTAACAGACACTTTTCCCTGCCGTATCACAATCCGGTTATACCCATATTCACTCCGGATATCCAATTCCCGGTCCTGTGCTAACGGATACGTTCCATATTCCTGTCCATCCAATATGATCACAACCCGGTCCCCCTGTACATTTTTCCCCAATAGCAGATAGCTCACACCTGCTGCCAATAAGATTCCAAGGATCAGTATCATATCTCGCTTCTTCATCTTATACATATACACCCTCGCACATCAATAATCCTGTCAGGATTATAACACGAATGATTGTAAATGCAATATGTTTCCAGTCATTCCCTGCCGGAACCTTCCCCTATAAAGTTGAAAAAGCTGTCCTTCCTCATATCGGCACTACATGCATAAGGCCGGCATTTCTCCAGACAGCTTTCTCATATCTCTTAACGTTCACAAAGTGCTTCACGCTTTGTGAACTATTTTAAAACTTGCAAAATACTTTGCATCTTACTCGCTCTTTTATATAGCATCCTGTTATCTCAATCTTTGATCTCACCATTCTTGTGACGTACAAAAAAGTCCTTTGTTTCTTTCACAACCACACCGGAAAGTACAAAGATTGCGATCATATTAGGTATTGCCATCAATCCATTAAAGATATCCGCAATCGTCCACACCGCCTTTACTGTCATGTATGGTCCGATAAATACGGCAATGATATATAACCAACGATATACCAAAATAGACTTTCCTTTACTACCCGTCAGGTATTCCAGACAACGCTCAGAATAATAATCCCAACCAAGAATTGTTGTAAATGCGAAGAATACCAGACAAAGCATTAACAAGAATGCAGATAGCTTTGCCGAAATCGGAAGACCATTCTGGAACGCATAAGTCGTTACCTGTACACCTTCCAGACCTTCCTGCTGCCACGCTCCGGTCAATACAATAGAAAGACCGGTCATCGTACAGATTACGATCGTATCCACAAAAGTTCCCGTCATGGAGATCAGTCCCTGACGAACCGGCTCTTTTGTCTTAGCAGCAGCTGCCGCGATCGGTGCAGATCCAAGTCCTGCCTCATTTGAGAAGATACCTCGTGCAACACCTTTCTGCATCGCAACGATCATGGAACCAACCACACCGCCGGTTACAGCCTGCGGATTAAATGCTCCTTTTACGATCACAACAATTGCATGTGGGATCTCAGTAATATTGCAGATCAATAATACAACAGAAATCACAACGTAAATGATCGCCATAAACGGCACGATAACCTGTGATACACTGGCAATCCTCTGAATACCGCCGATCAATACCAATGCAACACAAACGCTTAAGATCAGGGATGCAATTACAACAGTCCACGAATAAGTTCCTATTCCCGGAATTGCAACCGTATTCGTCTTATCCGGATCAAAGAATCCCTGAACTGCAGATGAAATACCATTCACCTGCGAAAATGTACCAATTCCAAATAATCCAACACAAATTCCAAAGAATGCAAAGATCTTGGCCAGCCATTTCCAACCTTCTCCCATTCCTTTTTCTATGTAATAAAACGGTCCGCCCAATGCATGATTTTCTTCATCCACAACACGATACTTGACCGCAAGCAAACCTTCCGCATACTTCGTTGCCATTCCGAAAAATGCTGCAAGTTCCATCCAGAACAATGCTCCCGGACCACCGGCTCCGATTGCAGTTGCCACTCCAACAATATTACCGGTACCAATGGTTGCTGATAATGCAGTACAAAGTGCTCCAAACGAGGTAACTTCGCCCTCGCCCTCTTCCTCATTCTTCACCATCCACTTCAGTGCCAACGGTAATTTTCTTACCTGTAGCAAGCCCATACGGATTGTCAGTAGAATTCCACCGGCCATGATCAGTACCATAAGCGGCACGCCCCAGACCAGATCATCAACTTTTGTTAAAAACGCATTCACTGTATCCCACATATTCTCCTCCTTGTGTGTTATCAGTTTCTCAATAAATACTCAACTTCAACATCCTATCATAATTTCTACAAAATGAAAAGCTAAATTCTGATATTTTTCATGTTTTAATACCACTTTTATTTATTCTGTTAAGTACACCTGCTTTTTCACACAGAACATTTTATCTGCAACGTTTTATCTTCCCGCTTTCCGTCCTTGGAAGTCTTTTTATCCGTCTGCATATCTTAGGTATCTCATATGGCTGCAATATATTCCTTAACCTTCCCCGGATCTGTGTCATTCCCGGTAATTCTTCCTCACCCTCATAGTCAAATTCCAATTGCTGATACATTCCTTTCATTCCCACCTTCGCAATTCCGGCAACATGATATACTTCTGCAAATGTCTGCTCAATCCGGTACGCAGACACCTTTCTTCCATTAATATTTAGTATATCATCTGCCCTGCCAAGAAAATAAAAGTTTCCCTGTTCATCCTGCCGGCCCAGATCTCCGGTATTATGCGGCATCTTCACCCCGATCACACCATATGCACTTTCCACATAAAAGGAACCATCCCGAATTACTGCATTGACATTCGGAAACAGATGTCCTACCAAAGAAGGATCTTCCGTTATCTCTTCCTCTGAAAGGTATGTGATATAGCTCACCTCACTTGCACCATAATATAAGACTACATGCGCATCCGGAAATGCCCTCTTGGCCTTAACAAGTTCCTGCTGTCCAAAGGACTGTGAACCTGTTGTAAAATGCAGGATGCTATGCATCGGCCGTTCGACCACACGGCACAACGCCATCATCTTTGCCGGTATCAGATAAATTGCATTGACTTTCCATTGCAATATTAACCGCAGCCAATATTGCGGTTGAAACCGCTTCGTTGCCACTATAGCACCGCCCGTTGCAAACAAACCCATATAGAGATTGAGATTACCGGTAAAAGCCAGTGAACCCTGTGCAAACAACACAGTATCATTTCCAATTGAAAATATTTCATTCTGAACCGGAAAGAAATCTGCCCAGCTTTCAAAAGTACGAAACATAATCTTCTGCCTGCCGGTGGTTCCGGAAGTCAGCACACCCATTACCGCCTGTTCCGGCACAGGAGTTTGTTCCAGCAACAGATAATCTTCGTTCGCCATATCTTCCGGTACAACGACCGGTACATAACAGGTATTCTGACAAGCAAAGAATATAACCAGTGCTTCCGTTATGGAACGTTCCCGCACAAGATAAAGCCGTTTAAAATCTTTCGCCAAAGATTTTCCTTTATCCCCTCTTTCATTCTGTATCTGCTTCCGCATGTGGGATGCTCTTTCCACCATTTGCCCATATGTGATCATATGATCGTCCTCAACAATCATAATGCGATTTTCCGGCTGTTCGCAAAGCATGCTCCAATAACCTGTACTTCCTTCATCCTGCAGATTTTTATCCGTTTGTTCATCTATCCTATATCCTGCCACCTGTTGTTCCTCTTCCTTGCGTTTATGCATCTTTTCCTTACATTCCAACAGCATGGCTGTTCCAATTCCTCCTGCCGCAGACACCGCCGCAATTCCATATTTACGTTTTATTTCCGTTTCAATCGTTCTTTCCGATTGAACAATGTCCACTCCACCTACAGATTCCGGAGCCTCTAATTGCCGGAGTGCCTGTAACAAATGCAGTGTAATGATCGCACCGGATGCCCCATACGGATGTCCATACGCCAACGCGCCACCATATATATTATACCGATCCGTATGCTCACCGAATGTCCGCACCATAATCTCATCAATTACCGCAAAGGCCTCATTGTATTCCCATGCCGTAATCTGTTCTGCTGTCAGAGCATTCCTCTTTAATAGTTTACGGATTGCCGGCACCATACTTTCCGGACTGCAATCCGGATCTGCTCCAACTGACACCACATCCACAAGCCTTGCCTCCCACAACAGCCCATGCATATCTGCATATTCTGCTGAACACAATACAACAAATGCTGCCCCATCGTTCGTAAGACTCACTGTTCCTGCTGTCACATATTGTCCACCCGGAACCAGTGCCGGCAATCTTTGCAATAAACATTCCGACATTTTCGGTCTGATCCCTTCATCACGATTTCTTGCTTTTTGCAGTTCTTCTTCATTTGCTCCGCAATACGGATCTGCCAATATATCGTCCAACAGTCGGTGTTCTGCCGCTTTTACTGCCCGCTGATGACTTGTGATCACATACTGTGCCAGATCATTATTATCTACAGTTAATTTTCTCCCCACCCGTTCTGCACCTTTTAACATCGCCAGTTCGTCCTGCATTCCGGGTGCAAACTTTGCAACAGAATATACCGGATGTCCTGCACAGTAATCAGGATGTCTTTCATTATGAACTCTGGTCGGTTTCGTTGATGCACTCTCCATACCACCTGCCACAATCACATCTGCCAGTCCCGCCTCAATCTTCGCTGCCGCCACAGCAATTGCCTCTAACCCGGAGCCACACTGTACATCTACCGTAATGCCGGATATCTCCTGTGGATATCCCGCCTCTAGCAATGCCAGTCTTGCCCCATTGCCCCCGCCACCTACTCCATTGCCGGCAATGACCATATCAATGTCTTCTACCGGTATGTCGCAGCGTGCCGGAAGCTGCCGCAACACATGTGCTCCCAACTGCTCTGCGCTCACATTACGGTACATTCCACCCTCTACTCCTATGTAAGTTCTAAGTCCTCCAACAATACCAACGCGTTTCATATTCTGTACCTTTCTGTATACATTTTATGCTTCATTTACCATCGTACACATAAAAGAAGAAGCAACCCCTTAATCATCATATCATCTCAGGAGTTCCTTCTTCTCAACCTTTCACTACCGTATCACAACTTATCCCCTTACCGTAAGTTGTCTCCATCCAATGCTGCCAAATAGCAATTTGTATGTAACCATACATTACTATCCGCTTCTGGCTCTCGCATCCTATTATACTTCTTCCACTTTCTTCTTACCGCCACGTCCCATACTGTCTTCCATCGCATAGAACGCTACCTGAACAGGCTTTGCAATTAGAACAGCCGCAATACATTTCACGATATCCAACGGAATGAATGGTACAAATCCTGCAAAGAAAGCAGCCTTCCAGGTCATTCCTGCCGCAAACTTCATCCATATGAATCCGGCTCCGTCAATGATCGTAATACCGATCAGAATTGCCACAAGTGCATAACGCACAATATTGTACTTTTTACCGCGTAACCATGCGATCAACACAACTGCCACAATAAAACCTATAAAGTATCCACCAGCCGGACCAAACATCTTCCCCGGACCGGACGCGCCACCATATACCGGTGCGCCAACTATACCTAACAGCCAATAGCAAAGCATTGTAATAAATGCTTCTAACGGCGACAAAGTCAAAGCAACCAGATTGACAGCCAATGTCTGACCGGTGATCGCAGCTTCTGAAAATGGTAGCGGAATACGCAGGTAAGATGCTGCACTTACAAATGCTATCATCAATGCAATTTTTGTAATCTGTGGGGTTGATAATCTCTTCTTATCCATATCTTTCTCCTTACTCAACACGTTTGTGAATTGTGAAATAGGTGGTGTTTGCCGCAGCAAGCCATACTTGAGCATTCGTCACATTAACCTGACAGGCTATTCCTACCGGTAATGGCTGATGAAATACCGCCTCATAGCCTGCATGTCCTGCGAAGAATTCCTGCAACAGCTTTCGATCCTGTAACTCATACAGCATATATAATCCCGGAACGATCGCATTGCTGCCACGATGGATCGGGTTCGTATCCTGCACTAGATCCAGATACTGATCAATCTGCTCCTGCATAATTGTTATTGTACCATCTGCATCTGAACGATCCTTCTGCATCCTTTCCTGCATGACACTCTGCTGCATTCCTTTCTGTTCCGAATGTTCTGCTAAAGACTCTCCCTGTGCTTTCGGCTTCCATAACGTAATCTGCAGAAATCCCGTCTCATTCTTATCCTGATCTCTTCCTGTCACCCGGATCACCGCATAACCAGGTCTTTGTCTGACCAGTGTTGTATCCACACAGACACATTCTCCGCCTATGCTCCATAATACCCTGGCGATCACATAACCATCAAACGCACCATCATTGTATACTGCTAATGCCTTTACCAGTTGCAAGAAACCGTTCAGCTTCCACACCTCCTGTCCCAATGTCAACCTTTCATTATTGTATCAGTTAACATTCATCCGGATAAGAATACCCGACTTTCCTTTAATTGTCAACCCATTTATCAAAAAAAGAGTTAACAATCCGCATTTAATAACGAATCATTAACTCCTATATCTAATCCTGTGCTACTACTTCCTTATAGAATTCTGTAATATCTTTTCTCTGCTCCTTCGTATAAGCGATTGCTGTTCGCGGATGCTGATTGAGGATTCCGGTCAGCAGATATTGCAGGTCATATCCCCATACACAGCCGTTTTCCTTCAAAGGAACCATATATTCCTCAATAAATTGCAATACCGGGTACAGATTATACTTCGGATTACGAAGAAATCCTAACAGCAATTCCATCGCACAGTTACCGGCTCCCCGGCCCATCGCCATATAAGTGCCATCTAACCAGTCGACACCATCACCCACAGCTTCTACCGTATTGGCAAATGCGAGTTTCTGATTGTCATGTGCATGAATACCAACCTTCTTGTTATATTTCATGGCAAATTCAGAATATATATCAGCTATCCGTGCCACCTGTTCCGGATACAGTGCACCAAAACTGTCCACGATATACACTACATCAACAGGAGATCTGCCAAGCTCATCCAATGCCACTTTCAGATCTGCTTCCTGTGCATTCGAGATCGCCATAATATTACAGGTCACTTCATATCCTTTCTTTTTGGCATCGCTGATCATATCTAATGCCGTCGGCATCTGATGCAGATATGTTGCTACCCGAACCAGATCGATCACGCTGTCTTCTTTGTTAATGATATCATTTCTGTAATCACACCTTCCAACATCGGCCATGATCGCAAGCTTTAAGTCTGTGTCATTCTCTCCTACAATGCTCCGGATATAATCCTCATCACAAAACTTTAACTTTCCAAACTTGTCAACATCAAACATGCTCTTATCTGCCCGATAACCAAGTTCCATATAATCCACACCTGCTTTGAGATTTGCCTTATATAACGCTTTTACAAACTCATCAGAAAAGCGAAAATCATTCACCAGTCCACCATCCCGTAAGGTTGCATCCACTACTTTTACAGATGGACGAAATCCCATTAAATTCGATAACTCTTTCATCTCTTCTCTCCTTTGATCCACTCCGGCCCGAGTTCATCCGTTTAACAAATCAACTATTTCCCGGTTGTTTCTGTCTTATTATCCATTACCTGCATGTCGCTTTAACACATAAAAGTATTAAAGTGCTTATATCTTATCATAAACCCATATATTTTTCAAATAATTTCTGAAAAAAAATCATCTCTCCGCATTTTTTAATTTAGGGCTTGCAATTCCGGTTATATAAGTATATAATCTATCAAGTGAGTTTTAATACATCACATCGGGGCGTGGCTCAGCTTGGTAGAGCGCTTGGTTCGGGACTAAGAGGTCGTGGGTTCGAATCCCGTCGCCCCGATTATACAGATCTTAGAAGAGATTGCAGTAATCCTGTAGTCTCTTTTTTAACATTTTGCGCCCGGACAAAATTACGAAACTATTTTCTTCTACGCAAAATATACATTGTACACAAAAAAAGTTGCCGTATATACATACGACAGCTTCTTATATGATCTATTCTATCCAATTAATTGGATGATTCTCAGGCTTTACCTACAGATCCGAATAATTCCATCTTCTCTTTAACAGTAGCCTTGATTGCTTCAGCACCCGGAGCTAATAACTTACGAGGATCAAATCCCTTACCTTCTAAGTCCTTACCAGCCTCGATATACTTACGTGTAGCTTCCTGGAATGATAACTGACACTCTGTATTAACGTTGATCTTAGAAACACCAAGCTCGATTGCTTTCTTGATCATATCAGCCGGGATTCCTGTACCACCGTGTAATACTAATGGCATCTCACCGGTCTTAGCCTGGATTGCATCCAATGTCTCGAAGCTTAATCCCTTCCAGTTTGCAGGATACTTACCATGAATATTACCGATACCTGCTGCCAACATATCTACGCCAAGATCAGCGATTGTCTTACACTCTTCCGGATCAGCACACTCGCCCATACCAACAACGCCGTCTTCCTCACCACCGATAGAACCAACTTCACACTCGATAGAAAGACCTAAGTTATGAGCTACATTTACTAACTCTGTAGACTTAGCAAGATTCTCCTCGAATGGATAATGAGATCCATCAAACATGATAGAAGTGAATCCAGCCTTAATACACTTATAACATCCTTCATAAGTACCATGGTCTAAATGAAGTGCTACAGGAACTGTGATTCCTAACTCCTCGTCCATAGCCTTAACCATAGCTGCAACAGTCTTGAAACCTGTCATATACTTACCAGCACCCTCAGATACACCTAAGATAACCGGGCTCTTTAACTCCTCTGCAGTTAAAAGAATAGACTTTGTCCACTCAAGATTGTTGATGTTGAACTGACCAACTGCATAATGACCAGCTTTGGCCTTCTTTAACATTTCTGTTGCTGAAACTAACATGAATCATTCCTCCATTTGTTATAAATATTACAGGTGAAATTATATGCGCACCTGCACACCTAAGCTGATTATACCCTAACTCTTCCAAAAAATAAAGTATAATTTTCCTCACTTACGTTATGTTCAAACGACATTAATCTCTTTGGAAAAGGTCACGTGTATACACCTTATCCCTCACGGAATCCAATTTGTCACTGTAACGGTTTGCAATGATCGCATTGCTCTGCGTCTTAAATGCCTCCAGGTCATTCACTACCTTCGAACCAAAAAATGTACTTCCATCTTCAAGTGTTGGTTCATAAATAATGACTTTCGCACCTTTTGCTTTGATACGCTTCATAACACCCTGAATGGATGACTGGCGGAAATTATCGGAATTAGACTTCATTGTCAGACGATAAACACCGATCGTTACATCCTTCTCTGCGGTTGGATCATATGTATTACTTGTACCATCTGCCCCACTGTAGGAATAATATCCCGCAATATCCAAGACACGGTCTGCAATAAAATCTTTTCTGGTACGGTTACTTTCTACAATTGCCTCGATCAGATTCTCCGGTACATCTTTGTAATTTGCCAATAACTGCTTCGTATCCTTTGGCAGGCAATAACCACCATATCCAAAAGACGGGTTATTATAATGCGAACCGATTCTCGGATCTAAGCAGATACCATCAATGATCTGCTTAGTATTCAGTCCCTTCGATTCCGCATAGGTATCTAACTCATTAAAGTAGGAAACACGAAGTGCTAAATAGGTGTTGGCAAACAGTTTGACCGCTTCTGCCTCCGTAAAGCCCATAAACAGGGTATCAATATTCTTCTTGATTGCACCCTCCTGTAATAAAGCCGCAAATGTCCTGGCAGCTTCAACCAGACGCTCATTCTCAAGATCTGTACCAACAATAATACGGGACGGATACAGATTATCATAAAGTGCCTTAGACTCGCGAAGGAATTCCGGACTGAAAATAATATTGTCCGTATGGAACTTCTCACGCACAGACTTTGTATATCCTACCGGAATCGTAGACTTGATCACCATGATCGCATCCGGATTCACTGACATTACCAGTTCAATAACCGCTTCTACCGCACTCGTATCAAAATAATTCTTCTGGGAATCATAATTGGTCGGTGCTGCGATCACGACATAATCCGCATCCCTGTAAGCGGCCGCACCATCTGTAGTTGCTGTCAGATCCAGCTCCTTCTCTGCAAGATACTTCTCAATATAATCATCCTGAATCGGAGAGATCTTATTGTTGATCTTCTCAACCTTCTCCGGAATGATATCTACTGCGGTAACATGATTATGCTGTGATAACAAAGTTGCGATAGATAACCCTACATAACCGGTTCCGGCAATTGCAATATTAAGCGGAGAAACCTTCTCTAAATTTTTTCCATTGCCATTCTCTACAAACACCTCTGCCGGATCAAATTGCAATTCCTGTGCTAAAGCTGCCAGCTGCTGCAAAGACGGAACATACTCTCCTGATTCAATATGGCTGATCATGGTGCGATTGATTCCGGTCGCATCTGCTAACTGCTGCTGCGACATGTTGCGATGCTTTCTGGCATCTGCCACTAACTCACTGATCTTAGAAAATGATACTTCTTTCATCTCTTTTACCTCAATTCCAATACATGTTATCAAATGTAACAAAGCACAACAAGTTCCTGATAGACTCATCATATCATTTTACGCAAAATAAAGCAACAGTTATTACATGCAAAGATAAAATGTTATAAAATATAACAAAAATGGTGTCAATCATGCTTTTGAATACACAATTGGCACCAATATATTACTTCGATATCCCTTTTTGTTTTCGGACAAATGCCATAATTGCAACATTCAGTATAAATCCAACCACAAAGCCTGCAAGATTCAGCATCATTTCAGGAAGATCACAATGTCTGCCGGGAATTCCCATACAGACTTTACCGGCTTCTGCCCATACAGCCAAACCTATACCGGATATCACAAATAACACCCACCATATCCGGCGTGTCACCCATTCACAGCTTAATGCAAATGCCCCAAACATGCCATATACAAAAAAGGTTGCTGCATGTGCAAGAACACGGATCCGATGATCCCACAACATAATAAGATTCCAGTCATCCGTGTCCATCCGCAACAACTGTAGCACACGGATTGTGAAATACTGACTTGTAGATGCCGTATTCTCCCCATTCTGAAAAGAAAGAAACAGTATGATACCTCCCCAGATGATCAATACGGCAATAAATATATATCGTTTTTTCCATCTGAAACCATGGTTTTTATAACCCACTATTATAAATCCTCCTTGTAACATACACTCCGTCAATCAGTCCGGACGTTCGTCCCGGTAATAATATACACAAAAACCGACCTCCAAACCGTTAGATCTCACATCTAGCGCATGGGGCCGGTTTCAATATTCTCTATCTTTCCGGTAGTATTATGCCCACAACTTAGCCGGATATACACCAGCGGCGATCATCTCACGGAAGCCTTCCTGTGCCAATGCCGTATCTTCCTGATAGGTAATTCCGATCCACTTATCATTCGTCTCCCGCACCTCAACTTCTACCTGATTCTTATGCAGCAGATCACCTACGCGAATCGGGATCAGATATTCCTTCTTGAGCGGATCCTTACTGTCGTCTTCTAAGAACTCCACAAATCCATCTTCTAATACCCGGAATAGCTCCGGTCCCGCCGCCCACATATTCATTGATACATGGGAATCCGGTGTGATCCACCTGCTGACTTCGTCGTTATCACACTGTACCGTATTATCCGGGTTCACCGCAATCCCGGTTGTCTCAACAACTTCCTTAAGCATCTTCTGCTCATCCACAATACAGACGCCTCTCGTAACCGTTCCGTTCTCACTTACCGTATTCTTAAGAATGAATCCTGCCATACCCATCTGTAACACACCCGAACCGGAATGGTCTTCTAGTAAGAAATCATGCAGTTTGTGAAATGCTTCCTTGCCATAATAATCATCTGCATTAATGATCACAAATGGCTCATGTACGACATCCTTGCAGCAAAGCACTGCCTGACCGGTACCCCAAGGCTTCGTTCTTCCTTCCGGTACTTCAAACCCATCCGGCAACTGATCTAAAGACTGATATACATATTCTACTTCAATCTCCTTAGCGATCCGGTCACCGATCACTTCCTTAAACTCTTCTTCAATATCCTTGCGGATTACAAATACAACTTTATCAAAACCAGCTTCTTTTGCATCATAGATGGAATAATCCATAATGATCTCTCCACCTTCTGACATCTTAGCAAGCTGCTTAATTCCTGTTCCAAAACGTGAACCGATACCGGCCGCCATAATAATCAATGTTGTTTTCAACACAAGTCCTCCTTATCTCTTGTTCATTTCCCAATCAATTCTTCAAAAATGTGTTTTATTATTATAACAAAGAACGGATAAATATTCAACTATGCTTTTCGTAGACATTTTAAGACATTTCATAGGTTCTGTTGGGAACATTACACAAACCACCGGCACTCCCATAAATATCAGCCTGCATGCAATTCTTCTTCCTGCCTACACAGACATACCTTTATCACTTTTCCACCATCCAAGCAGATTCTCCACCGATGGATTGGCATTATCTGCCGACCAGATCAACTCAAAATTAAGAGTTTCTGCCGTTCCTTCTTCCTTCATAACAGGAATAATCGCCAATTCCTCATTCTTGCTATATGGTCTTACAATATATTCAGGCAGCAGGCTTACCCCCATCTCTAATGCTGCCATCAGCATGATCGTCTCCGGCTCTTTCTCCACCGCAATAACCTGTGGCAGAAATCCACCCCGTTCATATACCCAGAGCATCTCCTCCATCTCATCTCTCGACCGTGCTGCCGGCTGCATGATAATAAATGATTGCTCCTTTAACTCTTTGCACGCAATCTCTTTCTTCTCCGCCAAAGGATTATTCTGCGACATCACAACATATAATGGATAACTTCGGATGTATTGCCGGTTCATATTCCCATAAGTCCGTTGGTGGGGCTGCACCGTAAATGCAATATCACATTCTCCCTTTTGTAAATGCTCCATCAAACCACTCATTGTATCCCGAAGAAACTTTAATTTAATATTGGGAAATGCCTCGTGAAAGCCGCGGATCAATTCATAGCAGTCACTCTGCCCGAACCCACTGATAAAACCGATCGACAACTCACCGTCTAATCCTGTCGATGCCATTCTGGCTAACCTTATTGCTTCATCACTGCGCCTTAAGATCGCCTTTGCTTCCTTCAGGTATACTTTTCCCGCTGTTGTAAGTTCCATATGATGCTTGTCACGGATAAATAACTGCACACCAAGATTATTCTCCAATGCCTTGATCTGCTGCGTCATCGCTGTCTGGGAGATATAACATTCCTTTGCTGCTTTTGTAAAATTCATATGCTGTGCCGCACAGACAAAATATTCTAATTGATTCAGATTCATAAGTTGCTTCACCTCGCAATAAGTTTTTCTTATGACATATTTGTATTATATCATTAGACAAATATAATTTCCAGTGTCATAATAAGAAAAACTTGGTCAGATACAAAAATATGCTGACTCAACATATCTATTAAAAACTAAGAAAAAGTTATAAGGAGGACCCAACCATGGAGAATAAAATTCCATACAAAATATATCTTACAGAGGACGAGATTCCAAAAAACTGGTATAACCTTCGTGCCGACATGACAAACAAACCGGCACCATTATTAAACCCGGCTACGCACAAGCCATTAACCGCCGAAGAACTGGCACCGATCTTCTGTAAGGAACTGGTGGAACAGGAATTAGACGATACGACACCATTTATTGAGATTCCGGAAGAGATCCGGAACTTCTATAAAATGTATCGTCCGGCACCATTAGTAAGAGCTTACTACTTGGAGAAAGCTTTAGATACCCCGGCTCACATTTATTATAAGTTTGAGGGAAATAATACAAGCGGAAGCCACAAGTTGAATTCAGCGATCGCACAGGCTTACTACGCAAAAAAGCAGGGACTGAAAGGTGTTACAACCGAGACCGGTGCCGGTCAGTGGGGAACCGCTCTTTCTATGGCATGTGCTTACTTTGATCTGGATTGTAAGGTATATATGGTTAAGGTTTCCTATGAACAGAAACCATTCCGACGAGAGGTAATGCGTACCTATGGTGCAAATGTTACACCTTCTCCATCTATGGATACCGAAGTCGGACGTAAGATCTTAGCCGCTCATCCGGGAACAACCGGTTCTCTTGGATGTGCTATCTCTGAAGCCGTTGAAGTAGCTACTCACAACGAAGGCTATCGTTATGTATTAGGAAGTGTGCTTAATCAGGTACTTCTGCATCAGTCCGTAATCGGTCTCGAAGCAAAAGCTGCCCTGGATAAATACAATATAACCCCTGACATTATCATCGGCTGTGCAGGTGGTGGTTCCAACTTAGGCGGCCTGATCGCACCATTTATGGGTGAAAAGCTCCGTGGCGAGAAGGATTACCGTTTCATCGCTGTCGAACCTGCATCCTGCCCAAGTTTCACAAGAGGAAAATTTGCATACGACTTCTGCGATACCGGTATGATCTGTCCATTGGCAAAGATGTACACTTTAGGAAGCGGCTTCATTCCTTCCCCAAATCACGCAGGAGGACTTCGATTCCACGGCATGAGTTCTACACTTTCCCAATTGTATCATGACGGTTACATGGAAGCAACTTCTGTCGAACAGACATCCGTATTCGAAGCGGCTGAGTTCTTTGCAAGAGCAGAAGGCATTCTTCCTGCACCGGAAAGCTCACACGCTATCCGCGTCGCCATCGACGAAGCGCTCAAGTGCAAAGAAACCGGCGAAGAGAAGAATATCCTGTTCGGTCTGACCGGTACCGGCTATTTCGATATGCTTGCTTACGAAAAATTCCACGATGGCAAGATGACCGATTATATTCCTACGGACGCTGACCTTCAGGTCGGATTTGATGGCATTCCGCAGTTCCCGGGAAATGAATTAATGTAAAAAGCACAGAATAGATTCTTGCTCCACTCTGTGCTATATCAGCTTATAGAAAATGTAACCAAAGTAATGTCCAATAAATGGGACTTGAAAATGAAAAAGGCATACTTCAATTGCATTTTTAAGTGAAAAAAACATAAAAATATGCACCGCCTCTCAAGTCAGATCTAAAATCGAACACTTGAAGATGCGGTACATATTCTTACGTCCTCTATTCCAAATACTACAAAATATATTTTTCTTTCAACTCTTTTATGCGCAAACTACTTAATTACAATCTTTTTATTTCCTTTCTCCTTTAAAAACTTTGCATATTCCTTCTTTTTATTCTTAAATGCATTGTTTGCAATATCCGTTACCGTATATTCCTTGCCAGCAATCACTACTTTATCCGGCACCGTCACAGCCTTAGCCGATGTATTAACTGACTCTGCATATGTTACCGTCATATCTCCGTTTTCTGTTGATGTAATCTGATAAGAATCCGTTCCCTGCTTTACAATCTCCCCTATCTGTGGAGCTGCTGCCACAGCAGGTTGCGTGTCCGGTGATTGTACAACTGCCGGCTGTTCTACCGGAACAGTCGGTACCTCAACAGGCTGAACCAACATCGGAATCTCTTCCGATAAGACATCACCGCATCCGGTACAGGTCTTAGTACGCAATCCCTTTTCTGTATATGTCGGTTCTTTTATCGTCTGCCAATCTCCATATCGCATCATCTGACATTAACATATTCATTCAACACCGCCACCTGTCACTGTGCAAGAATCTTCTCCACTTCTTCTGTATCAAGAGAAAGTTTTTGAGAAATATCTTCTACGGACATTCCAAATTCCGCGCACATTAATACTTTACCTCTCAGTTCACCTTCCATTCTGCCTTCCATTCTGCTGACTTCCTTCATCTCTCTCACTGCCTGACACATATCGATCACCTCGTCCTTCTCTAATTCCTGCTCTGTCAAATCCAATGTACAGAATTCATTCAATACCGCCGCTGCCCTTACCGGCATATTCGATAACACTTCTTCATGTTCGTCCACATACTTCTGAAAATTCTCCATTGAAGATGCATACTTCAATAAACCCATTATAACACCAAATGTAGATTGTGGGTTGGAGACTTTCTCTTCTTTGTAATCGGATGGCTGTAATAATAACATTTCATAGTCCGGAATTCTCCTTTTCAGTTCGTTAGGAATTCCTCTCCAATCCAACATCTCATGCACACTCATCGGTCCATCCCATGCCTCCGGCTGAAATGTTACCACAATTGTTACAACGGGTATCAGCTTATCTTCTTTGCGGATTCCTGATAAGAATTCTGCCGAAGTCATTAACAGACCATCCTTGCGATTCTTCTCGCTCACACCATTCACCTGACCACTGTAATTCAGTGCGTCATAAAGCATGTTCCTCACCGGCATTGCATAATGTGTCTCAGACTGTTCCTCTACACCTACAATAATTCGTGCAAGATACCCTTCTACTCCATCAATCACTACTTCCCGGACAATATCCCGGTACTTCTGTACTATATGTGACTGCTTTCTCTGTACAGTTCCTTGTCTACTCTTCCCTCTTTTTCCTTTTGAATTATTCTCGTCCAGCGTAATTGCAAGTTCCTCCACGCTATCTGCTTCTCGCAGATTCGAAGCCTGCACCACACACTTTCCGGAATATAATGCCAGATTCACCACATCTGCAAATACCTCATCCGAACTTAAGTATTCTCTTGTTACAACGTCCTTTCGTCCCATCGTTGTTACACCTCCATTACACGAAGCCCACCTGCATGAACATATGCAGTCATGCGACTGCTTTCTGTATCTTCTTTTCCTAGATTCCATACACAAAGCTGATTCCGACCGGTCTTGCTATCAACTTATAGGAAGTGTAACAAAAGTAATATCCCATAAATGGGACTTGAAAATGAAAAAACATGCTTTAATTGCATTTTTAAGCGAAAAAAGCATAAAAATACGCACCACATCTCAAGTCAAATCTAAAATCTAACACTTGAAGGCACGGTACATGTTCTTATGCCTTCTAATACATTATTGATTTCAATGATATCACCTGCCCGAAATGGAACTTCAACACTAATTTCATAAGTCCATTCGCTTTCTAGTCCTTCCTGTCTTCCTGTCTTTCTGTTCAGTTCCTATATTGCCAACTTCATATCTTTCGCTATCATATAAATTAACTTTTGAATCCTCTTTAGTACATTTACGAATACCCCGTATCTTTTATGATTTTAGTTGTTTTGTATGTTTTTCTTACATTCCCTCGTTATCACTCATCTATTCAAAACATGCTACCTCTCCCACAACAACTTCAACTTCGACCAGATCACGCTATCCACCTTGCCGGTACCCTTGCAGTGGTAGCACATTTCAAACTCGCAGATTGTTCCATTGGAGGTCTGCTTCACTCTGGATATTCTGCCTCTGCCCTTACATATCGGGCATATCTTTCTATTACTACGGTCTTTCATACACCTAACATCTCCTTTTATACGATTCATGTGAACATTGTCTTCTGCCGGAATGCAGTTCCTTTTACTGAAAGCTTACATCACTTACAGATGAGCCGTTCCTTTACTTCTTTCAACCGATACTTGCTGATCGGTATCTCTTTCCCATTATCCATAAATGCTGTCCGGTGCTTGATCCGTATGACGTGGCTGCTGTTGACCAGATAACTTCGGTGGACTTTTACGAATCCCTCGTTTTCCAATATTCCCTGCACTTGTGAAATACTGATTGATAACAGGAATTCTCCTTCTTTTGTCACCAGCCGGATCTTGCTAAGATCCGCTTCCACATAATAGATGTCATCCACAAAAAAGGTGCCAATCTCTTTGCCAACCGATAACGTCACTTTCTTACGATTCGGATTGTTTAACATATATTGTTCAAATTTATCTAGTGCCGTCTCCTCCATAAAAATCATCTGAAAATCCTTCAGATTCTCCTTTAGCAGCTTCTCGTCCTGACAGCAAATAATCTCTACTGTATCGTCTACTGCAACGATATTCTTATATAGCCGTTCTTTGTGTTTTTGTAGTTTGTCCCCGTCTGTTCCATACAGCGCAATTCTCATCTTTCGAATCTCCTTAATCCCACTTATTACCAATGATAGTAAAATGATTTTTCGTTTTCAATGCTTTCCAACCAAAGGACCGTTTTACAAACGAAAAGTCACTTTTCGTTAAATTTTTCCTTGCTTATTAATTCTATCCCACCGCTTTTTAGATGAAAATACGCTTGTCAAAAACACCCACCTTTTTGTCGTTTTTAACCATACAAAAAGAACCCTGTTAGTTGTTTTCTAACTAACAAGGTCCTTCTTCATTTTCTTTATATCCAACAAAATTTTTCTCCGCAAATTGGCACGAATAGAAATTGCACATCTAACACAGATATTCTTTCATAACCAGACAGCGACACGCTCTTTTGTAACAGCATATCTCCTACCCTTATCTGCCCTTCCTCGGGATGGATCATAAATTCATTACTTTCCGGATAATACACAATCGCCGTAAGTAATGATGCTTTCTGCCGTCTTTCATCCCCAACATGAATACCATCCTCACATCGTTCCACATAATTCCTTCCATAATATAACGGAAATACGTTTCCTCTCTGCACTCCACCGACTGACACCAATATTCCAACCGGTAAATGTGTTTTTTCCCTCTCCATATAATCAAGTGTTTTTTTCAATAAATTCAATACTTTTTGACACCTGTCATTTAATAGAACTAAGGTTATGGAGTGATCTTTACCTCGTACAGGGCAGATATATAGTA
>Ga0129310_1001490_pt1 | contig 20267 bp, 23 predicted proteins | sample Go1ome_2_FD_94433 | JGI IMG/M metagenome (GOLD analysis project Ga0129310, IMG submission 94433) | Western lowland gorrila individual fecal microbial communities from Wisconsin, USA - Go1022A metagenome | ecosystem: Host-associated > Mammals > Digestive system > Large intestine > Fecal | place...
CCAAAAATTAATGTTTTCACTACCACAGGAATAACCATGCCGTTCATCATCGGCTTGCCCATATCCACATATTCGCCGTCTTCCACATGGATGCTGTCGATGGCCACCACCTGACGCTTCAAATCTGGCTGCTGCCTAATCATCTGCCCCATGGCCTTGGCAATATCGCTCTCTATTACCAAAAGGATCGGCTCCCCGGGCGGCTGCACTCTGTCCATAATCTGGCGAATCGCCGCTGCAGCCCGTTTCATTTCCGTATATCCCGGATCTCTCTTGCCGGGCATTGCCAGAATAAAACGGTCTTCATCATTCTGGCCCAGGACCCATTGGATCCGGCGGATCACCGGTTCCGTATCCCCTGCAAAACAAGCCTCCTGCAAGGCTTCATCCAGCTTGATCACCGGAATATTCTTCAACGGGAAAATATCATCGGAATAAGTAATGGTACTTCCCGAAATCGTTGTTGTATAAGTGCCTGCTCCCACAACCGTGGCACGAATGGTCTCTCCGGGCTCCATTTTCTGAAAATCCGTAAATAAACGGCTTTCTCGAATGGCTCTGCCCAGCAGAACGCCGATATCACCATAAGCCCATGTATCCGCAGACTCATGGTAAATCAAATCCGCCACGCCGCCGGAAAAGAATACCTCCTGTACTTTCTCCGGCACCGGGAAATCACTGCTTCCCGGGGTCTTGATCTGCTTCAAAAGGGCTTCAATATCTTCGATGCCTCCTGCTGTACGATGACCTGCAGCATCGCTTTTCGCTGTGTCTGCTTCACCGCCGACCGGCACGCCAACTCCCAGATACACATTCAGTGCCGCTGCCATCTGCCGCGTCACCGCCGACAATGCCTTTTCATCGCCTCTGTCACCCACATGAACAGAAACCCCTGCCGCCTGTGCCATCACCGCTGCCGCCGGACTGACTTTCGTAATCATGCCCTGCGGATCCATACAGATCAGCCTGCCGCCAATATCCAGACAACCTCTGGCCGCCGTCTCACCATCCTCAAACAGGACGACATTGGTTGTACCGCCGCCGATATCCAGATTCGCCACCCGGCAATGATGGTCCATGCTGTACTGCCAGGCACCGCTGCCTTTACCTGCAATCAGGGATTCCATATCCGGTCCCGCTGCCGAAACAACAAAATCTCCGGCAAAATCCGACAGACTCTTCAGCACCGCATCGGAATTCTCCTTCCTTGCAGACTCACCGGTGATGATCACTGCACCACTGTCCGTATCCTCCGGCCTGTAACCGGCCTTACGAAATTCGGCAGCCACAATGTCCCGAAGGGCCTCGGTATCGATCAGCACATCTGTCTTCAAAGGCGTCATGTAGATTTCACTCTTATAGACCACTTCTTTGTCAACAATGGCCACCCTCGGCACCGAGAAATATCCGCCGGCATTGTCCATCTGCAGTTTGCTGAAAACCACCTGGGTGGTGGAAGTGCCCACATCGATGCCAACGCTTAAAATTGCGGTCTTATCAGCCATTGTTTCTGATCTTGTTCACAAGGTCCGGATAGTTGCCGATGACGGAATCTACACCGACTCTGAACATCTCCCGGATATCTTCTTCTTCATTCACTGTCCATGTATTGATCTCCAGGCCGTGAGACTTCACCTCAGCCACATTCTCCGGCGTCATGTTCTTGAAAAATGGATGGAAGCATTCCACACCTGTGGAAGCCACGTAAGCACCTGCATTAATCAGCCAGGATTCCTCCAGCATACCGCATTTCATCGCCGGATCAATGGCTTTCATACGAAGGACTGAACAGTGATTGAAGGAAGAGATAATGATACGGTCCACCATATCGAATTCTCTGAGCATATCATAAACCTTCTGCTCAATGCCCGGATATTCAAAAACACCGGTCTTTAACTCAATATTCGTAATAATATCTGTATCCTTCACCAGTTCCAGATACTCTCTCAGTGTCGGCACCTTCTGAGGACCATACTCTTTAAAAATATAAGATGCATCCAACTGGGACAGCTCCTCATAAGTCTTATCCTTGATATAGCCCTTACCATTCGTTGTACGGTCTACCAGTTCATCATGCATGACAACCAGAACGCCGTCCTTGGTCAGATGGACATCATTCTCAATACCATCCACCCCTTCTTCAATGGCTTTGCTGAAAGCCAGAAGTGTATTCTCAGGGTACTTGCCGCTGAAACCGCGGTGCGCAAAATTCTTAGTCATATTTATCATCTCCTGCTTTCCATTTTACCATATTTCAGCACTGAATGCAGTTATCTGCACGATAAATCACTTGCAAAAATACTGCTGCCAAAATACTTTCCATGTATCAGTATAAAAAGCGCAGCGAAACAGGCAGCCCCTATCGGCCGTCTATCCCGCTGCTCTTCTTCTCCCACGCGCTGTATATGTAATTGTATCGCTGCATTGTTCCCCTCCTTTAATTCTAAAGGAAAATACAGTCATCCTTCTTCAATGTCAGATAAACATCTGTACCATTCGGAATAATAGTTGCTTTCTTGAATAAAACGTCCACATCAACCTGATGATCCCCGCACATAACGGCATAACGCAGAACATTGCCGTGAGGAAGACTGACAACAACCTGACCCTTGATCGTCACGCATCCATCTCTTTCAACAGGCTTTGTGCTGATCTCAACAACTTCCGGACGGAATGCCACATCTGTACCTTCACCATCAATACCTGTCATCTTCTTGAATGCATCAACCGGAATCATATTGTAATGACCGATAAATGTTGCTGCAAACTTGGAAACAGGTTCTGTATACATCTCTGTCGGTGCTGCAGACTGCTCGATCTTGCCATTGTACATCAGATGGATCACATCAGACATAACCATGGCTTCATCCTGATCATGGGTTACAAAGATGGCTGTCATATTCAGTTCCTGCTGAATACGTCTGATCTCAACCTGCAGGGAATGTCTCAGAAGGGCATCAATGGCTGATAACGGCTCATCCAGAAGAAGAACCTTCGGATTCGTCACCATCGCTCTTGCAAGGGCTGCTCTCTGCTGCTGACCACCGGACATCTCTGATGGATAATGATGCAGATGATCTGATAATCCCACGATATCTACCATCTCTTTGACACGTTTGTCAATCTCTGCATTCGGTACTTTCTTCATCTTCAGGCCAAATGCTACATTCTGTGCCACATCCATATTCGGGAATAAGCTGTACTGCTGAAAGACCATACCGATATCTCTGTCCTTCGGATTCACATCCGTGATATCTTTGTTGTCCAAATAAACCTTACCGGATGTCACGGTTTCAAGACCCGCCAGACATCGAAGCAGTGTACTCTTGCCGCATCCGGACGGACCAAGCAGCGTCACAAGCTGTCCCTTCTCAACTTCAAGATTAATATCTTTTAATACGGTATTACTGCCAAAACTTTTGACAATATTTTCAAAACGAATATATGACATGTTCCCTCACTCCTTTATTTTCTGTGTGTTTTGCCCTTCGCTTCACGGCTCTTCATAAACAGGACGATGGCTGTGATCACGAATGTAACAAACATGATAACAACGAATACGGCACTGGCCTTTGTACTGTCGCTCTTCATCGTCTGATACAGGAAAATCTGCATATTCGGCGCAGATGTTCCGGCAAGATTTCGAATCAGTACATAGTCACCAAAGATAATGCCGACTGCCAGAAGTGACGATACGATAATCGCAGAAAGAATATTCGGTACGACAACTCTGAAGAATGCATAAATCTTGGATGCACCAAGCATCTCCGCTGCCTCGATCAGTGTCGGCATATTGACCGCACGCATACCGTTTCGGATACCCTGATAGATATATGGCAGAATCACGATACAATAAGCACCCATCAGCATCACCAGACGATTGCTCAGAATCGAACCTGAACCGACATACAGAGACAGGATACTGACTGAAAGGATAACACCCTGGATTGTATAAGGGATCATACAAATGATCTGGACATATTTCTCAAGCTTCGGAAAATAAATCGCGGTTACAAATAATGCCAGAAGCACGATAATGATCGTCACAATAATAGGGATGATACACATGCCGATGGATCTTCCGACAGATGCAAGGAAATTGCTGTCTGTAAACAGATCCACATAATTGTGAAGTGTAAAGCCTTCAGGAACAACCCCTGTCCACTTATGGAAGACAGAATAAATAATAGAAATTACAAGAGGAATCAGCAGATAGATCATGACAAGCAGCATAATCGCTACAGATCCTGCGCTTTTCTTTTTCATTTTCTATTGCCTCCCTTCTGGAATCTTCTGCTCAGGCCATTTGTGATCAGAATCATGATAACCATGATCGCCATCATCACAACTGATAAGGCACCGCCAAGCCCTGCACGGATCTTGACTTCACCTGTGAAGCAGCCTGCGATCTGAACCGGCAGAAGTGCGATATTGTCCATCATTAATGCGTAAATCGTTGCGTATGCTGCCAGAGCATTGGCAAACAGAACACTGAATGTACCGAGGATACTCGGCATCAGTACCGGGATACCGACTTTTCTCCAGAAGGTTCCCTGTGTACCTCCCAACAATGTACAGGCTTCCTTCCACTGTTTCTGCACACCGTCAAAGGCCGGTATCAGAAGAAGTGTTGAAAGCGGAATCTGAAAATAAATATAGATCAGGCTCATGCCGTTCATCGTGTACAGATTGTATGTGGATAAAGCGCTGATGCCTAATTCCTTGCCGATATTGACTACCAGTCCGGCATTGCCCAGAAGGATCATGTAAGCAAATGCCAGCGGAATACCTGCAAAATTGGAAACCATGTTCAAAACCGCCATAAAAACATGATTCAGTTTGCCCTGATGCTGATGTGCCGCGCGGGCACCAAGGAAAGCAATGATGATACCTGCAACTGCAGATGTCAATGAGATCTTAATACTGTTAATGATTGCTTTCTGATAAAGCAGTTTCGAGAAGACAGACTGATAATTTTCAAGTGTAAAGCCTGTTCCACCATCCGGCTGAAAGCTCTTCACAATGACTGTGATCAGCGGTACGATTTCGTAGAGCATCGCCACGATCAGGAATGGAACCAGGGCAAGTAAATAGATATATGTCTTTTTCTTCATTAAAATTCAACCCCTGTCTGATGCTGTAATTGATATGTGTGGGTGCATCAGAATCCCTTTGTTATAATTGAAAAACGGGGGTGCAGGTTTGCACCCCCTGAAATTCATTCAATTTAAGCAGAAATCCGTATTACTGTACCAGTAATGGAGCGATTTCTTCTTCCCAACGTGTCTTAGCTGTTTCACAAGCTGCTGAATAAGCATCTGCATCACTGATCAGAACTGCATTGGCAATGTCATCCTTGGAGATAACCTGATCTTTGTATTCGTCTGCAATTGTGAAATCTTCTCTTGTAGGGATCGCACCTGCCAGAGCCAGATATGTCTGACCTTCATCGCTGAACATTGTCTCTCTTGTCAGAGCTGCTGCATTTGGATGAGGTGCATATTTGTTAATAACGGAAGCGTAGCCGTTCTGTAAACATCCATCAGACGGAACAACTGCCTGCATCTTGTACTGGCTGATGTTCTTGCTGTAAGGGATACCTGTGAAGCTCCATACAACACCAACGGAGATCTCACCGGATTCAAAGTTTGCCTGAGTGATATCAAGTGTATTGATTCTGCCTGCCTTCGCCAGTTCTGTCCAGAACTCAAAAGCAGGATCAAGATTGTTCATATCGCCGCCGAATGCATATGCGGAAGCGATGAAAGCTGCCTGGGCATTACCGCCTGTCAGAGGTCCAAGGGCAACTTTGTAGTCGCCGTCTCTGATATCCTGCCATGATGTAGGCACTTTATCAACCTGATCTGTATTAACAAGGAATGTTGTTACACCTGTGTAAGCAACCATCCACTTGCCGTCTTCGCCCTTTGCCCAGTCAGGAACGCTGTCCCAATAGGAGGTCTTGTAACCCTGAACAAGATCTTCAGATACAGCCTGTCCTGCGAATCCGTAACCAACATCTCCGATATCCTTGGTTCCCTTCTCGCCTTCTGTTGCAAACATCTGAAGTTCCTCAGAAGAACTCATATCTGTATCATTGTGGGAGATGCCATATGTATCAGACATTGCCTTCCAGAGAGATGCCCAGTCTGCCCATTCATCCGGCATACCAACAGATACAACTTCACCTTCAGCCTTAGCTGCTTCTGTCAGCTCGTCTACTGTCTTGCTGTTGAGATCACCTGCAGCAGAAGTATCTCCGCCAGCTGCCTCTGTTGAGGCTGCTGCTGATTCAGGTGCCTTTGTCTCAGCTGAACCGCCGCCCGAACTGCCGCAGGCTGCTGTTGCCATAACAACGCCCATAATAACTGCTGTCAGGCCCATAAGCTTTTTAGATCTTTTCATTCTTTAACTCCTCCTTTTTGAGATATATTCGTCTGCATTCTACCCAGCAAATGAATATAAAGAATAAATTGTGCACTTTTAACAAATAGCATCGTTAAAAGCATTATGTTTTAACAAAATGATACCATGAGTTTGTCATTCTGTAAACATCAAACTAGTAAATTTCCCGTAAAGAATGTGTAAAATTCAAAATAATTTCAAAAAGTTGATAAATTTTGAACCAATAAATCATCTTTTTTCAGCAAACTGCCAAACTAGATTTCTTCTACATATTCGATACCCGGGATCTCCCTGAGAAGATCGATGACCATACCATGCTTCGTCTTCTCCGGCACTTCCAATACCAGCGTCGCATTCACAAGTTCTTCCTTATTCTTCTTGGATTTGTTCAGCTCCATCTGCATGATCTTATAGTTATTCTCCTTCAGAACATTGATAAACGGTGCAATTGAACGCCTTGATTCAAATTCAATATAGATGTCAAGCACTCTTGAATGCTCATAGGCAATCTCATCGACCCTTCCCATAAACCGATAGATCACCAGTACAAGAATCGTTGTGATGGCCGCTCCGCTGTAGAAGCCGATACCAATACCCAAACCAATTCCGGCACAAGTCCATAACCCCGCCGCAGTTGTTAATCCCTTGACATGATTATCTCTTGTGACCATGATCGTTCCGACTCCAAGAAAACCAACACCGCTGATAACCTGCGCCGCCAATCGGGCAATATCAGAAATGGCACCAAAGTCCACATAGATATATTGACCTGTCATCATAACCAGTGCAGAACCGAGACAGACAAGTGCATGTGTTTTAAATCCTGCTCCCCGTCTTTTGACACTTCTGGTCAGACCGATGGCCCCTCCGCATACCACTGCCAGAATCAACCTGACAGTAATTGTAACGATGTTCCATTCATTCAGATAGGAACCTATCATCTGCAACCCTTTCATTTACTTCACCCGTTTCTTCCTGTAAATTCACCCTGCCCTTTCTTCATCGTCTGTCTTCATCATTGATTATGCAGACATCATAACATGCTTCTCTTGGGAAATCAAACGAATTTTCAAAAAAATTCAAGTAAATTTCCATAATTTTTCAATAATATTCCACATATACCCAAAACTTCTTTGTTTTTCCATTTTTACCCGTTTAATTTTCTGCCACTTTTCCCAAAAATTGGATGAAGAAAAATACAAAGTTTGCGTTTTTCTCAAAATTGCAGTATACTGAACTAAATCATAAAAATACGGGAGGTGCCTCATGCAGTCACATGAAGCTTACTTAAAACACGCAATTGAATTATCCGTCAAATCAAGAGAATCCGGGAATACGCCCTTTGCTGCGCTCCTGGTTGACAAAGATGGGAATATTATTATGGAACAGATGAATAATGAGATAACAGAACATAAATGTACCGGCCATGCAGAGACACAACTTGCAGAACGTGCATCCCACACTTACAGCAAGGAGTTCCTCTGGGACTGCACCCTCTACACAACAGCAGAACCGTGTGCCATGTGTTCAGGTGCTATTTACTGGAGCAATATCGGCCATGTCGTTTACGCCATGACTGAAAAAGATCTTCTGTCTCTTACCGGCGCAGACCCTAAGAATCCAACATTCGATCTGCCTTGCCGTGATGTTTTTGCCAAAGGTCAGAAGGCCATCGAAGTCACAGGCCCATTCCCTGAACTGGCACCTGCTGCCGCCAAAGTCCATGAAGGTTACTGGAACAAATAAGCGTCCTGCTGCATCCGCACCATCTCTCATCCCGAAAGGCGGTTTGGCATACAGAACATGAAAATTATAGAGGAAAAAGACATGAATACAAATAACAGAAATTTGACATTACTGACAGATTTATATGAACTGACCATGATGCAGGGCTACTTCAAGAGCCATTCCCAAAAACGTGTTGTATTTGACGTTTTTTACCGCCAGAATCCATGCGGGGGCGCCTATGCCATCGCCTGCGGTCTGGATCAGGCCATTAATTATATCAAAAATCTGCATTTTGAACCGGAAGATATTGATTACCTGAGAAGCACAGGCTTTTTCAAGGAAGACTTCCTTGACTATCTGAAGGATTTCCATTTTACAGGTGATATTTACGCCATTCCCGAAGGTACTATCATCTTCCCTAAGGAACCGCTTGTCAAAGTTGTGGCTCCGATCATGGAAGCACAGCTTGTTGAAACTGCTCTGCTGAATATCATTAACCATCAGAGTCTGATCGCCACCAAAGCTGCCCGTGTAGTTCAGGAAGCCGGCGGCGGTGTCATGGAATTCGGTCTTCGCCGCGCACAGGGTCCGGACGCCGGTATCTACGGTGCAAGAGCCGCTGTTATCGCAGGCTGTGTCGGCACAAGCAATGTACTGGCAGGACAGATGTTTGATATTCCGGTCAAGGGTACACACGCTCACAGCTGGATCATGAGCTTCCCATCCGAACTGGAAGCTTTCAGAACTTATGCGGAACTCTTCCCGGACAACTGCCTGCTGCTGGTTGATACTTACGATACACTGAATTCCGGTGTAAAGCATGCCATTCAGGTCTTCAAAGAGATGCGGGAGAAAGGCATCCACTCCAAGCTCTTCGGTATCCGTCTCGACAGCGGTGACCTGGCTTACCTGACCAAGAAGGCACGTATCATGCTGGATGAAGCCGGATTCCCGGATGCCATCATCTCTGCTTCCAGTGATCTTGATGAATACCTGATCAACAGTCTGATGAATCAGGGTGCCAAGATCACATCCTGGGGTGTAGGCACCAACCTGATCACATCCAAAGATTGTCCATCCTTCGGCGGCGTGTATAAACTGGCATGCATTATCAATGAAGACGGTACAGAGATCCCGAAGATCAAAGTCTCCGAGAACGTTGAGAAGGTAACCAATCCCGGCAACAAGAAGATCCTTCGTATTTACGACAAAGCCAGCGGAAAGATCAAAGCCGATCTGATCACTCTGGAAGATGAAGTCTTCACAGAAGATCAGCCTCTGACTCTGTTCGATCCGCTGGCCACATGGAAACGTACCCGACTTGAAGCCGATACTTATACGATTCGTGAACTGCTTGTTCCGATTTTCAAAAAAGGTGAATGTGTCTATGAGTCTCCGTCTGTTATGGATATCCAGGCTTACTGCACACAGGAGAAAGCTACTCTCTGGGATGAATCCAAGCGACTCATCAATCCTCAGGAAGTTTATGTTGATCTCTCCCGCAAGCTGTACGACCTGAAGAACCAGTTGTTAGACGCCGCTCACACCATCGATTAATACTGAGCCTGCCATCCAATACGGCACAATGTCTGGTCAGACCGTATTCGATCAGGAACACATTGCATCCGATACTAATGACTCTAACGGCAGATATCGAAGATGAATTCCGCAATCTGATCCATGGCGTCATAAGCCGTTTTAAAAGGTGACATCTGGAAAACATGCCACATGCCTTTGTACTCCTCAAGGCGTACAGGGACGTGGTATTTTTCCAGATTTTTTTTGAGCAATAACGAATCCGACAGGAGCAGTTCATTGCTTCCCACCTGGATATAGGTCGGCGGGAATCCTGTCAGATCACCAAAAAGCGGTGAGATCAGCGGATTCTTCAGTTCCTGTCCTGATGCATAAGCCGCGATGGCATTGTCCAGATATTCCCGGGTCAGAATCGGATCCACATCCCCCTTCGTCGCATAAGACTTGCCGCTGCCTGTCAGATCCGTCCATGGCGAGAAAAGGATCAGCCCCCTCGGCAGGATCCGTTTCTGCTCCTTCAGCTTCAGAACAAGGGACAGAGCCAGATTGCCGCCGGCGGAATCACCTGCCACAATCACATCTCTGGCACCATATCCCAGATACATCAGATAATCCCATACTGCCATGGCGTCCTCTGTGGCCGCCGGATAAGGGTATTCCGGTGCCAGACGATAATCGAAACTCAGGACGTCCATGGATGTGCTGCTTGACAGCTTATTCGTAATGCTTCTAGCATAATGGAAACTGCCTGTATTGTAACCGCCGCCATGGCAATAAAAAATCACGAACTTCTTCATATGGCTCCGCTTCACGCTGACCCACTCCGCCGGAATCTCTCCCACCTGAAAGGGTTCATAATTCAACTCTCTATTCTTCAACAGGGTACTGATATTCTCCTGGGATGAGCGAACTCTGTCAAGATCGTCACTCTCCACAAGGGTATGCATTCTTTTAATCGCTTTCATCAGGCTCTGATTGTATCTCTCACTTAATGCCATTGATCTTCTCCTTCCTGTTTTTGTTTTTCTTTTGCTCTTGCCATTGATGATGAGTAACATTATAATAAAAATTATGAAAACAATCAACAAAACAAAGAATCATTCAGCAAATAAACATCAAAAGACATGGTACAAGCTGGATTTGTCCGCCAATGTCTACCCAACCCTTCAGCGCAAGAACTTCTCCAATGTGTTCCGTCTGTCAGTTGTTTTAAAGGAGGAAATCGACCCCGACACACTGCAGAAGGCTGTGGATCTGACATTGCCGAGATTCCCGGCATTCAAAGTCGCCCTCCGAAAGGGCATTTTCTGGCGTTATCTGGAACCCAACGACCGTCCGGGACCTTTCGTCATGCCGGATATCATCAATCCATGTATGCCGATGCTTTTTAAATCCAACAACAGATATCTGATCCGGATCTACTATTACAGATGCCGGATTTCCCTGGAAGTCTTTCACTCCCTCTCCGACGGCAGCGGCGCCCTGAAACTTCTGAAAACCATCACCGCGGTCTATCTCCGTCTGAAGGGGCATGAGATATCCAACACCCGGGGTGTTCTGGATATCAATGAGCCGCCGAGGCCGGAAGAAATGGAAGATGCCTACATCAAGTATGCTTCCTCCAGAGTCAAACGGCCCCGCAGCCAGGGCAAAGCCTACCGGATCCGGGGTCACAGAGAACCTTTTTACACCCTGAATATCATTCACGGTCTTCTTTCCGTACAGGAAGTGCTTCAGAAAGCCCGAAGCTATCATGTGTCTCTGACAGAATACTTAAACGCAGTTCTTCTGTATGCCCTTCTGGAAAAGCAAAAAGAGGATCGCGTTTTCAGGGAATATCCTGCGGCACTGGCTCTTCCCGTGAATCTGCGCAATATTTTTCCATCAGACACACTGCGGAACTTTATTGCCATGGTGTACCCTTCCGTAGACCCGCGCATGGGCGACTACACCTTTGAAGAAATCATCGTCCATGTCCATAACTATATGCGCTATTATATCAATGACAAGTTTCTGAATGCGGACATTACCACCAATGCCTCTGTCCAGCAGAGTCCGCTGATCCGTATCGTCCCCCTTTTTGTCAAGGATATCGTCGTGAAGCAGTTTTATATCCGCGTGCAGGACAAACAGTCCACCGCCGGCCTGACAAACCTGGGTGCCATCGATGTTCCCGATGAAATGCGCGAATTTATCGACTATTTCGATGTGCTGATGGGACAGCCATTCTCCCCGAGAACCAACTGTGCCGTGGGCAGCTTCGGCGACACCCTCAGCATCAACTTTACAAGTACCATTATCGAAACCGACGTGGAACGCTATTTCTTCAGGAAATTAGTCCAGGAAGGGCTGCATGTCAAAATCGAAACTAACCGTGATATGAACAGGAGTGAATTTTAATGTCATATTGTGTCAACTGCGGTGTAGAGCTGGACAAAACCTGTTCCGTCTGCCCGCTGTGCAATACCAGAGTTATTAATCCCAACCAACCGGTAGATACCGTTTCACCAAAGCCTTATCCAGTGAACAAAGGCTATGTGGATTCCGGCATCCGCAAGGAGACAGCCATTCTCATGGCCGTCTGTCTGGCCACAACAGCGGTTGTCTGTGGCCTTTTGAACCTTTTATTTATCACATTTTCCCACTGGTCCTTTTACGTCATCGGCATCTGCATCGTCCTGTGGATCTTCTGCCTGCCGGTATTCTTTCCAACGAAAACCATTTTCCGGATCACCCTGCTTCTGGACGGTCTGGGCATTGCCATGTACTTCGGCATTATCGCCTGGCTCCATCCCGGCAACGGCTGGTATACAGCCATCGCCCTGCCGCTGATCGTTCTGGGCACACTGGCCGTTTTCTTCTTCGCCATCAGTATACGCCATCCGAGAAGCTCTATCCTCTCTCAGGCCGTTATCCTTGTGGCAGAAATCGGCATTTACTCTGTCTGCGTAGAACTGCTGACACGCCATTATTACGCCGTACCAATGACCCTTTCATGGTCCGCCATTGTCCTCACCTGCGCTATTATCATCGATGTAACGCTGGTGACTATCCTGCTGCGAAGCCGGTTGAGAGAAGAAGTGCGGCGAAGAATGCATATATAAAATGCACACATAAAATTACGCGTTTAAAAACGTCAAAAAACAATCGTAAATTTTTACGATTGTTTTTTGATTAATCAAATACCTTTTAAATTTATAGTCCAGACAAATCTGTCTCGCACCAATCACACATAACGCTTTCTTTTTATTCTCATTTTTCCATGAATATAAACGCTCTGATATCTCTCTTTTAAGCATAAGCATCAAATCACCCCTAATACAAGTATTGTAACATTTTTCCTGCTTTATTCAATGATGTTTGTAACATTATTCCTGGATTTTAGAGGGTGTTTTGCAACATTTTTCTGTCAAAAGCATAAACCTCGGCGGTGCACCTTTTTCCTGCTCCCCTTGATAATATCCGATTCCGTTTCCACAATATATAATACAAATTTCTCCTTCGTTGGCTCGCTCTACCGCCTGCTCCAACGACATTTCCCCTATGTAATCTTCACCAATAAAATAAACATTTTCCGCACTGCTTAGCTTATGAAGATAATTTTTCATTGCTTCTTGATCCATATAATCAACCGGATGCAGACAAGCTTCTTTAAAAATATCTGGTTTATGGAAATGCCATATAATATCCTTTCGCTTTTGGATATCCACTCAAAGTATTGATATCCAGAGTAACCATCACCAACACTATAAAACTTACCAGAGACACTATAAAAAAGAATATTGTAGCCTCTATAATATTATTATCTTCTTTTCTTTTTCAAATTTTGACCCTTTTGTTGTTTAAAATATCTAACAACGGCTACGGCTACAGAAAAAACTTCAAAAATATATACAATAATCATTAGACGAAATGATAAAACATATATAACTGCAAAAGTGCATACAGCATGTACAATTCCATCTCCTAACACAGCTACCAAATCTCTCTGATTTTTCCTTATATCTCTGGTTTTATCTTTAATCATGCTATACATCAATAGACCCAAAAATAGTCCTCCTACCATATATTCTTTTTGGTCCATGTACAAAGCACAAATCCCCCCCTATATAAAATTGGTGCCAGTCCAAAAATAAAACATGCCAATTAATTTTGTATATAAATTTAAATGAGGTATATTTCTTCTGTTTGCATAATCATCATATCCTTTTTTCACATTCTTCTCCTAAATTTTTCTTTTTGTAAACCATTTTCTGAAAAAATTTGCAATGTTTGAGAAAAATCCAGCCTTAACAGTTTGTCTGACTCCCGTTCTTACTGTTTTTTTAGCCGCTGCTTTTTTGCTTTTAATTTATAGCTCTAATTGTCCAAACAATTTTGTCTTAATATCCACACAAAGCAACATCAACTGCTCCTTGTCCTTAAAATCAACATTATTATAATAAAGAACTTTTATCTCCGAATACATTTCCGGATCTATCATTATATTGACGCAAATTATATAATCATATTCATATATACTGGTTATCCTTTTAGAACATAATTTTTCTGAACACGAAATATTATTGAGTTTACAAAAAACTTTAATATCATTCATGTTCAAAATCCCATCCACTATACCTGCTGTATCAATAAAAAGATCCTCTTTACGACATATAGACCGCAACAGTAACGCTATTATATGAGACAAAAAAACGTTATCCTCGTCCAGTATTAATACTTTATATGGCACTTTTTTTGTGTGCAGTTCCTCAACAAATGTTTTCTGATCCAACGGCAGCTTTTCCACTTTGTAATCCATTACCTGCATGAGTTCACTATAATTATCCTTGTTTTTTATCTCTTCGAAAATATGAAGTATCGTCCATATCAAATCATATTTTTCATTATCTAATGCATCCGTATAACTGTTCCTCAACAATAACCAACCCTTCTCACGGTGCATATAATACTCATTTTTATAATACGATAATAAAACATATGGATTTCTTTCAATCTGAAAACTTTGTTGTACAATTTGATTATATTTACCAAAAGCTTTTTCATTCATTCCATAAGCATTGGTAATTAAATCAAATAACGTTGCAACTGCATACATACGAATCAAGAATCCTTCTTCTCTTAACATCACTTGTACTTTTTCAATACTTTTCTCATGCCTTCCAATTGATATAGAATCTATAGCTTCAAGACGTACCAGTCTATTTTGATCAAACAGCATTCCATATAAAATTTCTTCTATTTCATCGCTATCAAAAAGTACCAATTGTCTTGCTAATGTTAACCTGACATCTATATTTTTGTCATTTGCAAGCATTGAAAGAATACTTATATATTTTTTTACCGATTCATTATCCATATTTTCCAAACTATCAATAAACGTTATCTTTTCTCTAACATTTTTAAATCTCATTTTTAAATTTCACCTTTTAATAATGGCTTTTTCTTTTTTGTTTATTGCGCAACTCCCTAGCCTTTTCTTCTGTTTTATACCGTTGCCTTTCTTTCGGAGATAATGACTTATCCCTTGCTCTTCTAGATACTTCCTTATCGGATAAATTTGCTAACCCAGAATCTCTTATGTTTTGCTTCCCACCTTTCGATTTTTTGATTTTTTCAGAAACCTTTTTAGTAACTGTATAAGCCGTATATGATATGATTTTATATCCTAAATATTTATTGTGACTATGTTTATTCCAATACGATTTAGAAACAGTATATGACTTTTTTGAGGTTTTTCTTCTTCTCAGACAGGACACTGCCGTTTTCTATGGCTTTCGACACATTGCCCCAGGCATCATAAGCATACTCCCATGTGCCGCTGCCGTTTTTCACGGTCTTGATCCGTCCTGTCTGTCCTCCGTCCGCTGCTGTGCCATAAGTATAAGTTGTCGTATGTTTACCGCCGTTTCTCCTGATGGATAAAAGTCTGCCCAGCTTGTCAAAGGTAAAGGTCTTTTCAACCTTGGCACTGCCGCAGGTCACAACTGTCTCACGGCTGTCCGCATCATAGCCCCTTGTGACAGTCCTTACGCCATCCGGTGTGGTCTGGACTTCCTTAATCAGGCAGTCATTGGCATCATAAGTATAAGCAACTTTCCAGCCGTTGGCATAGGTGCTCTTTAAGAGGTTGCCGTTCTTGGCTTCATAGTCATGGCTGACTGCCGCCTTTCCGACGATGGATACGCTCTTTCTGTTGCCGAATCCGCACAAAAATATATTTTCAATTTATCTTTGTCATGATGAAAAGGTGCCCCGCAGGAATTACGAGGCATTGAAAAAATGGAATGGTTATAATATTTCTTCCCATGGTTTAACTTTTTTCAAGTTAACATCATCAAATGTTACTCCCCATTGAGCAATTTTTCCTCTGAATATACTTTCGTTAATTCCGCCTTCATAACTATTCTTTCCATCATTTATTTTTCCACTATCTAAATATACATAAAAAGTACTCCAATCTCTCCAATGTAAAATATTTATAAAATAGCTCATTGGCTCTTTCTTTCGAAATCTTTTTATTTCATACGGAGAAATCACTGCACATTTGCGACAATCTGTATAACATGATTTTATATTATTCTCTATCCTTCTTGTTTTTAATTCACTCCATCGATATACCTTATTGTGGTTTCTCCATTTGACGGTACAGCCTTCTTTATCCATCTCTATCACTCTGCCAAAGCTAAACCATTCTCGAATCAATATTACTTCTCCTACAACATTCCCTATTATAGTATATGTTAACCATGCTTTTTCATTTGCAAAAAAACCATAAACCATACATATAACAGACATAATTATAAGAAAACCAAAACCCACTTGATAGATTTCCATATAATATTTTTCAGGTATAATTATAATTTTATCCTCATCCACGTTTTAATGTATCCTTTCACAGTTCGTCCTCTGATAATTCTACATGCCATTCCTTTAATTTTTCCATAATTATATCTTTTTCTATTGCACCCTGAAAATATTTCAAATTCTTACTTTCTTCATCTCCATTTGTCAAATATTTTAAAATTATCACAAGTAAATTTGTTAGAATCACTCCAAATAGTACAGAAGCCCCATCATCCGCTGCCTGAATTACCAATAAATCTTCCTCACTCAATGTCAAATATCTCTCCCAGCCTCTTACTCCCTTAACTCTGTACAGGTTGTCCCTGCCATGCTATTCTAACATTATCCAACCTCTAACAGCCCCTACGGTCCATCTATAAATATAATTACAAGAATCAGATATCATACAGGAAAGCAAAAATTGCCAAATATATGATATTTGCAACCATTAAGATTCCATATCCATATAGAAATACTTGTAATATTGTTAATTCATCATCTATCAGAACATATAACACAAAAATGAGAAACAATATAATATAAACAAATGATAGATAAAGTAAAAAATACATCCACTTCGGTATTTCTTTTTTATCCAGCTTAAATATCTTCCTCATCTTTCTGCTTGGCATGATATAATGAGCCGGATAAAATTTTATCCGAATACCTACTCTTTTTATTATCCGCCTAATGGATAATGAATTCAAATCCCAACCAGCAAAAGACAAGATTGCAAAGAAAAGAATTATTTTGTATCGTTCCATTTTTCCTCCTTATTAAGCAGCGTTTAAAATTAAATCCCTTGCTTTTGTAACACATCAACTTCAATCAAACATTATACAAAAAGATGAAAATCGTAGAATATATCACATCCATCCACATGAATATAATATATACCGTGTGAAACACATCCATAACCATCACTTTAGCATCTAAAAGTAAAAATAAAATCAAAAAAACAAGAAACAATATAATATAAACAAATGATAAATACAGTGATAGATATGTCCACTTCGGTATTTCTTTTTTATCCAGCTTAAATATCTTCCTCATCTTTCTGCTTGGCATGATATAATGAGCCGGATAAAATTTTATCCGAATACCTACTTTTTTTATTATCCGCCTAATGGATAATGAATTTGCATACCATCCCATAAAAGATAATATTGCAAACCAAAGAATAACTCGTGCCATTGCTTTTATCATTTCTACTCCTTATTGTCTCTACTATATCTACCCAATACATCTACTCTACGTCACCTATGTCTCTTTTATTTCATTTCAACATAGGTGACATTTTCTACTTTTTCATATGTCCAAAAAACATACCTTATTTGAACCAGCTTCTTACTTTATTCTTTGCTTTTGTCCATAGCTGAGCAATCACATTGGAAGTTCCCGTTCCAGCAGCAAATTTTATACTGCTAATCCAGGTTGTTCCTTTCAACACGGTATCTCTCCACATTTTTGCTTCCGCAATTCTTTTAGCTGCAAGACTAGCACTTCCTTTCGTGCTTATCAGTCTTGTAAATCGCGCTGTCGTCTTTGAAGCAGTCTTTATCGTGTTAGACAATGCTTTGTACTGATTTGCTCCTGATCCGCCAATCCCTCCTGAAACTGCACCAGCCGCCGCTGAAACTGCCAGTTCGTCCACTTTTAAAGCACTGCCATTCACCTTACAATCTGCAACATACGATACTGCTCCAACTGCTGCTCCAACTCCAATCTGCCCCGTCAAACCTAACGGGCTTGCTGCCACTGCGCCACTGACGAAACCGCCTACTGCTGCAACCCCCACAGATTTCCAATTGATTTCTCCATTGAACATATACTGTGTTATCGCAGAGCTGGCCGCACCAATTACCATGCCTATTCCGCCGCCTGCTGCCATTATTCCTAGAGTAATCCAGATTTGTCCGCCTGTATCCACTCGCATAACCGGATTGTTATCACAATAAGCATAAAGATTTTTATCATTTAAATCTCCCTGACAATCCAGTACCTCTATGGTATCCGCACTGATAAACCTGCAGATCTCCGGCTGATAATAACGGCTCTTCAGATAGTACATTCTCGTCTCATCATCATAGTAGTACCCCTTAAATCTGTACGGGTTGTCCTTTCCAAGTGTCCCTGCCATGCTTCCTGAGATACCTGTCACTGTTCCCCAGCTGTCATATCTGTAGTTTACTACAGCCGTGCCATTGGCGTCAACCAGTCCTGTGATCGTCATCAGGCCGTTACGTACATAATAGTAATCCGCGCCCTTATAACGGATAGCTGTCAGCTGACCGCTGCCGTCATACAGATAATGCTGCCATACGCCGTTCTTCTTCCCGCCGTCATCGGTGAGGGGGTCAGTGTCAAGCCCCGGCTCATAGCCCCTGCGGCATCCGTCATATACGGGGCGGACAGTCTGTAGACTTCTGTGCCTTCAGCAGCTTCGAATACAACATCCGTGCCATCCTGTCTGGCTCTCCGTTCTCCGACTGCATAGTGCCGGGTAAAGGATTTCACTGCATCTGCATATTTCCTCGGAATTGTATCATTAGCGGCAGAGGATAAGTTCAAAAAAACGTGGTGGACGACTAACAATCGTTCTACCACGTTTTTCGTTCATTACTTATATTATTTTCACGCTCTGCCTGCTACACCGCAAAAAGCTTCATCTGCCCTCCGTCTGTTTCAGGCCACTTTCTCTGCATAATCAAGACAGATCCATCCCTTCCCGGATCTCAGTCTTCCCCACCGGCTTTTGTCTCCGGACGCATTGACAACTCCTGTCGCTTCTTCCGTAATGGTAAATGTTCCTTTACCTGTAAAGCCTACAGCCGCTGAATGAACGGTCGGTAACTTTCGGATATTCAAGGTGTCCGTTCTGATCCTCACCAGATAAGGTGTCTTCTTGTTTTGTACTGGACTATCCGTATCTGTGCCCTGCTCATGCTGACCGCCCTGACTGCCCTGATTTCCGGACTGGCCTTTATCTCTGATGCCAAAATAGTCTGCGATCACAGCTGCTTTTGCTTCCGCAATGGCTTTCAGATTTTCCTGTTTTGACAGGAACTGACATTCCTTCTGGTTATCATGGAATCCATGTTCTACGATATAGTCATAACGGACCGGGCCGTTTTTGGCCTGCCCCTGTGTAGTGGCTCCTGATACTGCCCCTCGGATGACGCCGTACCAGTCTGCCCCATTACTCTGGATCTTTGTCGTGACACCACGGTTATAGGTGACGCCTGTGGATGGCTTCATGACCTTGACAATGGCATCGATCATCCTGTCTGCCAGTTTTTCCGATGATGGCAGATGGGCGGAGCGGATGATGGTGACACCGTATGCCTTTCCATTAAAGGCATTGCTGTGATTGCTCTCAAATACAACATTAGCATATCCACGGCCTTTTTTCACCGCCATCTGGCCGCGTTCATAGAGCCCCGGATCCTGATTTCTTTCTCTTGTCATAATGACATCAATCCCCCTCTTCTCAAGGGCTGCTTTCTCATAAAGACTCAGGTCATAAACTGCCTTACTTTCATAATAACCTTTCACCGCTCCGGCATTATAGGTATTGCCCGTATGTCCAGGATCAATGACCACCAGTAATTTTTTCTTATCCGACATGATGAACACCTTCTTCCCCTAATACATCTTTATCCGGCAGGCTGCTTCTGTCTGCTTTGTCAGCCTTATCCTCGCTGCTGCCCTCTGCTGGCAGTTCTGAAGTCATATTTACAAGAAAATCTCTC
>Ga0129310_1001491_pt1 | contig 20258 bp, 7 predicted proteins | sample Go1ome_2_FD_94433 | JGI IMG/M metagenome (GOLD analysis project Ga0129310, IMG submission 94433) | Western lowland gorrila individual fecal microbial communities from Wisconsin, USA - Go1022A metagenome | ecosystem: Host-associated > Mammals > Digestive system > Large intestine > Fecal | place...
ACCGGCCTGATGCACATGCGCTATGACAAGACGGCGCAGGGCACCAAGACCGTCTTGCGCTATGTCGAGGATGGTGGCGACCGCAACGGTCAGCTGGCGACGATCTCTGCCGATACGGGCATCAACCGCATGGCCCTTTATCAAGACGATGATGCTAATGGTACTGACCTAGGTACGCTCCAGCTTAATCACCTCTTTACCACGGCAACGGCCGTGCAGTATACCGATCGTCGCGTGGCGCGCCTGCAGGTGACTAAGACCGTGACGGCGGACAACGGCCTTACCGCGCCTACCAAGGATGCGAACGGCAACGATCTGACGTTTAGGTTTAAGTTCACCCTGCCGGATTCCGAGAATGGCTACGAGGCGCATGTGTTCGATGCGGACGGCGGGGCCGTGGGCAATTCCTTTAGGCTCCACAACGGCGACACCCATTCCATCAAGGCCGGCGAGACCATTCGCGTATACGACCTTAAGAAGGACGACAGCTACAGCGTGAGCGAGCTCACCACCAAGGGCGAGGAGTCCAGCGACAATGTTCTGGCGACCATCGTCAACACCGTGACCGGCTCTGCCGGCGAGTCGGTGCTTCCGGCTGGCTTTAGCCTCGTGAGCCGCATGGCCGGTGGTCAGGAGCAGGCGGGAACTGGCAACACCATTGAGGGCAAGATTGTTGCGCTCGTGGACGGGAAGATCCCCGCGAGCAACAAGCTTGAGTTCACCAACAACTACAGCGCCAGCCCCGTAACGTTTAATGGCCTGAGCGCCAAGAAGGTGCTCGAGGGCCGCAATTGGGCCGATGGCGATACCTTTACCGCGCAGCTAACGGCCGAGGACGGCGTCCCCATGCCCTATGGCGCCAAGAGCAAGGTGGCTACGGTCGAGCTCACCAACGACCAGCCGGCGACGTTTGGCGACATCACCTATACCAAGCCGGGTACCTACACCTATACCATCTCGGAGGTTATCCCCGGCTCCGATGCCGGTGCGGACGGCATAAGCTACTCCGCTGCCGTCTATACCGCGACGGTCAAGGTGGATGATAACCGCGCCGGTGCATTGGTCGTTACGAGCGTGGAGTATCAGCAAGTGTGTGACGACGCGGGTGTCGAGACCAAGACGGATGTTGCCGATAAGATCGCAACCTTCACCAACCGTTACGATACGCACGAACATAGCATCATCATCCATGCTCAAAAGAACCTGACCGACAACGCCGGGACGTTCCCGCTTGCCCAGAATGCCTTTGACTTTAAGCTCAAGGGCGTGGGTGGCTATGCAGATGCCAGTGCGGTATTCAACCTCGATACGGTCGATAAGAACATGGCGGCCCCCATGCCTCAGGGTACCGAGGGCAACACCGCGACCGTGGGCAACAACGCTGACGGTACGGTGACATGGCCGGCGATCTCCTATACCGCCAAGGCGGATGCGGGACGCGCCTACGTGTACAGGTTTACTGAGAATCTCGGTAGCGTTGCGGGCATGACCTACAACTACGACGGATCAGTCTATTACGCCGTGGTGCGCAACGCCAAGAAGGGTGCTGGCATCCAGACCTCGATCGAGTACTACAAGGCCGCAGAAAACAACTCGGTAGAGCAGCTGGGCAAGAATATCACGCCCTCCTTTACCAATATATATAGTGTGGATCCCACGAGCGTGACCCTGCAGGGCCAAAAGACCGTGAGCGGTCGTGACTGGAACCAGGGCGAGAGCTATATCTTTAACCTCACTGCCGCTACGGATGATGCCAGTACGACCGGTTTGAGCAAGACCACAAAGCAGGCGGTGAAGGATGGGGCTGTTGCCGTTAACGCCAACCAGGCTGTCGCCAGCGCGCCCGAGTCGGGACGCGTGGCCTCGTTCTCCTTTGGCACCGAAGCTGCTCCGACCGTGACGTTCAATCGCGCGGGCACCTTTAGCTTCAACATCACCGAGAATGCTGCGCAGGATGGCCAGGCGGGCATGTCCATGGACAAGCACACCGCCCGCGCGACCGTCGTGGTGACCGATCTGGATGAGTCGGGCAGCCACACGGGCGAGCTGCGCGTGTCGAGCGTGACCTATGCCAACGCCGGTGCCTCCGATGCGGACAAGGCCGTAATCGACAAGGCCGCCTTTACCAATGCGTACCATGCGACGGTTACCTTTGGCGGCGTGACGGTGAGCAAGACCCTTCAGGGTCGCGCCTCTACTGCGGGCCAGTTCACTTTTGCCGTGACGGGCCTTTGGTACAACGGTGTTCAGACATCGGTCGACGGTGCCGAGGCCAGCCTGTCCAACAAGGCGGCAGGGGCCGGCGTGTCCGGTGCCGTGGTGGGCGCAAGCGGAGCGGAGAAGCTCTTTGCCCGCAAGCTCACGGAGCAGGACCTTGGTCATACGTTTGCCTATCGCATCCGCGAGAACCAGCTTGCGGCTGCCGGCTACACCTATGACACCGGCTACACCGGCGACGCCATCGTGCTCGTTAAGGTTCTTGCACGCAAGAACGACCCCGCCAACCTCTATACCGTGACGACCGTGCTCAAGGGCGCGGGTGTGGCGGAGCTGCTGGGCGATGGCACCGATGCGAGTGCGTTGACGGACGAAAAGATTGCCGAGCTCAAGCAAAAACCGAATACCTACGTGCAGCAGTACGATGCAAGCGAGGCCGGTACCACAACGCCTGCCGTCTCGTTTGTGAATCGCTATGAGGCAAGTCTCGACTATGGCGCCGCTGGCGGCCTGCAGATCGAGAAGACGCTGACGTACCCCAAGGACGCGACGGTGTTCGGCTCGCCCAAGAGCACGTTCCGTTATATCGTCAAGCCTGCCGACGAGACATCTGCCAGCAAGGTTGGCCTTTCCACGGACGGCAAGGTCTTTGAGACGGCAAACGTCGAGGCCAATGCCCCCAAGACCGTGAGTTTGATACCTGCGGGTGGGTTGACCTTCACTCAGGATGATGCCGGCAAGACGTTCACCTATACGGTGAGCGAGATTGACGACAAGGCGACGGGCTATACGTATGACAACACGGTCCATACGGTTAAGGCTGTCGTGGCGGATAACGGCGACGGCACGCTCAGGGTCACGACATCGGTAAGCAAGCCGGGTGACAGTGGCGACGAGCTCGAGGGCCAGTGGATCTATCCGTCGGGTACAACGTCCACCGGTGTCGCGACGGTCAAGTTTAAGAACACCTATACGGTTACCAGGGCGGCAACCTACACGCCGTCCGTGACGAAGGTTGTTGTCGGCGCCAATGCCCCGGACAAGTTCACCTTTACCATGACCGCGGCCGATGATGTCACCAGGGCGGCCGTCGACAACAAACTCATCACCGGCTCTTCGATGAGTGTAGACAACGGCTACACCGAGCAGAAGCGAACGAAGGAGGGCCTCAAGAACGGGGAGCACTACCAGCTCGACTTCTCGACGCTCACCTTTAACAAGCCGGGCACGTATAAGTTTGCTATTAACGAGCTGGCTGCGAACAGCGGTCTCGGCGAGTGGAAGTACGACCAGCACGTCTATACTGTGACGGTCACCGTAACCGATGAGGGCGGCAAGCTTGTGGCCCGCGCCGACGGCACGACCGGCTCGGAAGGCTTCATCTTCACCAATAGCTATAAAACTTCGACGAGCTATGAGCTCCAGGGCGGTTTGGAGATCGTCAAGACGCTTAACGGGCACGACCTGCATGCCGGCATGTTTGGCTTTACGGTGACGGCCGACGCCGACTCGACCGAATACGCCGCCTCGACCGAAAAGCTTAAGGCGCTGCTGCGCCAGGAAGATGGCAAGCTCACCGTCACCAACGATGAGCCGCAGGCCGATGGCAAGTCCTACACCGATATTTTGGGCGGTCTGACCTTTGCGACGGGCGACGTGGGCAAGACGTTCACCTATAAGGTGGTCGAGAATAACGGCAAGCAGCGCGGCTACACCTACGACTCCACCTATTGGACGGTAGAGATTGCGGTCAAGAGTCGTGGTGACGGTTCGCTCTATACCGTGACCACGGTCAAGCACTTTGGCGCTGATGGGGCTGAGCCTTCCGTTAAGACCTATAGCTCCGAAAACGGCACCGCTGAAGAGGCTCAGGTGTTCTTCACCAACAGCTATGCCGCGTCCGGAACATTCGACGGTCTTACTGCCGAGAAGGTAATGGACTCCGGCGATAAGATTGAGGCTGGCCAGTATACGTTTGACGTGTATGCGGAGAAGGTCGACGGCTCGCTCCAATGGATGGATAAGGGCACGACTCAGGCGAGCGACAACCGTACCGCGACGGTCGACTTCGGTAAGGTTTACTTTAAGCTTGGCGATGCTGCGAGCGGGTCTCATGGGCTGACGATTGATCTTACCAGAGCCGTCAACGACGGCGTTGCCACCAAGCGCCACAATGCCGACCACACCACTACCTACAGCTTTAACCTGGTGGCAAAGGAGCGCTTGGCCAACCTGCCAGATGGCGTTCGTCCCGTGGATACGTCCGCGACGTGCCGCGTGCTGCTCGAGGTGACCGACGACAACAACGGTAACCTTACGTCCAAGGTGACCTATCGCGATGGTACCGAGGGCGGCAAGATCGTCTTCCACAACACACGCGATAAGGTCAAGACGATCGGCGCGGTCGCGGAGCCCAGCGTGGATATCGACGGGCAGCTGCTCTCCGTGGGCGACTCCTACGTCTATACCATCAACTGGTCAAATACCGCGGTCGACGACAAGGGCAACCTGGTCCCCGCCAACGTGACCGTGACCGACAAGCTGCCCACGGGCGTTGTGTTCGAGGCCTTTGAGGGCAAGAACGCCGATAAGGGCGCCGCGAATGGCCAGTCGCTCACCTGGACCCTGGGCGAGCAGCCTGCGGGCAGCTACGGTTCGGTGCGCGTGCGCGTCAAGATTACCGAGGATGCCGTGAAGGATGTCCGGGGTGCGGTCGGCGCTATCAATAACACCGCCACCGTTACGGTCGGCAACAAGAGCTATACCGGCACCACGACCAACTACGTGCCCAAGAAGTCCGAGAGCGATGCTCAGGATTCGACAGGATCGGGTGTCAAGCTGGGCGATGAGCTCACCTATACCATTAGCTACAAGAATACCGAGGGCGCGCCGGCTACGGTGACGATTTCCGATGCCGCTCCCGCGGGGACCGAGTTCGTGGAGTTCACGGGTGACCATGCGAATGCTGGCTCCAAGGACAAAGACGGCAACCTCATCTGGACGCTGACGGACGTTCCCGCCGGCGAGGAGGGTACGGTCCAGTTTAAGGTCCGCGTGACCGAGGACGCGTTTAAGAGTGGCGGCGCTTCGGACGACATCTCAAACCAGGCGTCGGTGACGGTTGGCAACAACCCTGCTGTCAAGACCAACATCACCACCGATGAGGTCTCTGACGGCCGCTTGACGCTGAGCAAGACGGTCACGGCCGCCGAGGGCATTACCGCGCCCAACAAGACGTTTACCTTTAAGGTCCTGCTCTATCAGGCCGATGGCACAACGCCTCTGACCGGTACTTTTACGTACTCCGGTCGCGCAAACGGCATCAACGGCACCTATGTAAGCGGTCAGATTAAGAGCGGAGACACCATCGCACTCAAGGCCGGCGGCTCCGTGACGGTTACCGTGTCCGCGGGCGCTCGCTACGAGGTGCAGGAGCTCGACTCCAAGGGCAACCTCATGACGAGTGAGGACGGATTTGCAATTGCCGACAAGGCGAACCCGCAGACGGGCACCGTCGAGCAGGCGACGCAGGTGGGCTTCACCAATGCCTACAGCGTGGAGTCCACGAAGGTGGAGAGCGCCTTTAAGGTTCAAAAGAAGATCTCCGGACGCAACTGGATGACGTCGGATGCCTTTACCATGACGCTGACTGCCCAAGGCGAGGCGCCCATGCCCGATGGCGCCAAGGAGGACGTGTCGACGATTACGCTGAAGAAGGACGTTCAGGTCGGCAACTTCGGCACCATCGAATACACCAAGCCCGGTACCTACACCTATGTGATTGCCGAGCAGGCAGGTGACGAGACGGCGCTCACGTTCTCGAAGGCCACCTATCGCGCCACTGTCACGGTGACCGATGACGGTGCCGGCAAGCTGACTGCCAAGACCAAGATTGCGCAGCTGACCGACGATGCCGGTAATGCTGCCGAGCGTACGGTCGAGGCGGCGGTCTTTACCAACACCGCTAAGACCGGCAGCCTCACCGTCAAGAAGACGGTCGTCGGCGGCGACAGCCAGCGCGAGTTCGGCTTCACGGTCGCGCTGACCGACGGGGACGGCGAGCCCGTCTCCGGAACCTTCGGCAAGGACGAGAACGCCGTGGCGTTCACGGACGGCAAGGCGACCTTCACGCTCAAGCACGGCGGGGAGAAGACCATCGCCGGCCTGTCCGTGGGCGCAAGCTACACCGTGACCGAGGAGGCTGCCGAGGGCTACACGACCACGGCCGACGGGGCCGAGGGCACCGTGACCGAGGCCGGCGCGACCGTCGCGTTCACCAACACGTACGGAACGGCCACCGAGGGCCGGGACGTCTCCACTGCGGGGCTCTTCACCAAGGCGCTCGAGGGCCGCGACTGGGCGGAGGGCGACGGCTTCCAGTTCACGCTCACGGGCGAGGACGGCGCGCCCATGCCCGAGGGCTCCGTTGACGGCTCCAAGACCGTCAGCGTGACGGCCGCCGGCACCAAGGCGGGCGATAAGGTCGCCTTCGACTTCGGCCCCATCCGCTACACGCTCGACGACATCAGGGATGCCGGGTTCGCCGAGGTCGGCGGCAAGCGCGTGCGCGCCAAGACCTTCACCTACACGGTGCGCGAGGTCAGGCCCGATGACGGCACGGCAATCGCCGGCGTTGCCTACGACGGCCACGTCGCCACGATGACGGTGACCGTGACCGACGACGGTTCCGGCAACCTCACGGCCACGACGCCCGCGATCGCGCAGGCGAGTGGCGGCGACTTCGTCAACACCTACACGACCGGGCTCGACTACTCGGCCCGCGCGGGCGTGCGCCTGTCCAAGACGCTCACCGGCCGCGCGATGGGGGCGGGGCAGTTCGCCTTCACCGTGACCGCCGACGACGAGACGGCCGCCAAACTCGGCCTCAAGACCGGCAGGGACGCCTACGCCGTTTCCGCAGCTGGTGACGGACAGGCCGACTTCATCGACCTCATCGGCGGTGCCGCAAAGGGCGACGTGACGTTCACCGACGCCGACGCGGGCAAGACCTACAGCTTCACCGTCACCGAGACCAAGACCGGCGGCTACGGCTACGCCAACGACACCGCGCCGCGCACGGTGACCATCGCGCCCGCCTACGATGCCGCGACGGGCAAGCTCACGGTCACGACCACGGTCGCCAAGGACGGCGTCGAAGTCGCCCGCGGCGAGGTCTCGACGGCCGACGACGCCACGGTGCCGCCCGCGCCCGTGACGGTCGCGTTCCAGAACTCCTACGAGGCCACCGGCGCGCTCGGCGGCGAGGGCGATGTGGCTATCAGCGCCACCAAGACGCTGACGGGCCGCGCCGCGGCGGCGGGCGAGTTCTCGTTCTCCGTCCGCGATGCCCACGGCAGCGTGGTCGCGACCGCGTCCAACCGGGCCTCCGGTGACGGCGAGGCCGCGGCGCTCACGTTCTCGCCCATCGCCTACACCACCGACGCACTCGAGCAGATGGCAGCGGACGGTACCGCCACCAGGGCGGCCGACGGCTCCTGGGCCATCCCCTATACCGTGTCCGAGGACACGGCGGCGCTGCCCGCGGGCGTGACGGCGATGGCCTCGAGCTTCGACATCACGGTCAAGGTGGCAGATGACGGCAAGGGCGGGCTGGACGTGGCCGTGACCTATCCCGATGGCACCGACGGCGCGCTGTCGTTCGTGAATGGCTACCGCGCCGGCGAGGCGACGGTCGACCTCGCGGGCACCAAGACGCTGGCGCTCGGCCAGGCCGGGCTCGGCCTGGCGCAGGCCGACATCGCGGGCAAGTACACCTTCAAAATCGCACCGCTGGACGGCGCGCCCGCGCCGGTCGACGCCTCCGGCAAGACGGTGACCGAGGCGGTCAACGACGCCGCCGGCAACGTCGAGCTGGGTAGCGTCACGTTCAGGCAGCCGAGCGACCTCGATGACGTTGAGATCGACGGCGACGGCCTGCGCGCCAAGACGTTCGCCTATCGGGTGAGCGAGTCCGGCTCGGTCGACGGCGTGGCCAACGACGCGGCGGCGACCAGGACCTTTACCGTCAAGGTCGTCGAGGACACCCGCGCCGGCACGCTCACCGCGGAGGTCCTGCCCGCCGAGGGCACGCCCGAGGGCAAGGGCGCGTTCGAGTTCACCAACACCTACGGCGTGAACCCGACGCCGAGCTCCGTCACCGACCAGATCAAGGTGAACAAGAAGCTCAAGGGCCGTGACCTGGCAGAGGGCGAGTTCGAGTTCCAGCTGGTCGAGATTGCCGCCGACGGCAGCGAGAGCGTCGCGGTGACGGGCAGGAACGCCGCCGACGGCGCGGTCGCGCTCGGCTCCATCACCTACACCGCGCCCGGCACGCACGGCTACGAGCTGCGCGAGGTCGTCGGCACGGCGGGCGGCGTGACGTACGACAGGGCGACGTACCGCGTGCGCACGACGGTCACCGATGCCGGCAACGGCACGCTCGCCGTCAAGCACGAGCTCGCGGACGCCGAGGGCAACCCCACGGGCGACGACTCGGTGACGTTCACCAACGGCTACGAGGCCGCGCCCGTCACCCTCAAGCTGGGCGCCGCCAAGGTGCTCAAGGGCGCCGAGCTCAAGGCGGGCCAGTTCGGCTTCGAGCTCAAGGGCCGGGACGGCAAGGTCATGTCGACCGCCAGGAACGCCGCCGACGGCAGCGTCACGTTCGACGCACTGACCTTCAAGCAGGCCGGCACCTACACCTTCACGGTGAGCGAGGTCGACGACGGCCAGGCGCACGTGACCTACGACAGGGCCGTGCACAAGATCGTCGTCACGGTGAGCGACGAGGCAGCAGACGGCACCAAGACGGGCTACCTGTCGGCGAAGGTCTCCTACGAGGGTGACGCCAACGTGCCGCCGGTCTTCACCAACAGCTACGTCGAGGAGCCCGGGACCCCCGGCACCCCCGAGAACCCCGGCACGCCGGGCGGCGGCTCGGGCGGCGGTTCCGATAGCGGCTCCGGCAGCGGCGGCTCCAAGGGCGGCATGCCCGACACCGGTGACCGCAGCCTGCCGGTTGAGGCGCTCGCGGCCATGGCCGGCATCGGCGCGCTGGCCGTCGCGGGCGGCGCGGCCCTGTACCGCAGGCGCCGCTAGCGATATGGACGAGTGGGGCGAATCCATCCGATGGGTTCGCCCCACTTGCCCTGCCGGGCGGGAGCGGGTAAGATATACCGAGCGCCTAGCGCGTTCGATGGGTTCGGATGACGACATGTTCCGAATCTGGTCAGGTCCGGGAGGAAGCAGCCATAAGGAGCCTCTGTCGGGCATCCGAATCCATCGAGCGCACGGGCGCTTTTTTGGTGCCGCGACATGGTCCGGGAGGCGGCGAGGTATTTGGTGTCTCGCTGGTCCTCGGCTTTGCCTGCGGGATCGCTCGACTACCAAATACCTCGCCGCCTCCCGGACCCCGTCGTCCAAAAATCACCCGTAAAGGCGCATTTATCTGAAGAATTGAATCCCGCGCGTTGTGCTGCTTGCTGGCGTTGCCGGGAGCGCGGTGGCCACGTGGTTCATGAGACGGCGGTGCTGTCTCCTTTTTTGCAAGTAAAGAGGTCCGTTTGCGAACGAGCTTCGACTACTGAAGATGCGATGTTCGCACTAACGACATTGCGTAATTACGGCATTGTTGGTTTACGCACAAATTGAAGAAATCTAAAAGATGCGTCGATTTCACTTCGCCCGCAGCGTTACGGCGCGAGAACGTCCAATGGAACAACTTGGACGCCGCGGTCGGTAACATAGGCTTGTGAACCAAATCCAATAATCGCTACTTTAGAAACCGGCGGGGTGTTTCCGGCAGCAACCATCCGCTCTTCGACGGCAACAAGATTGTCAGATGCCTCTTCGATTTGAGCGGAACTGAGCTTGACCTCAACGGGAATCCACATCCCACCTGGAGCCGCTATGACAGCGTCGACCTCAAGATCGCGGGAATCGTGATAGTGATAAAGGCCCATTCCGTTTGCCCTCGCATAGACCCATAGATCATGGAGCGCCAACGATTCGAAAAGCAGCCCAAGTGTCTTGAAGTCTGACAACAACGTCTCCACAGTCGCCCCGAGCGCAGCCGCTGCAAGCGACGGGTCGGCAAGATGATGCTTACGTGCCTCCCTCAGATGCACCGGAGATCTCATCGCGGGATTCCATGCGGGGATATCGCAGACGAAACTCAATCTGCTAAGAAGGGATATGTATGATGCCGCTGTTTGTCTCGATACGTCGCCACCCAAATCGGCCACAAGCGTCTTGAGCGTCGCAAGAGTGGATTCGTTGCGCGCCAACGACGCGATGACGGCTTTCACTTTCTCAGGATCTCGTCGAGAGCCATCGACGCGGGGGATGTCTTCCTCAGCGACTATCTCGATATATCGTTTTGCCGTCGCGGACGCAATTCGCGCGTCACGCCCAATCGACGCCGGCCATCCACCGCAAACGATGCGCTCGGCGATCTCGGCAGAACCCATCGATCCGAAGGCGCCCCTGAACTTTTCGCCAGAAATGATGCCCGACAGCTTAACCGCACCGCTAGATTTCCCAAGTTCGAAAAGCGTCATGGTGTCCATGCGCAATTTAGCGAACCTTCCAGCGCCACTGTGCATCGGCCGCTCATTGTCTCGCGGTGTCGCCGACCCCGTAAATATGAACTGGCCAGGCTCGCCGCCGCGGTTGTCGCACTCAAACCGTGCCGCGTCCCAAAGTTTCGGAACCTCCTGCCATTCGTCGATCAGCCGCGGCACCTCGCCAGAAACGGCAAGCGCCGGGTCCGTCTCGGCACGGAAGCGATTCTCGAAGTTGCGCGACGGGTCCATGAGGAGGAGCCTGGACGCCGCACGGGTCCCGGCCGTGGTTGTCTTCCCGCACCATTTAGGTCCTTCGATGAGAACGGCACCGAATATCCCAAGCATCTGGTCAAGCTCATTTTCGATAATTCTAGCGTAGTACTTTTTTGGCATAGTTTTCACCATTGCTTACCAGCGCGTTTAACCATATTTACAGTTTTCATTTAACCAGATCTCAATTATTTGATTAACCAGATTTGCATATTTCGGTTAACGAGACAGATTAAACATGAACGAGCCAAGTCAGATGAGAATCATCTACTCGACATCGCGCATGAGCTCCGAAATGGTGATGTGAAAGCCGTCGGCAATCTTCTTGAGATTTGAAAGGCTGACATTGCGCTGCCCGACCTCAATGCTCGCGTAGTAGGAGCGATCCATCTCAATCAAATTAGCGGACGGAGTGCCCGGGCTCGTTGCGCCTAGGGCGCGGCGGGGTCGGCGACGTCGGAGGTGTCGATCTCGCCAAGAATGGCGAGCTGGCTGATGAACGGGATGCCCTCGGGTTCGTCCACCTCGACGCCGCCGAGCACGATGGTGTTGTCACGCATGTCGATTTGGGTCGTGAACACGGCCTGATCGCGGCCCGAGGCGATAAAGCCGATGCCCGCGAGAACGATGCCCGCGGCAATAAGCCCGCCCGCCACGGCGAGGTAAATCTTCTTCGCGCTGGTCATGGTACTCACTCCTTTCTACGCCGCGAGATACGCGGCAGCAGCCCGGAGAGCGTCGCCCCCGCCGCGAACTCCTCATCCTGGACGAGCTGGGCTACGTGCCGCTGGACATCGAGGGCGCGAGGCTGCTGTTCCAGGTGATGTCGGTGCCGGAGGGCAGGCAGAGCATGATCGTCACGGCCAACATAGAGTTCAGCAAGTGGGTGACCGTGTTCGGCGACGACAAGATGGCGGCGGCTGTCGTGGACAGGCTCGTCTACACGGGCAGGCTCGTGGAGTTCAACGGCGCAAGCTGCAGAATTGAATCCCGTGTTTTGTGCTGCTTGCTGGCGTTGCCTGGGCATTGATGGCTACGTAGTTCAAGAGACGTTGCTGCTGCTTGGATTTTGCAGTTAAAGAGGCCCGTTTCCCTGGTGGGGAAACGGGCCTCTTTTGTTTCTGGGGTTGTAGATTGGCGAAGGCGATATGCTCTGGCGGCTATTTTGAGTTCTTGATGCGGCGGGTGGCTACGGCGGTTATTCCGAGCCCTGCGAGGGCGATTCCTGCGAGTGAGATTGCGCTTGGTGCTGTGTCGCCTGTGTTTGCGAGCTTGTCGGGGGTCGTATTTGCTTGCTTGCTGTTGCTCGTGTTCGTCTGCTTGGAGGAGCTCGGTGCGGCGTCTTTGCCGGTCGCGGGCGAGCCAGCGGGCTGCGCCGTCTCGGCCGGTTGTGCCGAGTTGGAGGGAGGCGTTGTCTCGGTGGGTTTCGTTATCTCGGGCGAGGTGGCCTTGTCTGCTGCGGCTTTTGCCTCTTCGTATGCCTTGCAGGCGTCGTCATAGGCCGCCTGCGCCTTTTTCAAATTGTCGAGGAGCGCATCTCGCTTGGCTATGCCCTCGTCGACGCTGGCTTTGGCTTCCTCCGCCGCACTCTCGAAATACTGAACGTGTCTTTTCTGGCTTTCGAGGCTGTTTCGGTAGTGGGCAAGCTCATATTCGCAAGAACGTTCTCGCGAATCCGCCATCATGATCTCCGAACGCAACTGTGAAGCAGCTGCGTAATCTCCGTTGTCGTATGCCTTTTTTAATTCTGCCTGAAGCTCGCTTACCCGGTTGTGGGCCTCATCGTATTTGGCTTGGGCTGCATCGACATTCGCTTGCAGGGTGGGAAGGGTTTCCCTATATTTGGCGGCTTCCGCCACCATCTTGTCGTAGAGCTCTTGAGAAGCGGCAATGTCTTCATCGATTTCCGCAAATTTCTCGGGACTTGCGGCGGCTTTTGCGGCTTCGAGGTTTTTGAGCGCTTCCTGCATGGCTGCATACGCCTTGTCTTTTTCGGTGGCCGCGTCTACCGCCTGCAAGGCAACTGCACCGGTGGGGGAGCTGGTTTCTGCCGCTATCGCCGTTGCGGGGACAATTCCCGCGGCAAGTGCCACGGAAAGGGCGATGCCCATGGTTGCTCGTCTTGCTCTTCTTGCGAGAATGTCGTTCATCTCGGCACCTCATTTCAAGGGTTGGCGACTCACTTGGTAGCACTAATGTAAGTATATCAGGCGATTAACCTGCTCTTGAATCTCGCCAGAAACAACGAGCTGTTTACTCGTCTTTTGGGGCGACAGTACTATCATGGTTCGAATTGAGTGTGAATGATGATAGGGAGCGCCTTTTTATGATTGAGTTGCTCAGGCGTTTCGGCGGTAAGTTTCGCCGGTATATGGTGATTGGTCCTGCGTGCAAGCTGATTGAAGTGGTGTTCGACCTGCTGACGCCGCTGGTGATTGCCCAGATGATCGACAAGGGCATTGGGGCACACGACGTCAACGCCGTTATTCACTACGGCATGCTGCTTGGCGCCATGGCTGTGATCGGCATCTCGTTTACGCTCGTCTGCCAAAAGATGGCGGCGCTGACCTCGCAGGGCATGGGCACCGATATTCGCGGCGCACTCTATGGGCACATCAATAAGCTGAGCTATGCCGAGCTCGATCGCTTTGGCACGCCGTCGCTCATCACGCGCATCACCAACGACGTCAACCAGGTGCAGCTGGCCGTGGCGTTGGGCGTGCGCATGCTTATCCGCTGGCCCTTCCTGGCGGTGGGCTCCATGGTCGCGGCTCTCGCCATCGACCTTAAGCTTGGCATCATCTTTTTAATCTGCACGCCCGCCATTGGTCTGGTGTTTTGGTTTGTCATGGCGCGCTGCATCCCGTACTACAAGCAGCTGCAGGCAAAGCTCGACCGCATCGCGCTTATCTGCCGCGAGGGGCTTTCGGGCGCTCGCGTGGTCCGTGCATTTGTGCGCGAAGACCACGAGCGTGAGCGTTTTGCCCAGGCCGCCGATGACCAGGCACATGTCGCCATTGCGGTGGGCAAGCTCTCGTCGATCCTCAACCCCGTCACGTTTTTGGTGATGAACCTGGGCGTGTGCGCCATCCTGTGGGTGGGCGGTATTCAGGTCAACGTGGGCGAGCTCACGCAGGGCCAGGTCATGGCGTTTGTCAACTACATGACGCAGACCCTGACCTCCATCGTGTACGTCGCCAACCTGGTCGTGGTCTTTACCAAGGCGAGCGCCAGCGCGTCGCGTATCAACGAGGTGCTCAACTGCGTGCCGAGCATCACCGACGAGGGCAACGAGCCGGTCGCTCTGCCCGAGCCGGGCGCGATGGGCGACGCCGCCCCGGTCCCCGCGCTGAGCTTTAACCACGCGAGCTTCTCCTTTGGTGCGGGCGCGGCCAACGCCGTCAACGACGTGACCCTGGAGCTGCCGCTGGGCAAAACGCTCGGCATTATCGGCGGTACGGGCAGCGGCAAGTCGACGCTCGTCTCGCTCATTCCGCGCCTGTACGACGCGGGCGTCGGCAGCGTAAGCGTAATGGGTACCGACGTGCGCACTTGGCCGCTCGACCAGCTGCGCCATGTGGTCGCGACCGTCCCGCAGCGCGCGTCGCTCGTGAGCGGTACGATCCGCAGCAACCTGACTTGGCGTGACGAGTCCGCGACCGACGAGGAGCTGTGGGCGGCGCTCGATATGGCGCAGGCCAGCGAGTTCGTGCGCAACAAGCCGCAGGGCTTGGATGCCCCGGTCGAGGCGGGCGGCAAGAATTTCAGCGGTGGCCAGCGCCAGCGTTTGACCATCGCGCGCGCTCTGGTGGGCTCGCCGCAGATCCTGATCATGGACGACTCCGCCTCGGCACTCGACTTTAAGACTGACGCGGCGCTTCGCCACGCTATCCGCGAGCGCAGCGTGCGCGGCGCCGCCGAGGGCGGGTTGCCGCTGACGACCGTCATCGTGAGCCAGCGTGTCTCGACCGTGCGTGATGCCGACATGATCTGCGTGCTCGACCACGGCTCGGTTGCGGGCCTGGGCACGCATGACGAGCTGTACGCAAGCTGCCAACTCTATCGCGAGATTTGCCAGTCGCAGCTGCGCCGCGAGGAGCTCGAGGGCCAGCAGGGGAGCGCGGCGCCCGCTTCGGACTCCGCCCCGGCATCCACCTGCGCAAAGGAGGGCTGCTAGATGAATCCGTATACTTCTTCCGGTTCGGTCGCCACGATGACGGCCAATGTGTCCGGCAACGATAACCTCAATGACTTGGGCGACGGCCCGCGCCATCCCGGCGACCCCGAGCGCTATCCCGTAGGCACGGTGACCCGTCGTCTGATGGGCTACGTGCGCCCGCACCGCATTTCGTTTGCGGCGTCGTTTGTGAGCGCAGCCATCTCGGTGATCTTGCAGCTCTACACGCCCATCCTCATCGGCGAGGGCATCGACCTCATCGTTGCCGCCGGACGGGTGGACTTTGACGCGTTGCTGCCGCTCGTCACCAAGCTGGCGGTTGTCGTGGTGGGTGCCGCGGCGTTCCAGTGGCTGCAGGGCTACTGCGTCAACCGTCTGTCCTACGAGACGGTGCGTGACATGCGCGTGGAGGCGAGCGACAAGCTCAGCCGCATGCCGCTCAGCTTTATCGACAGCCATGCCCACGGCGACCTTATGAGCCGCGTGGTCAACGACGTCGACCAGGTGGGCGACGGCCTGCTGCAGGGCTTTACGCAGCTCTTTACCGGCGTCATCACCATTGTGGGCACGCTCGCGTTTATGCTCTCCATCAACCTGACCATGACGCTTGTGGTGGTGCTCGTCACGCCGCTTTCCATCTTTGCGGCCGGCGCCATCGCCAGGCTCTCCAACAAGAGCTTCACCGCCCAGCAGCGCATCCAAGGCCAGCTCGGTGGTCATATCGAGGAATACGTGGGTGAGCAAAAGCTTGTGGATGCGTTTGCCTACGGACCAAATGCCCAGCAGCGCTTCGATGCCCTCAACGCCGAGCTCTACACGGCGGGCGAGCGCGCGCAGTTTATGGGTTCGCTTTCCAACCCCGGCACGCGCTTTATCAACAACATCATCTACGCCGTGGTCGCCGTGATCGGCTGCGTGGGCGTGATTACGGGCGTGCCTGCGGCGCTCACGGTGGGAGGCGTGCAGATTTTCCTGTCCTACGCCAACCAGTACACCAAGCCGTTCAACGAGGTCACCAACGTCATTACGCAGATCCAGACGGCCTATGCCTCGGCGCGCCGCATGTTCGCGTTGCTCGATGCGCGCGAGCAGGAGCCCGACGCCGCAGATGCCGTTGAGCTCACGGCGCCGCAGGGCGAGGTCGCCTTTGAGCATGTGGACTTTAGCTATGTGCCCGACCGCAAGCTGCTACAGGACATCTGCATCGATGCTAAGCCCGGCATGCGCTTTGCCCTGGTCGGTCCCACGGGCTGCGGCAAGACGACGCTCATCAACCTGCTGCTGCGCTTTTACGATATCGATGCGGGGCGCATTGCGGTCGATGGCCGTTCCTCGCGTGACTACACGCGCGCAAGCCTGCGCCGCGCCTTTGGCATGGTGCTGCAGGATACGTGGCTGTTCGAGGGCACGGTGGCGGACAATATCGCCTACGGTCGTCCCGACGCCACGCGCGAGCAGATTATCGAGGCCGCCAAGCGCGCGCACGCGCACAAGTTTATCGTGCAGCTGCCCCAGGGCTACGACACGGTGATCGGCGAGGACGGCGGCACGTTTAGCCAGGGCCAAAAGCAGCTGCTGTGCATCGCGCGCGTCATGCTCACCGACCCGGCGATTCTGCTGCTGGACGAGGCGACTTCGAGCATCGATACCCGCACCGAGCTGCAGGTGCAGGCGGCGTTCGACGAGCTCATGGCCGGTCGTACGAGCTTTGTCGTGGCGCACCGCCTGAGCACGATCCGTAACGCCGACTGCATCCTGGTCATGCGCGACGGCGAGATCATCGAGCGCGGCACGCATGACGAACTGCTCGCAGCAAACGGCTTCTACGCCGAACTCTACCGCAGCCAATTCGCCCGGTAAGCAAGACGCGGGGTAAATGAATCAGGTTAATTTGCCCCATAGAGCCATCTTGTTATATAGCGTTCTACCAGCGCGTGATACATTTTGACGATACTCCGTGACACAATTTGACGGTATTCCGTGAAACACTCTGCGGCGACATTAATCCAAGTACACGCGGTCCAAAATCCGTCCAAGGTGTCGCGTGTGTCGCTAATCGACAGACGGTGGTTTACATCTGTCGCGTTAGTACTAAGATATTCATCTAATAAATTGCATTAGTGGCTTTAGTTTTGGGGGAAACGAGCAACGTGACTATGACATGCTCTTTGGTGGTTAACAGCAAGAGCGGTAATACCAGGATGGTTTCGGGCGCGATCAAGCGCGCCCTGCAGGCTGCGGGCGTTGAGTTTGTCCATGCCGCGGCGTTGAGCGACGATGCGGATGCAGAGCAGGTTGCGCTCGAGGCGCAGGGCGCCTGCGCGGCCGACACGGTGCTCGTCGGTTTTTGGTGCGACAAGGGTTCGTGCACGCCTTCGGTCGCGGCGTTGCTCTCTGCCTTGCACGGCAAGCGCGTCTTCCTGTTTGGCACCTGCGGCTTTGGTGCCGACCGGAGCTATTACCAGCAGATTATCGACCGCGTGTCGTCTAATTTGGCAGAGGATGCCGAGCTTGTGGGCTGGGCGATGTGCCAGGGCAAGATGGGTCCTGCGGTCAAGCAGCGCTACGAGGCCATGCTCGAGCAAGATCCCGACAACGCGCGCTTTAAGATGCTGCTCGACAACTGGGTCGCCGCAAAGGATCATCCCACCAAGGAGGACCTCGAGGACATGTCCGCCGCCGCCAAGAAGGCCGTGCTGGGGGAGTAGCTCCCATCGCTGACGGCGGTCGGTCCATCTTTCTAAATGTAACGTCCTCCCGGGCGTCGGGGCACGAAGTTCCCTGCTTTACAGTCCTGCGCAAGACGAAGGCCACATTAAGTGGCCTTCTTTGCGTGCGGAACTCGCGATAAACTTCGTGCCCCGCCGTCCGGGAGGACGCCTCTTTATTGATGGGAGGCCTGATAGGTTGATGGTTCCGTGCCCGGATGCGTCCAAAGTGAGACGGGCTTTCCGGATGGGCAGGCTTTCGGAAAGTGCGTCCCGGAATTTGCGCTCAAAGTGGGATGCGGTTTCCGGTTGAGGGTCTAAGGGGAAAGTGCGTCCCAGAATCGACGCTTGAAATGGGATGCAGTTTCCCGATGAGGCACTCGACGGAAAATACATCCCAGAAATGGCCTTTGAGCTGGGATAAGATTTCCGCGGCATCTCGGATTCTCAAAAATGAGACACGCCGTTGGCGAAAATGAGACACGTGATATCGGGCGTCGGACGTATCATTTGCAAAAATGAGTCCACTTCACTTGAGTAAAGCGAGGCCCCCATGTACGTTCCACACCCCCACATTCGTCGGTTGTCGAAAATCCCGCTTGTTGGGACGGCGGCGCTTGCTGCGTTGATCGCCACGAGCGTCGCCTGCTTCACGGCGGCTCCCAACGTCGCCCAGGCGGCCGACGCGCCTGAGATCACCGATATGACCGAGCAGGACTATAGCGATCTGGGCCTGGGCACGAGCGAGGACATTCCGGCCGATACCGTTGGCCCCTATTCCACCGATACCCCCACGACGTTTGCCACGCGCAGCGAGGTCTATATGGCAGCTAACGGCAGCCATGGCAATCGCTACACTCTGCGCGACAAGCTCGAGAACGTCGAGCGCGGCGATATTGGCGGCAGCAGCAAACTCACCGATGGCTATGGAAGTGTGTGGGGCGCCGCAAAGTTCTGGCAAAACGTCAACAATTTCGATACGAACAGCGACCTCTACAAGCATAGCGACTACGGTGGCGGCACCTGGTCGTATCTGAGCAACAATGAGTCCTCGACGGTACTTGCCAACGACAACAACGGCTTCTCGGGCATTCACGCCACAAGCGTTGAGTTCTGCAGCGATGCCACCACGGGCAAAAAGAGCCGCGTTGCCGAGCTTCGCGCCTATGGTGACAGCTCGTCCACGACGATCGACGGCAAGTCGTACGCCGGAAAGGTTGAGCTGGTCCTCTATTCGTTTAGCAACGGGCGCACGCGCACTCTCGACACACACCTGCCGGTGACGGTCAACACCAATATGATGGACGGAAGCCGTTTTAAGTATCTGAACGCCGGTTACCTGCAAGAGCACGACGCCGTCTTTGATGTCGAGGCGGGCGATGTCGATGGCGACGGCGTCGACGAGCTTTTTGTCTATGCGGGTTGCTATGTCGACGAGAACGACGTGCGCAAGGCTGCAGTCGACATGTATGACTTGGAGGACGGCAACTGGAAGCAAAGCGTCGTCAAGATCGATGCCGGTAACGCCGCGGACTACACCACGCACAACAAGGGCGGGAACGACTCCTGGACGCAGCTTCAGTCAGCTCCTGTCGTTTCGCTAGCGGCAGGCGACCTCGATCGCGATTTTTGCGATGACCTCGCCATCGTGGTCTCGGCACCCTACGGCAAGAAGAATATCGCCAAGTCGACGCATTGCGAGCTGTTCTCGTGGGATGCATCCAAGGGTGCACTCGTCCATGTCGATGCTCTGGGTGACGCGGGCGCAATCTCCCTCTCCGCGAACGGCAAGACCATGGTTGCCGCGAATGCGACATTCGGCACGTTTGCCGCCTACGATGAAGAAGGAAAGAAGACGGGTGAAACCGTCACGGGCCTTATTCTTGCGGGCTATGACTGGCAAAGCAGCACTTTTGATTACGGCGCCTCTGACGGCAGCAAGGGGCTGTACGGCACGCTGTACCGCTACGCGTATTTTGACTCGGAGTCTGGCGAGTTCAAACTTTCCGATTGCAAGGAATACAGAGACGGGCTCCTCGCCTCCTATGGACTGATGCATGTGCCCAGCAGCGCATGGAAGGATAGTGCTCAGGATAAGCGCTACCCGTGCACCTTGGCGCCTATTGCCCTTGCCACTGCCAACCTTGACGGTCTGTCCGAGCAGCCGGCGGTCGACGAGGTGCTCGTGGGCGGCGATGTGTTCCGCGACTTTGCCTGCAACACGGCGCAGAGCGGGGCCCAGGGCTTGGGTTCTATGGTCGGAACCATGAGCATGAGCGGCCAGCAATACAACAGTAGCAACAAGCATGACCACAAGGGTAT
>Ga0129310_1001492_pt1 | contig 20256 bp, 18 predicted proteins | sample Go1ome_2_FD_94433 | JGI IMG/M metagenome (GOLD analysis project Ga0129310, IMG submission 94433) | Western lowland gorrila individual fecal microbial communities from Wisconsin, USA - Go1022A metagenome | ecosystem: Host-associated > Mammals > Digestive system > Large intestine > Fecal | place...
ATACCTCATTATAACATAAATAGATACAAATAGCCACATAAAAATAAGAAAAATTTGACAAAAAAATACAGGCAATTCAAGGCCTGCAACGATTATTCCTTTATTCAACTGTCAAACTTCCGGCTACGGAACGCCATGGCAGTGTCCGCGCATTTTTTTCAAACCATGCAAGCAATGGTTCCACAATCTGTTCTAATTTAAAATTCTCCAGCATTTATCTATTCCTCTTTTTATGCCAATCTATCTTTTGTTATGCTCATGCAAGATATTTTTCGCTTCTGCTCTTTTGTTTTTCTTTGTTTCTATTTACAACTTCTATATTCGTATTCTTATTTTTTTGCAATTCTGCCAGGCAGATGCATTTATTTAGCACTTTAACAGATTTTTTATACTTTTTCTACTGGCAAATCTTAGTTTTATTGTTTTCTTTTTAACAAATATGGTGTATAATCACCTTGTTGAGTAATGGTATTACATAAATACATGAACTACCAAAACAGGAGGTATTTGAAATGAATAATTTACTTTTAGAAGTAGAAGGCCCAATCGCCGTACTTACCATTAACAGACCAAAGGCATTAAACGCACTGAACAGTGAAACTCTGACAGAGTTAAACGAAGTTCTGACAGAGATCGAAGGAAGAGATGACATCAAAGTTGTTATCCTTACCGGTGCAGGCGAGAAATCTTTCGTTGCAGGTGCAGACATCTCTGAGATGGTTAACTTCTCCGCAGCAGAGGGACGTGCTTTCGGTATGAGAGCTTCAGAACCGTTCTTTAAATTACAGAATATGCGTCAGGTTACAATCGCAGCTGTAAACGGTTTTGCATTAGGCGGTGGATGTGAGATTTCCATGGCTTGTGATATCCGTATCGCTTCTGAAAATGCATTATTCGGACAGCCGGAGTGCGGTCTTGGAATTATCCCGGGATTCGGTGGTACACAGAGACTTGCCCGTCTGGTTGGTATGGGACGTGCAAAAGAAATGATCTTTGCATGCCAGAATATCGATGCTGCTGAGGCTTACAGAATCGGTCTTGTAAACAAAGTTGTTCCGCAGGAAGAGCTGATGGCTACTGCTAAGAAATTAGCTGGTAAAATTGCCCGTAACGCAAGCTACGCTGTATCTGTTGCAAAAGCTGCTATTAACAACGGTTATGACATGGATATCAAGAACGCTGTTGAGTACGAAGCAAACCTCTTCGGTATGACATGCTCTACACATGATAAAACAGAAGGAATGACAGCTTTCCTTGAGAAACGTAAAGAGAAAAACTTCACAGATTTCTAAATCGAACTGTTTTTTAGAATAACGAAAATCTTATGATTTTCCGATAATCCAAATGGGGGTGCCATCAAATACAAATATGTATTTCTGGCATCCCTGTTTTTATAAAACAGATTTTACAAAATAAAAATGCAGCAATCAGAACCTGGAAGATTACCTTTCTGTTTTCTGCAAAACAGGCTTTCTCAGACCTTATCATTCTATGATCCTGCTGCAATTTTTGAAAGGAGTTGTAACTTATGATTGAAAAAATGATCAGTTTCATCGGTGGCGGAAATATGGCAACTGCCATCATCAGCGGTCTGCTCTCTTCCGGACTGTCAGACTGCGACCACATCTGTGCGACTGCCGCACATGAGTCTTCTGTCATTCGTCTGAAAGAAACGTTAAACATTGAAGCTACCACGGACAATAAAGCAGCTGCACAGAAAGCAGATATTCTGTTTCTGGCCATAAAACCAAATATGTTCCACAAAGTCATTCCTGAAATCCGGCATGCGGTGAAAGAAGATGCCATCATCGTGTCTATCGCTGCCGGACAGCCCATCGAGCGTATTGAGGAAATGTTTGAACGTTCCATAAAACTGGTGCGTGTTATGCCAAATACGCCGGCTCTGGTTGGGGCATCTATGAGCGCTCTGTGCTGCAACGATGCAGTTACTGATGCAGATATTGCTGAAATTCAGGCCATTTTCAACAGTTTTGGTGAATCTGAAGTAATCAGCGAACACCTGATGGATGCGGTTGTTGGTGTCAGCGGTTCCTCCCCTGCTTATGTCTACATGTTTATTGAAGCAATGGCAGATGCCGCTGTGGCAGACGGCATGCCACGGACACAGGCGTACAAATTCGCTGCCCAGTCAGTACTTGGTTCTGCAAAGATGGTGCTTGAAACAGGCAAGCATCCGGGAGAACTCAAAGATGCGGTATGCTCCCCGGGCGGCACGACCATTGAGGCTGTTGCAGCACTGGAAAAGTCAGGATTCCGCAGTGCTATCATTGAAGCACAGAGGGCCTGCGTGCAAAAATCACGGGATATGAGTTCTTGAATCTTGTTTCGTGGCTAAAAATTATGGTCTATACTTTAAGATTATGAAAGCGGACTCAGACAAATTTGTCCTTCTAGCTAACAATCGCTTATCAGGAAAAATTTGCTCTGAGCCCGCTATTTACGTATATATTTTCTAGACCAGACAGATTTTCAATAATTTCTGAGAAATAAATTACTGGAGTTCTTAATTTACTCTGTGATAACCGTAAAATTTTTATGCCACTCACTACGCTCTGCGTGACACGTGCACATTTACAGTTACAACACAGCATATGTTATGTTGTGCACGCAGTCCCACAATACAATCGAATATCATTTTCTCTGATTTTGATTTCACATATTAAATTGTACCCCATTCCAGAAGCTATGAACAAAATTTCCGTAACGCCTGTTTATAGGTCTCGTTATCGACCAGATATCCGGTGCCATGTTCTGCACCTTCTACCAAAAGCAGTTTTTTCGGTGCCCGGCAGTTTTCAGCCGCCTTGATGGTCATCTCTACCGGCACATTACTGTCTGCTGTTCCATGCACCAGCAGCACTGGAATATGATTATTTTTCATAACCTCCGGCACCGATAATTCTTTCAGTGAATAATGCGCCAATATCCTGCTCCAGATGCCGATTGCGGCGGTAAGCACGGTTCCTTTACAATGGTACGTCGTGTGAATTCTCTTTTTTATGATGTCGTAAGGCGATGAAAATGCGCTGTCTGCCACAATTCCTGTCACATTTTCCGGTAACTTCAGGCAGACTTTCATTGGTGTTCCCGAATCACTGCTAATCTGTACCATTTTGTCTGCATGATATGCAGTTGCCATCAGTACTGTGGAAGCTCCCATGGACAATCCTGCCAGAATAATTTTCTGATCTGTACCAAACCTTTTTGCTATGTACTGCGCCCAGAGACAACAATCCCGACTCTCCAATACACCAAATCCGATATATTTTCCTTCACTCTCACCTGCGGCCCGCTCGTCGATATGTACGATGCGGTTTCCGCATTCATAATATACATGAGAAGATGCAGAAAAATCTACTTCCGGATGGGTACGATACCCATGAAACATCAGCACCGTTCCTTTTGCTCCCGGCTGATCCATCAGGCGTGCATGTAACTTCAGGCCATCCTCAGACTGAATATAAATGTCCTCTGCCGCCTGCTGATTGATCCATGCAATTCCTTCCTGAATCTCATCATAATACTGATCCCAGGCAGTGCCTTTTAAAGCCCCTCGATCGTTGATATTCAACTCATGTCCTCGACAGATAGCGGTTCGAAATCCCACATATCCGATTCCAAGCCAGCCCAGAATTATTACTGCTACAATGATACATACTACAATCCACATCTTAGTTTTCTTTTGCTCCTGTCATTCTTTTCCAAAAGGAAAAGCAGATGTCTCCACCTGCTCCCCTTTTATCATATTAGACTTTAATACAGTTTGTGTCAATCAATGTTTTTCTAAATCTAACACCTGTTGTTTTCCACTATTTTTGTTAATTTCCGGAAATCTCATCAATCATTCGGATCTCTTCATCTGTAAATCCGGCACTTTCAATCACTTTGATATTATCCAGAATCTGCTGCGGCTTGGATGCACCGATCAGCACACTTGTCACCACCTCATCTTTTAATACCCATTTCAACGCCATCTGCGCCAGGCTTTCGCCACGCTGTTTTGCGATTTCATTCAATGCCTGTATCTGATGAATCTTACTGTCCGTAAATTGCTCTTTTTTCAGGAAACGGCCATCTGTATTGACACGGCTGTCTGCCGGAATACCATTCAGATAACGATCTGTCAGCATGCCCTGTGCCAGCGGACTGAAGGCAATGATTCCCTTGCCCTCTTCCTGTGCAGCCTGCTTTAATCCATTCTGCTCAATAGTTCTGTCAAAAATAGAATAACGATTCTGATTGATCACAAATGGACAATGCAGCTCTCTCATAATGGCAGCCGCACGCTTCATGGTCTCACCGTCATAATTGGAAATACCTGCATACAGTGCTTTTCCACTTTTTACTGCCTGATCCAGTGCTCCCATGGTTTCTTCCAGTGGCGTATTCGGATCCATCCGGTGATGATAATAAATATCCACATAATCAAGTCCCAGTCTCTGGAGGCTCTGATCCAGACTTGCCAGCAGATATTTACGGCTGCCCCAGTCGCCATACGGTCCTTTCCACATATCATAACCTGCTTTTGTGCTGATGATCAACTCGTCACGATATGGTTTAAAATTCTCTTTCAGAAGTTTTCCAACATTTGCCTCCGCACTGCCATACTCCGGACCATAATTATTTGCCAGATCAAAATGTGTAATACCATTGTCAAATGCGGTAAATACCATCTGACGCATGTTCTCATACACGCCAGTGTCTCCGAAATTGTGCCAGAATCCAAGGGAAACTTCTGGCAACTTTAAACCACTGTTGCCACAACGGTTGTACACCATTTTATCATATCTTGTCTCTTTCGCCTGATACATGATACGCTCCTCCTCATAATAACTTTTTCGATCACCGATATTATATCACTGCTTTATGTTCCCAGCAATACCGCCATGATTGGTATCGTCACAAGTGACACGATCGTAGAGATTGCCACACTGATGGACGCCGACCGGCTCTGTCTCGGATACGGTGCCGCCCCCATAGCAACCAGAGAAGCAACCGGCATGCCTGCACCAATGGTACAAATATTGATCAGCGTCACATCCTTTGTTACCAGATGCATAAACAACCACACAATCACCGGCATTACAGCCAGACGAATCGGAAGCATTGGCCAGATTGCCTTCTCTTTTTTGATATCACCAAGAGATGCCGCAGCCATAGAAGCTCCGATGATGATCATGGACAGTGGTGTCGTGATATTTCCAACAAATCCGACGCAGGCATAGAAAATATCCGGCATCGGAATATTTGCGAAATAGATCACCAGTGACGCAACGGAAGCAATAATTCCATTGTTGATAAAACTGCGGAAATTCAGTTTTTCTTTTACAAAATTTCCTGACTCGATGGCTGCATCTTTTTTCAGCAGATGCAGTCCCATGGAGAAGAACAGAATACTGAATGGCATGTTAAAGATCGTGATGTAAAAAATCGCGCTGTCGCCATACAAAGCCTGTACGACCGGATACCCCATAAAGGAATTGTTTGAAAAAATAAGCATACACATGTAGGTTCCACGCAGATGCGCCGGCACACGCATCAGCTTTGTAATGATCCAGGCCATGATTGGAAAGATCACATACATCACCACGCCTGCCAGAAACAGCTTCAACACCATACCGGTATCATCGTGTGACACCGTGGAAAGACTGTTTAAAATAATACATGGACAGGTGATCTGCACGATCATACTGGAAAGTTTTGCATTTACTTCTTTGGTCAGAATGTTTTTCTTAAACAAATAAAAACCAATCAGCATTGCAATCAATAATTTGCACATTGTAGTAACAATTGTCATAGTTTCATCTCCCATTTCCGGCAGCCATTTACCTACTGCCAAATCTCATTTTTATCACTCATTTCTCAATCTGTAACCGCATATCCATATGATTTCTCATAAAAAACTGCCGTTCAGGAAAATCTCCAGCCTGATCCAGCAAACATCTATATTCTGCAAATCATATATTATGCATTATTTTCTACTATCAAGTGTAGCACAGCATCTACTGTTTGTCATTACTAATTTTGGTCTTACCAGTTATATAACTGCATTTTCCACGATTTGCTCAGAAAATGGCGGATTTTCACGGTTCTCTTGTACACAAAGCCAATAAGCTATGATATAATGAGCGCAAACGAGTCAACATGCTAGTATGATTGACGAGTGGTGAATGTCTCTCATGAACTGCTTTTGTTCATGAGATATTTATATCATTACAGTTGCGATGATCTTTTCAAAAAACACATCGCCATACATAAGGAGGATATGTAGAATATGAAAAAATTCATTCAGGAATTCAAAGAATTTGCCTTAAAAGGCAACATGATGGATCTTGCCATTGGTATGATCATCGGCAGTGCATTTACCGGCATTGTAAATTCTCTGGTAAATGACATCATCAATCCGATTCTCGGTATTTTTACCGGAAAGATTGATTTTTCCAATCTGTTTATCACTCTGGACGGTTCCCATTATGAAACACTGGACGCTGCGGAAAAAGCCGGCGCCGCTGTATTCAAATACGGTTCCTTTATTTCTAATGTGATCAACTTTATCATCATGGCACTGGTTGTCTTCTGTATCGTAAAGTTTTTAAATAAACTGCATAAACCGGCACCGGAAACTCCGGCAGAACCAACTACAAAGAAATGTCCATACTGTATGTCTGAGATCAGTATCGAAGCAACACGCTGTCCAAACTGTACCTCATCTCTGATCGATGTGGATGCAGACGAATTGAAGTAGACTTGCAAAATTGTAAAAGAATGTAAATACATTCTTAAATATTATGATTTAAAATCCATCCGTTTTTATGAAAAAATTCTGTTTTTTTAGGCAGCTTGGATCTTATGTATTTTTTAGAAATGAGGACTTGAATTATGTGGGCTTACGAAAGTGTATTTTATCAAATTTATCCATTGGGCTTCTGCGGAGCACCTTTTGAAAACGACGGTGTGCTGACACCACGCATCCGAAAGGTCATTGACTGGATTCCGCACATCAAAAATCTCGGTGCGAATGCTATCTATTTTTCACCGGTCTTTGAATCCGATACGCACGGATATAATACCAGAGATTTCCGAAAAATTGATGTGCGTCTCGGCACAAACGATGACTTTGCCAATGTCTGCAAGGCATTACATAAAGAAGGCATCAAAGTCGTATTAGACGGTGTATTCAATCATGTCGGTCGCGGTTTCTGGGCATTTCAGGATGTGCTGGAAAAACGTTGGGATTCCCCGTACAAGGACTGGTTCCATATCAGTTTTGACGGAAATTCCAACTACAATGACGGACTCTGGTACGAAGGTTGGGAAGGCAACTATGACCTTGTAAAATTAAATCTTTGCCACCCGGATGTCAAACAGCATATTTTTGACAGCATCCGAAGCTGGGTGGAAGAATTTGATATTGATGGTCTACGTCTGGATGTAGCCTACTGTCTTGATGAAAACTTTGTCCGGGAACTCCGGGCCTTCTGTGACAGTCTGAAGCCGGATTTCTTTCTGGTAGGGGAAATGCTTCACGGCGATTATAATCGCCTGATGAACGATTCCATGCTGCATTCTGCCACAAACTATGAATGCTACAAGGGACTGTTCTCCAGCTTCAACTCCATGAATATGTTTGAGATCGTACACTCTCTCCTGCGTCAGTTTGGTCCGGAAAACTGGACACTTTACCGCGGCAAACATCTGCTCTGCTTTGTAGACAATCACGATGTCAGCCGTATTGCCAGCAATCTGACCAATGAGCATCATCTGCCACTCATTTATGCCCTCTGCTTTGGTATGCCGGGTATCCCGTGTGTCTATTACGGAAGTGAATGGGGTGCAAAAGCAAACAAAAGCGAAGGGGATCCGGCATTACGTGCCTGCTTTGATGCACCGATAGAAAATGACCTGACTGCATGGATTTCCAAACTTGCCGCTGCCAAAAAAGCAAGCAACGCGTTAAATTACGGTGATTTCCGTTCTGTGGTACTGACAAACCGACAGTGTATTTTTGAGCGAAAAACAGATTCCGAACGCGTTCTCGTTGCCATCAATGCTGACAGCGAACCTTACACCGCTCATTTTGATGCCGGCTGTGGCACCGCTGTCGATCTGATTACCGGAAACACACATGATTTCGGTGGTGGCAGTGAACTTCCACCGTACAGTGCATTTTTCTGGAAATGTGAGTATTAAATATTGCAAAATTTAATACTCAGATAGTTAAAAGACAGATCTGCTTCTATCGAATAATAGAGACAAATCTGTCTTTTTATTATGTTTCTGCAAATCATTTTTATGAAAAAAACTTCCACTTCGCCAGTCTTTCCCCTTCATACTCAACTTTTAACGAAAAAAATGCCGGATTTCCAGATAGCAGACGTTCCAGAAACAAATGATCACCTTCCCAAATTGGAAGTGATAACACTTTTTCCTTATCCACCCATTCTAAGGTACCCTCGTTGCATTCCATTAAATTGCCTTCAAATTCCGTTGCAGTAAAAAGATGCATATATTCATCTTCCCATTCATCCGAACAGAACGTCACGATTCCACGAAACTGATATTTTGTCAGAGTCAGCCCTGTTTCTTCCTTTACTTCGCGGATCACACACTCATCCGGGCTTTCTCCTGCCTCAAACTTTCCACCAACACCGATCCACTTGTCGTGATTCTCGTCATTTTTCTTTTTTGTGCGGTGAAGCATCAGGTATTTTCCATCTTTTTCTATGTAACATAACGTTGTAAGTCGCATAATTTATTTCCCCTTTTTCTATTGCTTTTTGTTCATCATTTGGAATATACTCGATATATGAGCTTCCGAATTTCTGAAACCCGATGGTTATATAAGATACTTGTACAGTTATGCAGAAATCATAACTATGTGCATTTAGGATAGCACAAAAGAATAAACGTTGCAACTATTTTTTTATTTGAATTTGTTTTTAACTCACACATTTATTATATAGGAGATCATCATATGACACACGCACTCGTCCTTCTCTGTGGAGGACTCAGCACACGTATGGGCACAAACAAGGCTTTTTTGCCTTTTGGTGAATACACTCTGATTGAATATCAGGTGCGCCGCTTTCGCCCGAATTTTGAAAAAATATATTTATCCGTTCCGGAAATGACGGATTTTTGGATTAATCAGGCAGCCGAACTAAACTGCACTGCTATTCCTGATCGCGTTGAAAAAATCGGTCCTCTGGGGGGATTGTACAGCTGTCTTTCTACTGTCACAGAAGATTTATTATTTTTCACACCAGTAGATGCACCATTCACAAGCACGGATGCTGCCCTTTCCTTATGTCAGATGCTGAAGCAATCAATTGACACTGATCCGGAAAAATATGCCTGCGTGCTTATGCATCCAACCCGTGGAAAACAACCGCTTTCCGCTGCTTATGCAAAAACGTGTCTTCCAAACATTGAACACATGATACAGGCAGAAAACTACCGTCTGCGGCAGCTTCTGACACCGGAACACACCGTCATCGCTGACATCCTTGTTCCGCAGGAGCACTTTTATAATATGAATGATATGCCGTCCTACTATCATGCCTTGCAGATGCTGGCAGAAAGACAGCCTGCGCTGTTTCCAGCGGATTTTGTTTCACAATCAGAACAGACAATACCTTATGTTTCATTTTCTGCAAAATCAGGCACAGGAAAAACAACCTATCTTGAAAAACTAATTGCTTGTCTGAAAGAAAAAGGACTCCGTATTGCGTTGATCAAACATGATGCCCATGGCTTCGAAATCGATCAGCCCGGAAAAGACAGTTATCGTCTGAGAAAAGCCGGTGTGGATACTATGATTTTGACCGGACCGGAACAGACTGTGCAGATGCGTACACATACTGTCGGAGAACCGTCTCTGAAGCAATTGCTTTCTAAGGTTCATGATGTAGACCTCATTTTAATTGAAGGATACAAATTTGGTTCTCAACCGAAAATTCAGTTGCTTCGCAAGGGTTATAATGAAACACCCGTCGGAAATCCTGAAAATACCATTGCGTATGTTGCTGATTTTCCGTGTGTACCACTGGCAGAAAACCTTCCAGTTTTTGATTTGAATGAACCATCAGAAATGGCCGAATACTTAATTTCCCGCTACTATATTTAAATTCTTGTTTGGCGTTGTAAAGGGCAAACAAGAATTTAAATATTTCGTTTCCCAACCAGTAAACTACACAACATCAAAACCGGAAATACCAACGCCGCACAGATTCCCACATGCAGATTGTTTCCAGCTGCACTGGACACGAATCCCGCAAGTGTCGGTCCTCCGGAGCAGCCAACATCACCGGCCAGCGCCAGCATGGCAAACATTGCCGTTCCGCCATTTCGTATGGACGCGGATGCCTTACTGAAGGTTCCCGGCCACATGATTCCCACGGAAAAACCGCAGACGCCGCAGCCAACCAGTCCTGCCACTGGATTTGGAACAAACGCAATGCATAGATAGGACACAATGCACAGCACCGTACTAAATTTCATAAATTTTTCCAGATTGATCCGTTCCCCGTATTTTCCATAAATCAGACGGGAAATTCCCATCAGGAAAGCGAAGGACATCGGACCTGCCAGATCTCCAATGGTCTTGCTGACCCCAAGTCCCTTTTCCGCAAAAGTTGATGCCCACTGACTCACTGCCTGTTCACTTGCTCCGGCACAAAGCATCATAAGCATCAGCAGCCAGAACACCTTTTTGGCAAACAGTTCTTTTAAGCTTAATCCCCGCTCGCCCTCTTCGGTCAGTGAATAGATCGGAACCCTTGCAAAAAAGATCATATTTGCAACCGGAATAATTGCCCAGATAAGCGTCAGTATCTTCCAGTTTGCAATGCCGCACACGGTAAAAAATATCGTGGAAATCAGCACAACTCCCACATGTCCCCAACAATAAAAAGAATGCAGCAGACTCATGGCACTCTCTTTATGATCTGTCGGACATGCTTCAATGATCGGACTGATCAATACTTCAATGAGACCTCCTCCGACAGCATAAATCGCTACTGCCACAAGAATTCCCACATACGGATCTGCAAATATATCCGGAAAAATCGTCAGTGCAATCAATCCGACTGCCGAGCAGATATGCGCCAGAATCACTGAAAATCGATAACCTAAGCGGTCTATAAAACCTGCAGAAGCCATGTCAATAATAAGCTGAATCAGAAAATTAATTGTGATCAACAATGTAATTTTCGATAATGGAATCTTATAACTGTTCTGAAAAGTTACAAACAATAACGGAACAAAATTATTTACAATCGCCTGCACGATATAGCCGATAAAACAGGCATACATCGTACTTTTATAATTTGTTTTCATACTTAAATTTCTCTATTTTTTCTATTTCTATTTTTGAGGTATTGAAAGCGTCAGTCATCAATCTTACCTCTGCCGCTAACAATCGCTGGCCGAGGAAAGATTGCCTGCCTGACGCTCAATTTACTTTGTGCCCCCTGTCAATTAGCCTCATACACATCTAATTGTAACTGCGCATGCAACACAATGCTTATTATCTCAATGTATTATGTGCATGCGTGGCACGACGTAAGGGTAAGCAGTGTGGTTTTGGCAAAGTCTACAGTAAAGGGACTCTGGCTATTTTTTCTCAGCGAGCGATTGTTAGCCGCGGAGACAAAATCACAGAGTCCCTTTTCATAACTACTATAAAAAACACACAATTACCCGAAACAAGAATTTATTTCACGGCCCCGATCAGTTCATTGATATCCGCAACCCCATGCATCTGCATGTACTGCTCAATACCATCCACAATTTCCATGGTAACCATCGGATTTGCAAAGTTTGCTGTACCGACACTGACAGCCGTTGCACCAGCAAGAATCAACTCTAACGCATCCTCTGTATTCTGGATACCGCCCATTCCAATGATTGGAAGTTTTACGGCATTGGCAACCTGATATACCATGCGAACTGCAATCGGATGTACCGCCGGGCCGGACAGACCACCGGTTTTGTTTGCAATGGCAAAGGTACGTTTATTGACATCAATTTTCATACCAGTAAGCGTGTTGATCAGGGACAGCGCATCTGCACCGCCTGCCTCTGCTGCTTTTGCCATTACAGTAATGTCTGTAACATTCGGGCTTAATTTCATGATCACCGGCTGTTTTGCATGTTTCTTTACCTCACGGGTAATCGCCTCGACAGCCTTCGGATCCTGACCGAACGCGATTCCGCCCTCTTTGACATTCGGGCAGGAAATGTTGATCTCCAGCATATCTACCGGCTGATCTGCCAGACGCTCTACGACTTCACAATAATCTTCGGTGGATTTTCCACATACATTTACGATAATTTTTGTATCATATTTTTTCAAAAACGGAATGTCTCTGGAGACAAACACATCGATACCCGGGTTCTGCAGACCAATGGCATTAAGCATGCCACCGTATACTTCTGCGATACGCGGAGTCGGGTTTCCCGGCCACGGAATGTTTGCCACACCTTTGGTAACTACCGCGCCCAGACGGTTCAGGTCTACAAATTCAGAAAATTCCTCACCGGAACCGAAAGTACCGGAGGCAACCATAACCGGATTGTCAAATGTGACTCCTGCAATTGTTACTTTTGTGTTCATTACAGTTCTACCTCCTCTGCTAAAAATACCGGGCCTTCTTTGCAGACACGTTTGTTATGTACATTTGTATGTCCATCGACTTCTTTGGATTTGCATACGCAGGCCAGACATGCGCCGATACCGCAGGCCATTTTCTCTTCCATGGAGATCCAGCACTCGATATTGTTTTCAGCGGCATAATTTTTCAGTGCGCGAAGCATCGGTGTCGGGCCGCATGCGTAGATCACTTCTGCATCTAAAGCATTTTCACGGATTGCATCCAGCACGTTTCCTTTTGTTCCAACACTGCCGTCCTCTGTGGCGATATATACTTCCCCCTGTTTTTTGAACTCATCCAGAAGGAACATGTCACTGTTGCGGTATCCAAGGATAATCTGCTTTTCACAATTTAACTGTTTTGCAAGCTCCAGCATTGGTGGAATACCGATTCCACCGCCGATCAGAAATGCTTTTTTACCTTTTAACGGGAAACCATTTCCAAGGGGTCCCATAACGGAGAGGTGATCTCCGGTCTGTTTTTCGGAAAATTCTGCGGTTCCTTTTCCTGCAATACGGTATACCAGATGCAGTGCAGAATCCTCTTTGTCGATTTCACAGATACTGATCGGACGTGGAAGTAATCTGCTTCCGTCATCACAGTAAATAGAAATAAACTGTCCTGCCTTTGCGTACTGCGCGATTTTATCTGTCTTGATCCACAGGCTGTAGATTTCCGGGGCAATCTGCTCCTGACTGATGACAACAGCCTGCTCTTTAAATTTCTCTGCCATATGATTCTCCTTATTTCAATGCGGAAGCGATGTCTTCGATCATGTCAATGACTGCCTGACGGGATGCATCTGCGAAGTTCTCTGCGCCAAACTGTGCATATTTCTCCTGTTTGTAAGCAGCAATGATACCTCTGGAAGAGTTTACGATAGCTCCCAGACCGTCTTTATTGAAATAATGAGTCAGATCCTTTCCTTTTCCGCCCTGTGCGCCGTAACCAGGTACCAGAATGAAGCTCTTTGGCATTACCTGACGTAATACTTTACCAACTTCCGGATAAGTAGCACCTACAACGGCTCCGATGTAGCTGTACTCATCCCCCATAACATCCTCACCCCATGCAGCAACTTTTTCAGCTACATGCTCGTATAACGGTTTTCCGTCGATCAGACGATCCTGGAATTCACCACTGGACGGATTGGATGTTTTTACAAGGATAAACAGACCTTTTTTCTCCTCTTTGCAGACGTCTGCAAACGGTTTGATACCATCTGTTCCAAGATATGGGTTTACGGTTGCAAAATCCTCATTGAAAGCACTGTAAGTCTTGCTTCCAACCTGTACTTTTCCAAGATGTCCGGTTGCATATGCTGCGGATGTGGAACCGATATCTCCTCGTTTTACATCGCCGATGACAACCAGATCTTTCTCATGACAATAATCAACGGTTTTCTGGAATGCTTTCAGACCTTCCACACCAAACTGCTCATACATGGCGATCTGCGGTTTTACTGCCGGGATCAGATCGTATGTACTGTCGATGATCTGTTTGTTGTACTGCCAGATGGCATCTGCTGCACCTTCCAGTGTCTCACCATACTCAGCAAAAGATTTTTTCTGAATATGCTCCGGAACATAAGAAAGCATCGGATCTAAGCCGACGACGATCGGTGCACCTGTTTTTTTGATTTTTTCTACTAACTTGTTGATCATTGTACTTTGTTCTCCTCTTTATGAAATTTTATAAAATTCTGCTTATTTCTCCAGATATGCGATCTCGCCATCCACGATAGTCGCTTTTACTTTTCCGGTCACTTTCTTTCCGCCAAACGGTGTATTTTTACCCTTGGATAAAAATTCTGCAGGGTCGATCACCCACTCGCACTCCGGGTCAAAAATGGTCAGATCTGCATAACTTCCTTCCGACACGGTACCTTTTTCCAAGCCAAGTACTTTTGCAGGATTATAACTCATCTTCTCTGCCATCTGCATTGGCGTCAGAATACCCGGTTTTACCAGTTCTGTATAGGTGAGCGCTGCTGCGGTCTCCAGACCAACGATTCCAAACGGAGCTTTCTGAATGCCCTGCTCTTTCTCTCTGGCTGCATGCGGTGCATGATCCGTTGCGATCACGTCCATGATATCATCTGCCAGGCCTTTTTTTAATGCCTCCACGTCCTCTTTGGTACGAAGTGGCGGGTTCATTTTATAATTTGCATCATCCTCTGTGATATCATCAGAAGTCATACAGAAATGATGCGGGCAGACTTCTGCGGTTACCGGAAGTCCTTCTTCCTTCGCCAGTTCTACCATACGCACACTGTCCTTTGTGGAACAGTGGCACAGATGCAGACGCACACCGGTTTCTTTTGCCAGTAAAATATCTCTGGCCACAATAACGTCTTCCACGGAGTTTGTAATACCTGCAAAACCAAGTTCTTTGGACTTTGCATCCGCATTCAGCACACCGCCATGTACCATATTAATATCTTCACAGTGTGCTAACACTGCCAGACCTTCTTCTGCCGCGATCTTCATACCTTCCCGGTAAAGCTGTGCATTCATAACAGATTTTCCGTCCTCGCTGATGGCAGGACTTCCTGCTGCTGCCATGCCGCGGATATCGGAAAGTTCCTCGCCTTTCTGTCCCTTTGTGACTGCGCCAGCCTGCAGTACATGTACTTTTGTTACTGCTTCGGCTTTGTGTTTGACATAATTGATGACGTCTGGTCTGTCTGCCACTGGTTTTGTATTCGGCATCGCCACAATGGTGGTAAATCCACCGTGCAGCGCAGCAGCACCTCCGGTCTGAATATCCTCTTTGTACTCCAGTCCCGGATCACGCAGATGCACGTGCAGATCAATAAATCCAGGCATTACATAACAGCCTTTTGCATCTAGAATGTCATCTGCTTTTTCTTTGATCGCCGGTGCGATTTTCGTTACTTTACCGTCTTTTACCAGGACATCCGCCTTCGTAATCGTCTTGTCACCCGGATTGATCACGGTTCCGTTTTTTATCAAAAGTATCATCCTGACAGCCTTCCTTTCTTACATTTATGCATACATAAATAACACTTTTTCTCTTTCCATTTGTATCACTCCAGATACATTTATTCTATCATTTTCGTTACTTTGCCGCAACACATTGTTATTATTCCTATTTTTTCATCATTCACGCACACAGCCTTCACAGCAAGCGCTCCTGACTGCACTCTTACAACTCCGGCGGCACATATGCTTCCACATAAATACCATCCGCCGTATATTCTTCTTTCAGCAGTTCCCCGTACTTGCGGATTTTCTGGATTTCTCCGGCTTTTTCATACGGGAACGTGTGCTTCAGCAACACTTTATCTTCCCTGAGCATATCCTCAAACACTTCTTTTAACGTATCCAGTCCCATACCGGTTTTTGCTGATATACGAAGTGTCTTGTCCGCACGGAAATCCTGTAAGATTTCATCTCCGGCCAGATGGTCACATTTATTAAACACCGTAAGTATTTTTTTGTCTGTCACGCCAAGATCCTGCAATGTCATATAAACCACATGCATCTGCGCATCCCACTGCGGATTCGACGCATCCACTACATGTACGATGAAATCTGCATATTTTGCTTCTTCCAGTGTACTCTTGAAGGCATCCACCAGATGATGCGGCAGTTTTCGGATAAATCCAACGGTATCCGTCAGCATCAGGTTTTGATGATTGGATAACTCCAGCATACGGGTGGTCGGATCCAGTGTTGCAAAAAGCTGGTCTTCCTCCAGTACGCCTGCATTCGTCAGCGTATTTAACAACGTGGATTTTCCTGCATTGGTGTATCCCACGATAGCCGCAACTTTTGTGTGGCTCTTCATCCGCTGCGTTCGTGTCAGTTCACGATGCCGTACCACTTCTTTTAATTCCCGATTTAACTGCGCCGTTCTGTGTCCAATAAGGCGGCGGTCAATCTCCAGCTTTTTCTCACCCGGTCCTCTTGTTCCGATTCCACCACCCAGACGGGACATGGAGCGTCCGAAACCAGCCAGACGACTTGCACGGTATTTCAACTGTGCCAGTTCTACCTGGATCTTTCCTTCGCTTGTTCTTGCTCTTGCTGCAAAAATATCCAGAATCAGCAGGGTACGATCCATCACTTTGCTGTCCAGCACCTGCTCCATATTTTTCATCTGGATGGGAGAAAGTTCATCATCACAGATAATGCCTGTCGCCTCTTTTTCCCAGATCATGTCACGGATTTCTTCTAATTTTCCGGTTCCCACATAAGTGCCCGGGTGCATATGCTCCAGTTTCTGAATCACCGTGCCCACCACTTCGGCTCCTGCTGTGGCCGCAAGTTCTGCCAGTTCTGCCAGGGAAGCTTCGGTGTCGTCACTGTCCCGCTCACTGATTCCCACCAGGATAACCCGTTCTACCGGCTGTTCATTTTCATATACTGTTCCCACTTACTGCTCGTTTCCTTCCGTTGTTGTATCGTCTATATTTCCTTCGATCACATCCGCGCCGCTATCGACACGAGTCTGTAAAAATTCATATTCCTTCTGCATATCGGCATCATCCGGATAATCTGCCACATAGGCTTTTGCGGTCTCCAGCGCAGATGCAAAATCTCCGCTCTTTTCATACAGTGCAACCAGTTCCTTTTGCAGACCTTTTTTCTGTGCATCCATCGCATTCTCAATGGCCTTTTTATAATAAGTGGCCGCATCTTCATAATCTCCGGACTCCGCAGCGATCTTGCCAAGCTGTTCTAAGGCATCTGCATCCTTCGGATGCTTGTCCATGTATTTCTGGAACGCTGCTTTTGCCTCGTCCATCTGGTCATTGGACGCATACATTTTTCCAAGACTCAGATAGGCGCTGTCTGTCCCTTTTTGGGCTGCCTGATCATACATCTTTGCTGCATTTTCTGTATCACCTTTCAGCACATAGAGATCACCAAGTCCCTCATAATCTGCAGTAGCAGAAGGTTTGATCTGAAGGCCCTTTTCCAGATAGCTCTGCGCTTGCTCTTTCTCTCCTGCATTCTGCAGATTTTCACTGATGTGACCATATAATTTTACATCGGAATCGTTCAGGGATACTGCCTGGGCATAATCCTTTAACGCGGCATCCGTTTGTCCGTCTGACAGCAACACACTTCCTCTGAGATAGTATACTTCCCAGTTTTTTCCATCATAGTCAATCAGGTTATCATAGGTCTCAAGTGCTGCCTTTGTGTCACCGGATTTGTACTGCGCCAGTGCTTTATAATAGCAGACATCCAGCTCCTGTGCCCGGATTCTTCCCATAGACTGATCCAGCGCTTTCTGAAAACTGCTGACAGCGTCCTTATAATTTTCCTCCTGCATCTGCTTAATGCCAAGTTCTTTATATTCCTGTGCTTTTTTCTCTGACTTACTGGTACATCCGCCCAGTAATACAGACAGGCCAAGCAGTCCTGCCAGAAAAACTATCATTATTTTTTTCTTCATATTTATATTTATTCCTCCATGTCGAAACAACTTCATTACCTTATAGTATGCCATGAATACGGGCTCACTGCAAGAAAATTATCCCTTTCACGCCACGCTTAATCCTCAAAAAATGCTCCAGAGCTTTTCCCGCAAAAAGGTCTGCCACATGTTTTCAGACATGTAACAGACCCTTTATCATACTGAGTAAATTATTATAAGTCAATATTGGAAGAATTCAGATATTTCTCCTGCTCCGGAGTCAGTGTATCAATGGATTTTCCAAGGAAGCGAAGTTTTCTGTTTGCCACTTCCAGATCTACGTTACGCGGAACGTTGATCAGTTTCTCTGTCAGATTCTTTGCGTTTTCCACAAGATATTTTGCACTCAGTGCCTGGATTGCAAAACTCATATCCATGATCTCAGCCGGATGTCCGTCACCCGCAGCCAGGTTTACCAGACGACCTTCAGCCAGCACATAGATCCACTTATCTTCTGTGATCTGATAGCCAACAATATTTTTACGCTGATCGATGGTATCTAATGCAATCTCACGCAGACGTTTCATATCGATCTCAACATCAAAATGTCCTGCATTGCAAAGGATGGCACCGTTTTTCATCACTTTGAAATCCTGCTCGCGGATAACACCTGCGCAACCGGTTACCGTGATGAAGAAATCACCGATCTTTGCCGCTTCGTTCATCGGCATTACATCAAATCCGTCCATAACAGCCTCAATGGCTTTGATCGGATCCACCTCGGTAACGATAACTTTCGCACCAAGTCCTTTGGCACGCATAGCCACACCTTTTCCACACCAGCCGTAACCTGCAACAACGACATATTTTCCTGCTACGATCAGGTTCGTGGTACGGTTGATGCCATCAAATACAGACTGGCCGGTTCCGTAACGGTTGTCAAACAGATGCTTGCAGTCTGCATTGTTTACCAGAACCATCGGGAATTTCAGTTCGTTATTTTTTGCCATGGCGATCAGACGGATGATACCGGTTGTGGTCTCCTCGCATCCACCGATGACATACTGCAGTTTATCCTGCATTTTTGTATGAAGCATGTGAACCAGATCACCACCGTCATCAATGATGATGTTACAGTTGTTCTCCAGAACACTTGTGATGTGCTGGTCATATTCTTCCGGTGTGCAGTTATACCATGCAAATACATTTAATCCGTCAGCCACCAGTGCCGCTGCCACATCATCCTGTGTGGAAAGCGGGTTGCTTCCTGTAATGTACATTTCTGCGCCGCCGGCAGCTAATACCTTGCAAAGGTATGCTGTCTTTGCTTCCAGATGAATGGAAAGTGCAATACGAATGCCCTCAAATGGTTTTTCTTTGGAAAAATCGTCTTCCAGGCTGCGAAGCAGCGGGCAGTTTTTGCGTACCCAGTCTATTTTATGCGCTCCGGATGGAGCAAGGTTGATGTCTTTGATTGAACTCATTGTTTTCCTCCTGTGTATACGTTACTTATTTTGTTCTTCTTCTCTCTGCTGGCGTTCCTTTTCTGCGATGATCGCCTCGTTCAGAGAGAGCATTTTTGCATCCAGCTTGGATGTGATCGCCGCACATTCCCGCAGTTCCTGACTGATGTACTGCGGCGCATTTCCTTCAAATTTGTAGTAGATCTTATGCTCCAGACTTGCCCAGAAATCCATGGCAATGGTCCGGATCTGAATCTCTACTTTTGTATTTCTGATACCGTTGGTTGTCTGGATTGGTACCGTGATCAGCATATGATAACTGCGGTATCCACTCTCCTTTGGATGCTTCATGTAATCCTTGATATAAAGGATCGTAAATTCCTTCTGCTTTCCGATCATATCCGCCAGGCGGTAAATATCGGATGTGAAAGAGCATACAATCCGCACCCCTGCGATATCGTTGATATGCTCCACCATGTTTTCCATGGTATTTTCCAGCCCGTGACGACTTAATTTCTTTGCGATACTGTTCGGTGTCTTGATTCGCGATTTGATATATTCAATCGGATTATACTGATGAATAAACTGAAACTCGTCATTCATGATATCCAGTTTCGTCCGAACTTCCTTGATCGCAGCATTATATAAAAACATCAGACTTTGCCAGTCGTAGACGTTTTCCCCTCTTTCTGCATCTTCTGCCATGTGTAACAAAAAACCTCCTGAAC
>Ga0129310_1001493_pt1 | contig 20241 bp, 15 predicted proteins | sample Go1ome_2_FD_94433 | JGI IMG/M metagenome (GOLD analysis project Ga0129310, IMG submission 94433) | Western lowland gorrila individual fecal microbial communities from Wisconsin, USA - Go1022A metagenome | ecosystem: Host-associated > Mammals > Digestive system > Large intestine > Fecal | place...
AAAATCAGTGAGAGCATGACCAGTGAGGGGCTGATCACTGCTCAGGAAGGTATCACTCTGGAAGAGGCAAAAGCAATTCTTGCAAAAGCAAGAAAAGAAAAACTTCCGATCGTTGACAAAGACTTCAAATTAAAAGGTCTGATCACAATCAAAGATATCGAAAAACAGATCAAATATCCGCTCTCTGCAAAAGACGAGCAGGGCCGTCTGCTCTGTGGCGCCGGTGTTGGTATCACAGCAAACATGATGGAGCGTATCGATGCTCTGGTAAAAGCACATGTAGATGTAATCGTTGTAGATTCCGCTCACGGACATTCTGCAAACATCTTAAAAGCAGTTCGCGAGATCAAAGAGAAATATCCGGATCTGCAGGTTATCGCAGGTAACGTTGCTACCGGCGCAGCTACAAAAGCACTGATTGAGGCAGGCGCTGACGCAGTAAAAGTCGGTATCGGACCTGGTTCTATCTGTACCACCCGTGTCGTTGCAGGTATCGGTGTTCCGCAGATCACAGCTGTTATGGACTGTTACGAAGTTGCAAAAGAGTATGATATTCCGATCATCGCAGACGGCGGTATCAAATACTCCGGAGATATGACAAAAGCACTTGCAGCCGGTGCCAGCGTATGTATGATGGGTTCCATGTTCGCAGGATGTGATGAGGCTCCGGGCGCTTTCGAATTATATCAGGGACGTAAATACAAAGTATACCGTGGTATGGGATCCCTGGCTGCTATGGAAAACGGAAGCAAAGACCGTTACTTCCAGCAGGATGCAAAGAAACTGGTTCCGGAAGGTGTCGAAGGACGTGTTGCTTACAAAGGCAGCGTAGAAGATATCATCTTCCAGCTGATCGGTGGTATCCGTGCAGGTATGGGTTACTGTGGCGCTCCGACAATCAAAGATCTGATCGCAACCAGCCACTTTGTAAAAATCTCTGCTGCATCCTTAAAAGAGAGTCATCCGCATGATATTCATATTACAAAAGAGGCTCCGAACTACAGTATTGATGAGTAATTAAATTTCTTTATTAATGTGAAGAGGAGAAGAACTCAGATGAGTGCTTTGGGCTAAGACGCCCTGCATCACTAATCTGAGTTCTTCTCCTCATTTACGTTGTGGTAATAATTAAAAGATTGTTCTTTATTGTCTCTATTTTTCCAAAGCTGATTTTCATGCTTTTTGCATGTTCTCTCATAATATTATTTTTCATATTTCTATGCATAATTTTACTCACCGACTGTTATCTAATTATCGGCCATTGTTGTTGTTTTCGGTTACGCCGGCGTTATTGTCTTCGTTATTGGTGTTTGTTGTGTCATCACCTGTCACGCCGTTTTTGATGGCTTTTCCGGTGTCACGGATTGCGTCCCCGGTGTCTTCTGCTGCGTCTTTCGCATTGTCTCTGGCGTTTTCCATATTTTCGCCTGTAATACCGCCGTCATTTCGATCCAGGTCGTTGTTTGTGCCATTATTCGTTGTGGTGTCAGTATTCGTATCTGTACGGCTTTCATCTTTGATCGTGTCATTGGCATCTGTGCCGTTTTCTGTCACGGAATTGTTGTTTGCCCCGTTGTTCATATCCTTATTATTTTTTCCACATGCGGCAAAGGTTGTTAAACTCAGAGCCAGCACAAGGATAAACGCAAACTGTTTCATTTTTTTCATGTCGGTATCTCTCCTTTTCACTTTTCGTTCAGTCTTTTCCCCCTGCATGGCTGTTTTATATTTCGCCATAAAAGTTGGGATAAAAAGCTGTGTTTTGTATTGTTAATATGATACTTTTTTTCGAATTTTATGCATTACAAAATCATTATTTGCGCATTTTTGAATTGAAGATCAGTGACGCCAGATAGCCAAAGATCAATGCTGCCGATACGCCGACAGCGCAGGCTGTGAATCCACCGGTAAAAAGCCCCAGAAATCCGCTTTCGTCAATGGCTGTCTTCATTCCCTTCCATAAAGTATTTCCAAAGCCGAGAAGCGGCACATTTGCTCCTGCTCCGGCGAATTTTGAAAATGGTTCATAGATGCCAACTGCACCAAGTACTGCACCGGAGCAGACAAGAAGTACCATGACACGCCCCGGAAGTAGTTTTGTTTTATCCAGTAATATCTGCACCAGTGCACAGATCAGCCCGCCGACCCAGAATGCATTGATATAATCCATAGTTTCCAATCCTTCCTTACTTGTTCATTTTACTTGTAAATCTGTTTTTTATTTATCTTGCTGCACATCAAATATTTCACTTCTCACATATGGTATTTTTCAAAACATCATTGTGCTGTTCCGTTTTCTGTCGTGCATTACTTCATTATTATTCTATCGCTTCAAGTACCACCGCATGGGCGATTCCAGGCACGTTCTCGCCCTCATTAAAGCTGATCTTGGACAATAATGCGCCTGTCGGTACAAACAGTACCCGTTTCAATTCTCCACGCCGCATCATCGGCAGAAAATGTGCACTTAAGGTAACTGCCGCACAGCCACAGCCGCTTCCTCCGCTTCCGGTGCCCTGTTTCTCATTGTCAAATATCTCCAGTCCGCAGTCAGTATGAAAGCTTGCGATTTCAATGTTTTTCTGCCTTAACAGATCGATGAGGATTTCACGTCCTACTCCTCCCAGATCGCCGGTAACGATCTTGTCATAGTAGGATGGACATCTGGAGAAATCCTCCAGATGTGCCGCGATACAGGCAGCGGCTGCCGGAGCCATGGCAGCTCCCATGTTCATGGAATCACGGACACCATAATCGACGATTTTGCCCGGTGTGATGCCAGTGATGCAGACATCATATTCCTTTTCAGGTTTATTTCTGCCAAGTATAAAGGCTCCGGATCCGGTAACCGTCCAGGTAGTACATAAGGGCCTTTGATTGGCATATTCCAGGGGAAAGCGAAACTGCTTCTCCGCGCTGGCAAAATGACTGGACGTCACTGCCCCTGCCAGATCTGCGTATCCTGCAGCCACTGTCATGGCCGCAAGCGCCAGTGACTCCCCCGCCGTTGAACAGGCGCCATATAAGCCAAATAGTGGAATATCAAACTGCTGCAATCCAAAGGATGTGGCCATGGACTGACCGAGTAAATCTCCTGCAAACAGATAGCGTAAATCCTCCGCTTTTAATCCGGCTTTTCCAAGCGCTATGGTCAAAGCTTCTTTTTGTAATGTACTCTCCGCCTCTTCCCATATATCACAGCCAAAATTATCATCCTCGCCCACCAGGTCAATTTCATGTCCAATCGGTCCTTCTGCTTCCTTTGTTCCCGCCACGCAGCCACTGCTGATGATCCAGGGGGGATTTTCAAACGTGATGCTCTGACCTCCGGTTTGTGTCGTCATAGGTTTTTCCTCTTTTCTCAAATGATATTTCTATCTTGTATCTGTCTATAATATTTCAAAATACTCCGGTTTTTATACATTCTGGTCGAACTTACGAAAGATATTATGCATTGAGTGTTTTGTCTCAAACGTAAATAAAAAATCTCCTATTTCAACAGTTCACTTACTGTCTCACAGGAGATTTTTCATTTACATATTTTTGCTTTTTATTTTTCTTATAATAGATACGATCAGCATAATTATGATAAAAATTATAAGATCTGATATACATCTTCGTATTGCAGAAACAAATTGATTTCCATCGACATACCACCAACCACGAATCCAGCTATCCATTGCATGTATGCAAAACATATACAGTGAATTTTTCCCCAGAAAAATAATCGGAGAAAACAGTTTTCTTAATTTACTGCATAATACACTTACTTCACCAATAAACATAGTTCCTGCTATTGCGCATATATAGGATATTGGAAATAACGAATACCTTCTACACGCCAGTTCCAAATATGTTCTGACTTGATAATCAGGAGTGATAATAACATATAATGCGATCCACACAACTGCCCATAACAGCACCTTTTTTACAGGTTTTTTCGTTACTATTATGCTTTTCTTTTTTATTACGTGTCCCCAAAAAAGAAACGGCTGTATTGCAAATGCAATATCCATCGAAAAAGGTAACCATTGAACCTGTCCAAGAATAATTCCCAATATACCGGTAATGCACGTCAGTACAAATACTATGGCATCATCTTTGATTTTCAAATGGATATAATCAAAAATTAATCTTCCAATAAACAATGCAAAGAAAAACCATAACATTCCAAGTGGCTTTATTTCCATACCACCATACTCTAAACTTACGCCGCTTGCAAAAATAAATGTATACAGTTTCTCTTTCCAAAATGAAAGATCCGTGATTAACTGTATATTTTCTACGCACTGAAGACAAGTATACAGAACATAAACAATCAGTGCTGGTATAATCAGATGATAAAATGCCTTTTGCGTTTTCTTCTTAAATTCTTCTAATGATTGCGCATTTCTATAAGTAATCATTGATAATATGAAAAATAGCGGCATATGAAAAGAAAATATCATTCCTCTTACATAACTGCCTTTTATTCCATATTCTACAGAATGACCGACAATCGTCAGCAAAATTGCTATTCCCTTTGCCAGATCAATCCATTGTACTCGTTCCGTTACCTGCTGTCTCTGCTTCATAACTTAAAATAATGGTGTCTTGTATACTCCTTTTGCAATCAGCTCTGCAAATGCGTCTACGACAGTCTGGCGGTCTTCCTGATAGGTTACGCCAAACCATTTATCCTGTGTCTCAAGTACTTTTACAGACACTTCTCCATTTGCAAGCATATCGCCAATAATGGTCGGAAGCAGATACTCTGCTTTGATATTACCCGGCTCAACCTTTGCAAGAAATTCTGCAAATCCTTTATCCAGCACGTCTAAGAATTCCGGTGTCACACCCCACATATTCATGGATACATGTGTTCCGGATGGAATCTCATTGCCATTTTCATCACGGACAATTCCGTCTGCGCCACGGGCAATTCCACTTGTCTCTACGATTTTCTCAAGCATTTCCTGATCATCTACCTTGCACACACCTCTGGTAACCGTTCCGTTATCACTCAGTGTATTATCAAGGATAAATCCTGCCATGCAATACTGATATTTTGTATCACCGCAGTTTACCAGATAATCATGCACTTTTACAAATGCTTCTTTACCATAGTAGTCATCTGCATTAATAACAGCAAACGGCTCATTCACAATACCTTTGCAGCATCTTACTGCCTGTCCGGTTCCCCACGGTTTTGTACGGTCTGCCGGCTTTTCAAAGCCTTCCGGTAAATCATCCAGTGACTGGAATACATACTCCACGTCACAGATTTTCTCAATCCGATCACCGATCACTTCTCTGAAATCTGCCTCAATGTCTTTGCGAATGATAAAAACAATTTTATTAAATCCTGCTTCCAGTGCGTCATGAATAGAATAATCTATGATAATCTCCCCATTTGGGCCAACCGGCGTAAGCTGTTTTACCCCTCCGCCAAAACGGGATCCAATTCCTGCGGCCATAATCACTAATGTAGTATTCATATTTCTATTTTCCTTCCTTACATATATTTACCTGATTTTTCCTGCATTTAACAGAATTGTAACATTTTTTTACTGGTTAGTAAAGCAAAATGCACTTATTATTCAAATAAGTGCATTTTTCGTTTAAATTCGATTATTTTACCTGTCCATTAACAATCTGATATGTTTTTCCATTATATGTTATTGACGCATTATGGGAAAAATCAACTTTTCCGTCCTTCAGATACCACCAGCCATTGTGGTTTGATGCAATTCCTGTGAAATTGAAATCAACCTTACCATTTGTAATTTTCCACCAGCCATTGCTGTTTTTGGCTACCGTATTATCGTAGGTCACTTTGCTTCCAACCACATGCCACCATGCAGTCTCACCATCTACTTCTCCTTTGATAACATCATTTTTCTGGAACGTTACCTTTCCGCCTTCCAGATACCACCAGCCGTTGCTGTTCTGTGCGAAGCCCCAATAGGAGAAATCTACTTTTCCATCTTTGATATACCACCAGCCATTGCTGTTTTTGGCCACTGTCGTATCCTTTGACACTTTACTGTCAACCACGTGCCACCATGCGTTGACTCCGTCTAAAGAAGCTTTGATCACATCGTTTCGTGCATAGGTAATCTGACCATTTTCTGCATACAAATAATCTTTCCCATTTTTTACAAATCCATTATAAGAAAAATCTACTTTTCCACCTTTCAGATACCAGGTTCCGTTTTTGTTGGATGCAATTCCGTTAAAGCCGAAATTTACCTGTCCATTTTCGATTTTCCACCAGCCATTGCTGTTTTTCTCCACGCCATTATGAGAAAAATCTACCATTCCGCTGCTTATATACCACCAGCCGTTGCTGTTTTTGGCTACTGTTGTATCAAAGGTTACTTTGCTGTTCACTACATGCCACCAGCCATTGGTTCCTTTTACAGTTCCTTTTATGACGTCGTTCTTTGTAAAGGTAACCTTGCCATTTTCAATGTACCACCAGCCGTTTTCATTGCTGGCAAATCCATTATAGGAAAAATCTACTTTTCCGCCTTTCAGATACCACCAGCCATTCTGGTTCTTTGCAACACCTTCATAGTTAAAGTTTACTTTTCCGTTTTCCACACGCCACCAGCCATTGGCATTTTTGTCTACACCGGTATGATTATAATCAACCACACCATTTACATAATAATACCAGTTGCCATCGGAAGCTTTGATCACACCGTTAAGGCTTCTGTCAATTACATCATTATTGTTACTTCCATCACCATAATTTACAACGGTTATGTAAGATGCACTTGCGTATGCATACATATTTGTAAAATCATAAACACCTGAACTGTTATTAATTGCCGTCCGGCCACTGTTTAAAACGCCATCGCTCTGAACCTTATAAAATCCATTGGATACATTGGTGCCATCTTTTAACAGAAATGCTACACCATACAGGTTTGCAGCATAATAAAGTCTTGCAGAAGATGTCGTATTTCCGTTTCGGACATTTAAATTCATGGACGGTGTCTTGTTTATGCAACTGATCGGATCTTTGATTCCAATTGTATAACGATAGGCATCTTTGGAAGCTAACGACTGGCCCAGATAATACGCATAGTTGGCCGCCTTCTCGCCCCAGTATGGATCGGAGGCATACTGCACATTGATACCACTCGCCTTATTTCCAAGGTAAGCACCACGATAATTTCCTTTACTGAAATTATTTGGATTCAGATATCGTTTGGACATATAAGTCTCTGCAAAATCTTTGACACACACAGACACACTGCTGTAATAGTTTGCACTCTGTGACGGGGAAGAATCCACCGCATTTAATCCAAACAGGTTGTTTTTATTTTTTGCAATACTGCTGTCTCCCCAGCTGCTTTCATTTGCCGCAATTGCAGCCATCAGCAATGCATTCACACCATATGTATTCTGATCATTTACAAAATCACTGCCCAGATTCTTCATCTTGGATGTCGATGAAAGCTTTCCATTAATGGTTGTATTTAATTCATCTGCCGTATAACAGGTTGTACTCCGCATCGGAAGAAACTGATAATAATTGTAATATGGCATATTTGAATTTACGGAATGTGCTCTGCTGTCACCGGCATAATCAGAAACCATTGTGGCATAATTCGTATAAAAATAATGACCGTCATAACTGAGATAATTCGTTCCCGCCGACAAATACGAAGGCGCTTTCCCATTATTCAGTTTTGAAACATAACTTGTTCCAGATAAGTTTCTCGTAATTCTATGATACAGATTGCCATTTTCCACATAGTAATAACTGTAACTCTTTGCATTCTCAAGCGGAACCAATGTTACCGCACTGCTGCTGACCTTTCCGATCACACCGGACATCATAAAGATATAATAATTTCCCGTGGTTCCAAGATATGCCGCATCCGCACCATAATAACCATTAATATATCCGCTTTTTCCTGTATTGTATTCTGTATAAGATACATAGGTAGAAGAACTATTGGACTTGTTAAAATTGATCAGATACTGACCGGACAAACTTTTCTCTTCCAATTCCAGATCCTGCACGGCAACTTCAGCATCCTGACTTTCCTGTGTGGCAATTTCCTGTGTATTCGTATCAGATTCTGCAGTGGATGGTTGTACCTCTTCCTCGTTGGATACGTCCGTTTCTCCATCATCCGCAGTCACATCTTCTGCACTGCTGTCTTCTGTGTTCCCAGTATCAGATACAGAGTTATCACCCTGAATCTCTGAATTACCTGTTTCATTCTCTGTTCCACTGTTCTGGTCTGCATCAGATAATGTTGTATTTTCATTATTCTGACTTACATCCTGTCCAGCTTCTGTCAGCGTCCTGTTCCCGTTATCTGCCTGTGCCGCCATACATGGAGTTGCAATCATAACCACACTTAGAAATATCGACAGAATAACCGCTGCTGCCTTATTCTTTTTTCTCATAAGCGTCCCTCTTTCACTGTGCTTTGCTATTTGTTCACTTTACCATTTTTTACAGTATAAGTTTTTCCATCTGCTTTCACAGTTCCATTGTAGCCAAAGTTTACCTTTCCACCTTCCAGATACCACCAGCCATTCTGATTATGCGCGATGCCGTGATAAGAAAAATCTACCAGACCATCTTTGATGTACCACCAGCCATTGCTGTTTTTTGCTACCGTCGTATCCTTTGTCACTTTACTTCCTACTACATGCCACCAGCCGTAAACACCATCTGCATTTCCTTTGATGACATCATTCTTGCGAAATGTCACTTTGCCGCCTTCCAGATACCACCAGCCATTGCTGTTCTCAGCAAATCCGAAAAATCCAAAGTTTACTTTTCCATTTTCAATACGCCACCAGCCATTTTCGTTTTTCTCGACACCGCTGTGTGTAAAATCTACCAGTCCATCTTTGATATACCACCAGCCGTTTCCGTTTTTCGCTACCGTCGTATCAAATCTCACTTTGCTTCCAACCACATGCCACCAGCCATTCGTCTCATTGACCGTGCCTTTAATGACATCATTTTTCTGGAATGTTACTTTTCCATTTTCCAGGTACCACCAACCGTTGCTGTTCTGTGCAAAACCATTATAACCAAAATCTACTTTGCCATCTTTGATGTACCACCAGCCATTGCTGTTTTTTGCTACAGTTGTATCTTTGGTCACTTTGCTTCCTACTACATGCCACCATGCAGTTTCTCCGTTTACAGCGCCTTTGATTACGTCTTCTTTATTATATGTAATCTGGCCATTCTCTACATACCACCAGTCAGTTCCATCACTGACAAAGCCATTGTAATTAAAATCTACTTTTCCTCCGGTCAGATACCATGTTCCGTTTTCATTGCTTGCAATTCCGTTGAAATCAAAGTTAACTTTTCCGTTTTCAATGCGCCACCAGCCATTGCTGTTATGAGCTACTCCAGTATAACTTTCATCCACTTCACCATCTACGGTATAATACCAGTCACCAGTAGTCGGATCTTTTATAATATCTGTTTTACCAACCTCATATAAATAATCAAGATCTACACATTTTTCAATGCCATCAACTTTTGCCGTGCTGCTGCACTGCCAGATATCCAGTTTTCCACCATAAAATTTTCCCTTCTCGGAATCTACATATGAATGCGTATTATAACGTGCCATCCAAACGCCATATTTTTGATTCAGGGCATATGTATCCATATCATGTTCTAACCAGTTTGAACTTGAATAAACCATTGCCTGATATCCTGCTGCTTTCACTTTGTCACAAAATACACTAACATTTTCTGTCTTCTGTTCTTTTGACAAATTTGCATTATTCAGACGCTCCAGAGAGTTTCCATTTTTGTCCTTTGTTCCGGCAAATTCATAATCAATTGCTACCGGTAAATCTAACTGATATCCCTTAATATGCTCCAAAGTCCAATCTGCCTCTTCTTCTGCCTCCTGCGGAGTAATTGCCTGTGAGAAGAAGTAAACGCCAACCTTTAATCCGGCTGCTTTCGCACCTTCGATGTATGATTTAAACTTGCTGTCTCCCGTGCTGGCGATAGTTCCGCCTCTGTATCCACGGTAACCAATTCGGATCATCGCATATTCCACACCAGATGCTTTTACTTTATTCCAATCGATCGTCTCATTATGATAAGAAACATCGATTCCCGCTACAATGCTTTTTCCATCTGTATTTGACGCATTATGCGTATAGGTATTAATTTTCGTACCAGTAATATTTTCGTTTTTGTCTACTGTATAATTTTCCCACTTCGTTGTAACTGCACTGCTGCTTCTCGCCAGATTCATACTATCCATAGAAAACATTGCGATACCATTATTGCTATCTTCTGCATACGTCTCTGTATCATTTCCATCGCCATACTGCTGCAGATATGCTCTGGCATTTTCCGGATCTTCCTCATCCCAGTCATCCGGATACTTATCTTCATTTACAGCCTCGACTGACTGATTCTCATTTTCCTGCACTGCTGTCGTTTTTTCCACTGTGCTAACTGTATTTCCTGTATTGACCGCAGATTGTGCATACGCAGGAATTCCACTTACTGACATTGTCAAAGAAGCAATCAGACACATTACTGCAATTCTTTTCATTCGTAAACCTCATCTTTCCCATTAAAACCACTTATTTACTACTACATTTTTTTATTATAACTTAATTAAAGAAATGGGACAAGATAGAAAACCTTAACTTTCCACCTCATCCCACAATTCTTTTTCCTGTTACATTCTTACACGGCCACCAATCACCTGATGACTGCGATTATGATACCAGACTACTCCGTTATATCCGAAGTTTACTTTGCCGCCTTCCAGATACCACCAGCCATTGCTGTTCTCAGCAACTCCGTAAAATCCAAAGTTTACTTTTCCATTTTCGATACGCCACCAGCCGTTGCTGTTTTTTGCCACTCCGGTGTATCCAAAATCAACTTTTCCATTTCGGATATACCACCAGCCATTTGTATTTTTTTCTACACTGTTGCAATTGAAATTAACTTTTCCATTCTCGATACGCCACCAGCCGTTGCTGTTCTTCTCTACCCCAACATGAGAGAAATCAACCATTCCGTCTTTGACATACCACCAGCCATTGCCATTTTTCACCACTGTTGTATCAAATGTGACTTTACTTTCAATTACATGCCACCAGCCATTGGTACCGTTTACCGTACCTTTGATCACATCGTTTCTCTGAAATGTTACTTTTCCGCCTTCCAGATACCACCAGCCATTGCTGTTCTGTGCAAAACCATGATAGTTAAAATCAACTTTTCCGTCTTTGATGTACCACCAGCCATTGCTGTTTTTCTCAACAGAATCAACAAACTGTACTTTACTGCCGGACACAAACCACCAGCCGTCTTCTCCGTTTACTGTGCCTTTGATCACATCTTTTTTCTGGAAAGTTACTTTTCCATTTTCGACATACCACCAGCCGTGTTCATTTTCAACAAAACCGGTATAGTTAAAATCTGCCTTGCCGTTACGAACATATACCCAGATATTATTATCATCATACAATCCCGTATAAGATGTTCCAAGTTCCGCTGAATAATCCCATTCATCCATAACATTGACCTGTACAGTATTGTTCCTGCCGTTCACATTTGCAGAAACAGATGCTGATCTGCCTTTCTGCAATCCAGTCAAAGTTCCTGTTTCCGGATTATAGGAAATGCCGCCAGTTGTACTGTATGTTACATTTTTTGCGGCATATACCGGTGTCGCCACGCTGACCAGTGTTGTACTGCGATTCTGACGCGCAGAAACCTGCGTCACAGATTTGCCATCTGCATCTCTCCAGTCAACAGTCGCATTGTTCATACCCTGTTTTTGTACAATCTGATACATGCCGTCTGCCGCCATAATGCCATTTTCATTATGCCCGATCTGAGAATAGTGAATATCATAATGAACATCTCTTATACTTGTCGGTACTTTGCTGAACGCATCACGAATTGGATAATCCAAGGTTCCGTTATATTTTGAAAAATACTGCTGCACACCGGAATCCGTCACCCATTTTTCATTATCATTTGTAACAACATATACATTACTAAATTTTGTATTTGTACTTCCACCAATTCCATACTGCGCTGCTCTCGGTCCTGTCATTGTCAGCTCATCTTCCGTTTCATTGGATCCAACTGCAGAACGAAGCATAATAATACCGCAGTCCTCAATGGTCAGCTGCTTTGTAATATTGTTATACATTGTTGAAAAATCTGCATAATAATCTGAGGAGGTGCGACTGCGATCCGCTGTCTCTCCCTGCAACCAGTACATGAATCGATGTCCTTGCGTATAATGTCCGGAAGCAATCTCTGCTTCATACACTTTCTGTACTAATTTGCTGACAGCCATTGCTCTCGCATAATTGCTCTGCCCAGGAAGCCAGCTTGCAATTGCCGAACCACTCCATGCCACATTTACCGTCCACACTTTATCTCCGGTCAGACGATTCCATTCGTAAGCCAACGCACTGTCCGGACCGGTTTTTCCATTTCCTTCTGAAGTCAGAGCATTTAATGGATACTCCAGTGTTTTTCCAGACATTGTCGTATCACTGTTCAGAGATTCTGCTACAAAATCCGCTGCATTTCCGGAATCACACGTTTCTGAAAAGCCTACCCCTGAAATATTTTTTGACCAGCTCCAAACAGTTGGTGCATAGGTGGAATATACCGTACCCGGTTCGCATGCTATTGATTTATTCAGCTGATGCCCGGTATTGGAAGAGCACATTCCTTCCATATTGCTCTGTCCCATCAGGTACATTACGGTCAGTGGGGCTGCTTCTACCGTTACGTGAACATAAATTTTATCATAAGCAGCCTGACTGTTTTCGTCTTTTGGAACAAGAACGAATCTTGCCGTTCCAACGCCGCTTGCCCGTAAAGTATGATCATCCACCATGGTAAGAACTTCATCATTTAATTCCGTTTCCACCTCACCATTTTTTACCGGATGCGATTTTTTTTCAAAATCCAGACATTCTACGCTGCTGATTTTATATTCTTTGTATTCTTCATGATTTTTATCATTATAGATAGAATATCTGTCATCATATTTTAATGTGACTGGTTTTTCCTGAATTTTAATATTCTCACCGAGTAACTGTTCTGATACAGCATTTCCGTCCGGGTTGTTCAGTGCCTGTTCAGCTACCTCTGCTCCACTCTGATCCTTCGCTTGTTCCACTGCGCTATTTTCGCTTTCGGACTCACTGACCATGGAATCTTCTGTATTCTGTAATTCCCCGGTCTCAACCTTTTCCTCTGCTTCATTCTGATCTGTGATTGCTGTCTGAGTCTTCTCCGTCATGCCCGTTCCCGCAACAGAAGCTTCTGCTGCATATACGGTTCCTGTTGTCATTGCCAAAATCATAAGACCGCAGAATAATGCAGAAATTCGCTTTTTCCAAGTTTTCATTTCTTCACTTCTTGCCTTTCTTATTTATCAAATCTATTACCTATGAACCAATTTTTTATTATAACCCACATTTTTTTAATATTCAAGTGTACAAAAAATATGGACTTCAGGTCTAGCATGCCTGAAATCCACATTTTTATGACATATTAAAATACAATAACTTTTGTTCCATTTGGAATATTATCGTAAATCCATTTTGCTTCATTCAAAGCAAGTCTTACACATCCATGGGATAACTGCATTCCAAGACGTCCATCCTGAATACTTGTTCTGCTTCCCTTGTTGTAAATGACAGAATGGAAGAGATAATCTCCGTAGAACTGCGTATAATACCAGCAATCATACGTTGGTTTACCAAATGATAAGCCACGTCCTGTTACTTTGAACTCACCTTTTACTGTCGGTGTGGACGGTTTTCCAGGACTGCAGGAAATATATTTTACAGTTGACCAGTTTCCCTGTGAGCCTGCAAAAATAGCAACTTTACATGCAGACGTATCTGTAACGATCAGCCAGTTCGTATCACTGGACGCTTTCGCTGCTCTGGAAGAGATCTGTGCGCTTACACCACTCATTGTTACTTTTCCATTGGAAATGTAACACTCAGTACCATTCCATTTCATATTTCCATTATAACTGAAATCTACTTTTCCACCACGGATATACCATGCACCATTGTTATTTACAGCAATACCATTGAATCCGAAATCTACTTTTCCATTTGCAATGCGCCACCAGCCAAGATCATTTTTTGCAACTCCTGTGTAACTGAAGTCTACTTTTCCGCCACGGATGTACCACCAGCCAAGATGATTTTTTTCTACGCTGTTACAATTGAAATCTACTTTTCCATTGACAATACGCCACCAGCCAAGGCGGTTTTTCGCAACTCCTGTGTAATTAAAATCTACAGCACCACCGCGGATATACCACCAGCCATTTTCATTCTTTTCTACACTGTTACAATTGAAGTCAACTTTTCCATTGACAATGCGCCACCAGCCAAGGTTGTTTTTTGCGACTCCAGTATAACCAAAGTCTACCTTTCCGTTGGTAATTTTCCACCAGCCATTGGAATTTTTTTCTACACTGTTGCAGTTAAAATCAACTTTTCCGTTTACAACACGCCACCAGCCGTTTGCATTTTTATCCACACCGGTATGCTCAAAATCAACTTTTCCGCCACGAACGTACCACCAGCCGTCTTCACTTTTCACAATATCATTGCAGCTAAAATCGACTTTTCCGTTTACAATACGCCAGGAACCATTTTCGTTGCTTTTTACACCTGTGTAATTAAAATCTACCTGACCGTCTTTTACGTACCACCAGCCATTCTGGTTTTTCCCAACATTTGTATAAGTGCGGTCAATCAAGCCATTATGATAGTAATACCAGTTGCCATCTTCCAGATTCTTGAGAATACCATTCGCCATATCTGCTGTAATCGTACAGGATGCAGATACCTTTTTTTCAGAATCCCATGCAGTAATAACAGCCGTACCATTCTTCATAGGTGTGATCACACCGGTTTTCTCATCTACAGAGATGACACTAGGATCAGAAGATTCCCAGATCAGATCCTGGTTGGAAGCATCCTCCGGAGCGACTGTTGCATCTAATTCAAACGGTGTATCATTTGTCACAGATATCTTATCCGGATTATTAAATGTAATACTTTTTACCGGTACCCATGCAACATCTTCCTGCACATCACTGACAGCCTCACATTTTTCATCCGTACAATGCTTACTTTTTGTACCTTTTGTTTCCGGTGTTGCTGCTTTATCGATGGTATATTTGTCACTCCATGTATGACCTGCCTCATCGTTATGTACCGTAGCAGAATACTCTTTTCCCGTCTCTTTGCAGGTATATTTGATTGTCTGATATTCTGACTTTACATCAGAATCTGCCACAACCTCATACTCTGTGACATCGTCTATATGTCCATCATGTCGAATCCACATTTCCGGAAGTTCTTTATCCGGATTTTCAGTCTGTACACGAACCACTGGTGTCGTGTCAGGTGAAATATCTTCTGCAAATGCAGGAACAGCACACATTCCAGTAAGCAGTGCTGCTGTTGTAAGCACCATAATTGCCCTATTAAATTTCATAAACCCACCTTTCTGCAAAAGACGTAAACCTGCGTTCCAAACGTTTCCATCTTTTACATATATTCTTTGCTTATTGTCACTCTTTTTCTCCAAAAAGTCAACTATATATCAAATTCATTTTTCCCGAAATCACCAGAAGCAGGTATCTGACGTTATATAATCCACTTTATTCTGAACATATTTTTCCACCTGCTTTGGATCATCCATCGTCCATAAATTTACTTTTATTCCCTGACGCTGCGCATTCTTTATAACATTTATATTTATGTCATAATAGGCTGCATCCAATTCCATACCATAGGCACGGCACAACTGCATTGTATCATTGTTTACATTAGAAACCGTATATTGCAAAATTGTCTGAGTATCTCCCACATTATTTAAAACTGTTCGCATTAGCTTCAATGGTTCTGCCTGGAAGGAGATAAATATAAACTGGCGTTCTCCCATTACACTTTTTACAGTATCATACAGTAACTTAACATCATCATATGCTGTCAGGTTTTCTTTTATTTCAATGACAGGTACCATATTATATTGTATACATATCTCTAAGTATTCTTCCAGTGCTGGAATACTTGTTGCTTCCGGATCATTTTTATAATCCTCATAATGATTTCCTGTTATGATTTTCAGCTGTTTGATCTCGTCCAGCGTCATTTCGCCCGGCTTTTTATCTACACCACACATTCTCTGGAAAGAATTATCATGATGGACAATAAACTTTCTGTCAGCCGTCATATAAACATCTGTCTCACATCCCCAGAAGCCTTTCTCACCTGCCAGTCGAAAAGATTTTAACGTATTCTCCGGTGCCATGGTATTTAATCCACGATGAGCAACCATTTTGGTTCCGGATGACTGCAGATCACCAACAATCTGTCCGGCATTGATAAGATAACATTTTCCCTGGAAATTATACAGTCCTGTCTCACCTCTCGGCACTTTACCATTAATAATTTTCCACCAGCCATTCTTGTTTTCTGCTACACCGTTGTATCCAAAATCTACTTTTCCTCCCCGGATGTACCACCAGCCATTTTCATTTTTCTCTACACTATTGCAGTTAAAATCAACCTTTCCGTTAACGATTCGCCACCAGCCATTTCCGTTTTTAGCCACTCCGGTATATCCAAAGTCTACTTTTCCTCCACGGATATACCACCAGCCGTTTTCGTTCTTCTCTACACTATTGCAGTTAAAATCGACTTTTCCATTGGCAATCCTCCACCAGCCATTTCCGTTTTTCGCTACTCCGGTATATCCAAAGTCTACTTTTCCTCCACGGATATACCACCAGCCGTTTTCATTCTTCTCTACACTGTTACAATTGAAATCGACTTTTCCGTTGACAATTCGCCACCAGCCATTTCCGTTTTTTGCTACTCCGGTATATCCAAAGTCTACTTTTCCTCCCCGAATATACCACCAGCCGTTTTCGTTCTTCTCTACGCTGTTGCAATTGAAATCGACTTTTCCGTTAACAATTCGCCACCAGCCATTCTGATTTTTTGCAATCCCAGTATAGCTTCGATCTATTTTTCCATTACGATACAAATACCAATTGCCTCTTGATACTTTCTGTACCCCATTTTGTGATTGTATACTTTTTGCATATGCCTGAATATCCGTAATTTTTCCTCGGCTAATCGAATGCGTAGAAAACATACAGCTCAGTCCCACAGCAAATAAAGTTCCAACTAATAATCTACGATAGCACACCTTTCTTTTCATCTTTGAAACGCCTCTTTTCACAAACACAAACTGCTATCATCCAGAGTAATGCAGCTAATGATTCCTTCTTTGTTATGCCATACAAACTTTCTAAGTAATGCATCCTTTATTACCAAAATTTCTGATTTGTCGTAACATAATTAATGCCGGATTTTGCGAAATCATAAAGTTTGTCCTGGTCATTTACAATCCACAGACCAATTTCTATATCAGAATTATGGTACTCTGAAATCTGATCCGGTGTAATTCCTGTAAAAGCGGAATCAAGTTCCATTCCAAGGCTTTTGTACGTCTGAATCATATCATCTGAGGTAGAATACACCACATGCTGTAGTACTGTTGTCGTATCGGAATGCTCATTCAATACTTCACGCATCTGCCTCAGTTTTCCAAAGTCCATGGATATAAAAATTACATTCTGATCTCCCATCGCCTGTTTTACCGTATCATATAATAATTCAGTATGCTCTTTCAAACCTACAGAATTTGAATATGCTTTTTCTTTTATTTCAATAACAGGTGTCATTCCATATTCTTTACATACCGCAAGATATTCTATCAGTGTTGGCACTCTGATTGCAGTCTCGTCGTCCTTGTACTGGTTATAATTGGCACCATTTATAATCTTCAACTGTTTGATTTCACTCACAGTCATTTCACCTGGTGTTTTTTTTACGCCACAACTTTCACCGAAATCATCATTGTGTTCCACAATAAACTGTTCGTCCTTTGTCAAATAAACATCTGTCTCACATCCCCAGAATCCCACCTGACCAGCAAGTGTAAAAGATTTTACCGTATTATCCGGTGCTTCTGAACTTAATCCCCTGTGTGCAATCATTTTCGTCTCATTTACTACTTTTCCATTTTCCAATGTATATAATATTCCATTTTGGAAATAAGGCTGATTATAACTGAAATCTACCTGTCCATTTTGGACATACCACTTTCCATATTCATTCTCGGCAATTCCGGTATAAGACATATCGACCTGACCATTTTCAATCTGCCACCAGCCATTTTCATTCTCAGCTAATCCACTATAGTTAAAATCTACTTTTCCATTTTTGATGCGCCACCAACCATTCCGGTTCTTTGCGATTCCTGTATAGGAATAATCCACCTGACCATTCCGGATAAAAAACCAGTCATTTTTATGCTTTTCAATTCCGTTAAAATTAAAATTTACTTTTCCGTTTTGAATAAACCACAGACCGTTTTTATTGCTTGCAAATCCATTATATTCACGATCAATAAAACCATTTTTTGTGTACCACCAGTTACCACCAATTTTTTTCACATCCGTACCGGTAAAAAAATTCTTTTTTATAACAATAACCATAACAGCTGCTATTAAAAAAATTACCACAGTGGCTATGCGTCGTCTGATTCTTCTTATTCTTCTGCGTCTTCTTCTACTACTGTTCATGCTTTATTACCCTGTTTTCCTATTTTGTATTTTTCTAAATAATACAGGATAATTCTATGCATTTTTTCAAAGAAAATCCTAGAATTTTCTTAATTTTTTGGACTTCTGCTAACATTCAGATACCTTCAGCCAATTATTTTATGAAAAATAATATTCCACCCACCTTTGGTATCTTATTTAAAAGCCAGACAGCTATCCAACTGATTACTAAGGTTAAAATACAGGTAACAACCAGCTGTACACTATTTCGGTCAATAACTACGTAACGTTGAATCATCATCAGAATCGGTTTGTGTATCAGATAAATTCCAAAAGAGCAGGTCGCCAGACTGCGCACCAATCGTTTGAATGGGATTCGATTCCACCGAGATATAATTTCAAATATACATACGGCCGCAATCAATATAAAAATGCAATTATACCAAACCTGGTATGCCACCTGATGTTCATAACAGAAAATTTCAATTCCTACTAATATTCCAAAACTTGCAATCACTATCGCATACAATAAAACAGTTGCAATTTTATTAAATACACCTTTTTTCTTTAAATAACCAACGATCAAAAGGACGCCATATGTTCCACCGCAAAACTCCAGTCCCGGGAGTCTGGTCAATGGTTCAAGTACCATTGCTTCGCGCACAACATTTACTACCGGCAACACATAAAGATAAGCCAGTACAATGCTGAGTGGGAAAATCAGCAACTTTATATTCACACTGCGTAAAGCATTCGCTACATATGGAATAAAAATATATAATCCGAGGATCATTGGTAAATACCATACCGGATTATGGGTAAAATCTACATCCCTCAAAAACAGCAGATTCTGGAGAAGTTTCCATCCTACAACTTTCTCCCCGGAAAACCACGCCAGAAACAAGTTATATATTACAATCCATATTTCAGATGCCAGAAAAATTCCAAATACATTTCTTGTCCAAAATTTTTTCGTTTTTGCAGCGTTATACTCACGATCCAACAATAAGAAGCCAGATACCAAAACAAACAGTGGTACACCCAATCTTCCTATCGTAAAAAGTCCTAATTCCACAAATTGTTTTCCTGTACCGGCATATGGCAAAACATCAAGTTCATAACTGTATGTATCTTGCAAAACATGAATTAAAATTACGGTACAAATTGCAAAACACCGGATCAGATCAATCCAATCCAGGTGCTTTCTTTCTTCATTATGTTTAATCATCGTCTCTCAACTTCCCCTTTACAATCATACTATCGCTTAAATACCATAAATTTGCTAATAATATAATTTAATATAATAACTACAACCTGCGCAAGTACTTTAATCAATATACTATTAAATCCTAACACAGTAATAAATACAAAAATCATTGCTTCTTCTATTATTAATGTTAAAATTCTTCCTCCCACAAAACTTGCGAACTGTATTCCAAACGCTTTCGCTGAATCTGTAGCACTTTGAAATACCCATATACGATTTGTAAAAAAAGCAAATACGACTGCTAAAATCCACGAAATAATATTTGCAATTAATTCATTTACGCCAAATTTTACATTTACAATAGCATAAGAACCG
>Ga0129310_1001494_pt1 | contig 20235 bp, 22 predicted proteins | sample Go1ome_2_FD_94433 | JGI IMG/M metagenome (GOLD analysis project Ga0129310, IMG submission 94433) | Western lowland gorrila individual fecal microbial communities from Wisconsin, USA - Go1022A metagenome | ecosystem: Host-associated > Mammals > Digestive system > Large intestine > Fecal | place...
AATGGATCTCCTAACTGGCTTAGCAGCTCTAATCTGTTTTCTTCATCAAATAGTGTTTTCTGTTTCATATCCTTATTATATCACTTTTTTCTTCTTTTTCATAGGGGTTTTTAGAGGTTACCTTATGCTGAAATAGCGTTTAGGCAGATACAGTCTATTACTGCGTTACTTAATCGGGACAGCTTCGAAACCGACAGCTATTGAATACGCCAGACGGAACAAACATCGCTCCAAAAATCTACAGCTATAAAACGACCTATAAAAATCGAATACAAGCAAGTACTCACTTTTCCACAACGACTTCTCCATCGGTAATATCCCGGTCGGACTCCAGAACGATTTTATCGTATGACGTCACGCCGCCCAGCACCTCGATATATCCGTCGCATTCCGCGCCGGGGACTATCTCCGCGCGCTGTACGAAATCGCGTACCTCGCCGTTTTTCTCGGCGGTGTAAAGTATGTACACGCCATGCTCCAGCTGCTCTTTCGTCACCGCTGGAGACTGCCGGAATCCGGTCATGACATCGCCGTTTTCATCCGTGAATTCAATCGGGAACTCCGCTTCTGACAGCCTGCCCGCCTTAACGTGCGGAAGCCCGGCTTCGTGAATACTCCGTGACGAGAACGTCAGAACGAGCATAACTGCGAAGAACACAGCGGTAATAATTATGAGTATTTTCGTTTTCATGAAAGATCACCAAAAGTCAGACCTTTTTCAAGGTTTTCGCTGAAAAACAGGTAAATAAGCAGCACCGGAACCATGAATATCACCGCCGCCGGGAACATCACGCTTCCGGCATATTCCGCCGCATTCGAAATGAACACCGGCACTGTCTGGAGCGTCGTATCCTTGAGGAACAGCATGGGCTGCTCCAGCATGTTCCAGCAATCCGCAAACACGAACAGCGCCACCGCGAATATGCACACCCGCAGCTGAGGAACCACTGAAACCAGCATGATCCTCACCACCGAATTGGTTTCCAGCCGCGCGGCTTCAATTACGGAACTGTCGATGTTCTTCATATACTGGTTCATCACGACCACGCCGAACGGGCTGAAAATCGCAGGAAGGATTATCGCAAACGGCGTGTTTATCAGCCCCATGTCACGCAGTCCGATATAGTTCGGCAGGATAGTCACCTGTAACGGCATCATCATGAGGATTATGTAGAACACGAACAGCGCGCCCTTTCCCCGGAACTTCGCCTGCGAAAATCCGAAGGCGCAGGGAATTATCACCACGAGCTGAACGAGCGTGATAACTGCGGCGTAAATGACGCTGTTCCAGAACTGCGGATAGAACACGAAGCAGTCGAAAAGCAGGTCGCCCCAGCCCTGGAGCGAAGCCGCTCCGTCCACGGAAAACGACAGCACGACGGTAGCCGCGACAGGCAGCAGGAATATCACAGCCAGCGCCGTAAAAAGCACAGCATTCAGGCGTTTCACTGACGATACCTCCTCTGCACCGCAAGCCCGCCCATGACGATAAGAAACACCAGGACCGACGTCAGCACCGCTGCCGAAGCAAGGCTCTGGTAATCCAGCTTGAGGAAATTGTTGTTCATGTAATATTGCAGGGTGTAGCTGTGGTCCGGGGGATAATTCGTGCCGAAGAACAGGTAGCTTTCCTTGAATATCTTAAAGCTGTTGACGATGGAAAGCAGCACCGTGAAGAAAATCGTCGGCATTACCATCGGGATAGTGATTTTCGTATGGAGCTTGAATTTCCCGGCGCCGTCCAGCCGCGCGGCTTCGAATATACTGCCGTCAATAGCGGTGAAAGCGGCGGTCAGCAGCACTATGCATATTCCGATGTTCTTCCAGATGAACAGGAGATACACCGGCAGCGGGGTCGACGTATCGGTGAATACGCTCTGCCAGATGAGAACTGCGGAAGCGGTCGGAATGACCATCGGCAGAACAAACGCGAACCTCGTTTTCCGCACGGCGCGGATACCGAAGGAAAGCCCCAGCGATATCACCAGCGCCAGCGCCACCAGCACCGGCACGCAGATGACTATTATCAGCAGGGAGTTCCTCAGCGCAAGCAGGAAATACTCGTTCGTGAGCGTTTTCGCGTAGTTATCGAACCACACGAAATTGCGCCGGAACTGGTTGTCGATAAGCGAATAATACAGCACCCGCAGGTACGGGATAACAAAGAACACCGCTGTTCCGATAAGGCTGGGAAGCATGCACAGCAGGCATCTGGCGTTCCATTTCTGAAGCAGTTTTTTCATGGCGTCACTCGTTCAGATAAGCCGAGAGCTTGCGGTCGGATTCGCTGACAAGCTCGTCAAGCGCGATATTACCGGAGCAGTAGCTTATGTAATCATCGAACACGATTTCGGAGGAAACGTTGAAGCACAGCTCTCCGTTTTCGTAAATTCCGTAGAGGTCGGACATAAATCCGTCGGTGTATGTGGATTTATCCGCCAGCATGAGCGAATTCTCCTTCTCCGACAGATAGCCGGCAAGGGAGCTGATGTAATCCAGCGCAGAATCAAGTCTGTCCGACGCGGGATTTACCGTAATGAACGCGCAGGTGACGGGAGTTTTTCCGCCCGGCTCCACGGACGGCGCTGCAACCGCTCTCATATTATCGGACGCCGCGTAGTTCTTCTGCCATCTGGATTCACGGCTGAACCCGAACAGGAAGTGATCCCAGCCGTTTCCGGCGCCGTAGAACAGGTTGTCCTCGGCGGTGTTCGAAACGGGCAGATATTCCGGGAACGAGGCTATGTTCATGTTATCCTTTGCAAACTCTGCGAAGCTTCTGAAAACCGTAGTGTCGAAACTGTCGTATTTCGTCATGTAGTCAAAAATGAGCTGCTGCGTAAGCTGGTAGCAGTGCGTTGAAAATCCGTCCTTGTAATCGCTGTTGTATGCGGTTTTGCACTGCTCAATGAAGCTGCTGTACGACATTCCGTCAGACAGCTCAACGCCCGCCGCAGAACAGTTCTCCGGGTAGTAATAGACAACGCCGGCGTCCAGCACGACGGGCAGCATCCATATTTCCCCGCTCTCGGTGTACGCGGCTTCCTTAACGTATGGGAAGCACTTGTCGAGGTACTCCGCAACTCCCGGGACGTCGTTCAGCGGATAGAACGAACCCTTGCTCTTGATGTTCGCGGAATAGTCCTGCGAGGAATTTATCATGCATACGTCGTAATTCTTGTCCTGCGACATGACGGTCAGCGAAAATTCCTCTGCGGAAAGCTTTTTCGACTCTATCACATAGCCGCAGCCGAACGGCTCGTCGAACGAATATTCCGCGGAAATAAAGCGTATACGGCTGTTCTGCTTTATGTAATCGGAGGCGTGGAAACGCTCCAGCCGCGAGCCGTTGAACTCCCCGTAGCGGTTAAGGACAAACCCGTATCCGCCGCAGTAGCGCAGGTCGTTGCCGGAGAGCATTATCACGTTCTCAAGAGCCTCTGCGATTCCGTCCTCTGAATTCTCGGAGCCGGAGCACAGCTTGAATATCTTCGTGTCGGAATAGAACATGAGCTTGTCGCCGCATTTCTCGAGCGCGGTCAGATTTCCGATGTCGTTGTACTGCTTGCGCGAGCCGTCGAAGTCGGTGAAATAGTAGCCGTCCGCATCTGCGGCGTACACGGTCACTCCCTGCTCGTCGGCGCAGAACGCCTGCGGAAACTCAACGGGGCTTGCGGTCGCTTCACCGTTTTCAAGGCTTACACGGTACAGCATTTCGCCGTTGTAGCTGTATGTCCCGAACTGGTCGGAAAACTCGCCCTGAACGCCGCTGCGCGTGTCGTCCGAGCCGATGATATACGCATTACCCCCGGCTATGTCGAGGTTCTTTATCTGCCACAATCCGGAAAGCACGCACAGCTTTTCGGAATCAGCCGTTGAAACATCGATATAGCATATCTCCGTTCCGTCATCAACGGTCTGGGTGTAGTATATTCTTCCGTCCGAGAACGCAATGCTGTCAGTTTTCTGCGGCAGCTCCGCTATTTCAGAGCGCTCGCCGGAAAGCGTGTAGCCGCACAGCAGGTCGCCGTTTTCGCTTTCTATCGTGTAGACCGTACCGTCCCCGGAAACATCGAATGTAACCGCGTTTCCCACGGGATAAGTGTAAAACGCAGTATCCGCCGAAAGCTCCTCAACGGCTGTATTTCCGCCCGAACAGCCGGTCACCAACAACGCTGTACTCAGTAAAATCGCTGTCTTTTTTATTCTTCCGTTCCCCATGGCTCTCCTCCGATGTCGTAGTATCTCAGTCCGGTCTGTGTGTCGTTCGGTTCAACGATGTAGATTCCCTTGCGGTCGTCCGCCGCGTACAAATTTTCTCCGTCCGTGTAAAGCGCGATGAACTCGTGCTTGCTGTCGTTGAAGCCGTGAAGCTCCAGTCTGCCGGAAAGCTGATTCCCGTCACGGTAAACGCTGAAATTCAGACCGCCGCAGATGTATGCAGTATCGCCGACTATCGCGTAATCCGTCATATATGCTGTCTTTGCGACCGTGAAGCTTTCCCCGGTGGAAAGGTCGATTCCGCAGAGCGTGTTTTTGGAAACTATATTCCCCGACTCGTTCATGCGGTAGTTTCTGAAATTCGGGCAGTAATACAGGATATCCCCGACTATCGCGGAATAATCAAGCGTTTCCGCACGGGACAGCACCGGAACTGTTTCTCCGCTCTGCATATCGCGCAGGACTATCGCGCCGTCCGCGGTTTCCGTCTGGTAGTCCCCGTAATACAGACCCAGCCAGTCGTCTATTATCGGGAACTCCGCGTTTTCGGTGATGTTGCCGCCGTCGATGTCGGCGTGGTAATAGTGCTCGCTTGTGCCGAATGTATATTTTTCGCAGGAGTAATTTACTCCCGCCGACCAGTCCAGACCGTATTCAGATACCACAAGACGATATGCGTCCGTTTCGATGAGCAGTGTGGTCTCTCCGGTCGCGAGGTCGTAGCGGTAAATATCCCCGGTGTACGCAGTTCTGAATTCTCCATTGAACTTGGGGATACCGACGGGATTTTCAGTGTCGCAGATATAATAAAGCGAGCCGTCCCAGAGGTTTATCGACTTTGCTGTGACCGGAAGGATCTCGGTTATTACGCCGTTTTCCAGCTTGCAGAGAGTTTCTCCGTCGGACAGGTTCGTAAAATAAAGCGTACCTGTTTCAGCGTCCGGGCAGACAAGCCCCGGCAGGATATCGCTGGTGAGATTCTGCGGCAGGTTGCCGTACCGGACGTCCTTTGTCTTAGCCACCGGGAGGTATTCTACTGGCTGGGAAATATCCTGCTGCCGCCTGGCTTCGGCGTATTCCGCTTCATATAACTCAGTGCCGTTATCGGTGCTTTCTGCCGTAGCGCCGTCAGTTTCTGGGGTGCTGTTTTCAGTGGTGGCATGACTTTCAGACGCTTCTGATGAAAGATTTTCAGAAGCTCCATCGGAACACCCTGTCATTGCCATTGACAGGGCGATACAAACGGGAACGGCATATTTGAAAGCTTTCATTTTTATCTCCTTATAGTATATCTGCGCATGGCAATTCATATCTGCCATGCGCAGAGATCCTTATAGATTATCCGTTATACGAATGATGCTGGCTAACAGTGCCTGTTGTTTGATTGATGGTCGCACCGCAGTAGCCGCAGTATGTAGTGATGACAGCAACATAATTCGTTACTGTGCACTGCACTCCATTGTGCATATGGGTATACGTTCCACCATATTTAGGTTCGCCGGTTCTGGTGCCATACTTGCCGTGCGCGCATGCCGCACTTGCAGAGACAGCCATGACAAGCGCAGTTGCTATAGCAATCGCCGATGTGGATATTGTTTTCGCTACCTTTGTCATTCTTACGTCCTCCATAAATCAGATGGTTACTTCTTCACTGTAAACCGTAATGGTTTCAGTTTCGCCGTTGGTTGCTGTCAGTGTGAAAACTGTTTTGAGCCGGTATGTACCACTTTCAAGATTGTACTTGTGGTTAGACATGAAAATACTGGTGGTATTAACGCTTTCTGACCAGTAATCTACTTCATTCCATACCCACAGCCCCCAGAACTTTTCAAGAGACTGTTCAGCCTTTATAGATTTTACCGTTCTGCCTGTTGTTCTGCTTGTACAGGTTGCAGTCGTGCCCCTGATTGCCAGCGTAGATCCCGGGTTATTGGCATATATGTAGCAGGGCGCAATTATTTCAGCACTATGCTCAGCAATTTCCTTAGCTGAAGCTGCAACGTTTACCGCTGAAAAAGCCAGCACTGCCGACAGTATTAACGATACTATTTTTTTAGTCATGGTTTTTATCCTCCTTTCCACCTTTTTTTGCAGAGACTTCCCATCTCTAATTATTATAATCTAAAAAACACTCTTTTGTGAGGAAAAAAATTATTTCCCGAGCAATTTTGTACCATTAGCCAAATATAGCAATTCATCTTTGGTTAAATTGCCATATAATTCAAGCACATAGTCATCGTCCGCCCAGATAACACTTCCATAGTCACCGCCTTCATTGCCCCAATCTATATACACTCCTCTGTATTCACCAATTTTAACTTCTTCAAAAAAGCAGCCTTCTGTGTTATAGTGAATATTAAAATACTTCTTGACATTTTGATACAGAATTATTTCATCTGTTTCATCAGAATTCTGGTACTTTATATATGATATGCAGTCATTTACTATATGTCCGACTTCTTTATACCCCTCCGGCAATACCGAAAGATAGTACTCCTGCTCAATAGTTTCCGGCGCTCCGGCGATATCAAAAGCGAACAGCTGTGTGTTGTCCCTGTGCTCTTTCATGATAAACGTGCTGATATAATACGCCGCGCCCGATACCGTGAGCAGTGCAAGAAAAATTGCCGCGATGAGTATACACAGCGTCCTGCGGTTGAGTTTCAACTTCCTGGCGGGTTCGGGGCAGGAAAACGGCATAGCAAGGATACGCCGCATGTTTCTTCTGTGCCGGAATGAAAAATGATGGACCGGTGCATTATCCGGAGCGGTGTACTCTTCCAGACACACCTGCTCGAGTATCTGCGAAAATTCAATATTGTTCATCGGTCGCCCTTTCTGACAAAATAGATTATCCTGCCGTATGCGTCGGCTATTCTCCTGCGCACGGCTGATTCGGTTATACAAAGAACATCTGCGATCTCGCGGTTATCCAGACCGTACACGCCCTTCAGGATAACCGCCTGCTTTTTGGCTTCTGACAGGGTTTTGATGAATTCCACCAGTTCACTTCGGGCAACGTTACCGATCGATATATCCTCAACGGACAGATTGCAGTCGGGGATATCCTCGGACAGTTCCTCAAATACGTACTTCCCCTGTTTTTCAAGCATTTGCAGAACAACGTTCTTAATTATAATAACCGAATACGGAAGCCTTTTGTGAGGTTCGATCGAAAAAAATCTGTCGGGATATTTGACAATGCGCAGGAACGCTTCCTGCACCGCGTCCTCGGAGGCTTCGGAATTATGTAACTTGGAGTAAGCCAGCATATAAAATCTGTTTTTGTTCTCTTCATAAAATTCAGAAAGTATATCCCGTTGCTCGTCGGTTTGAAGAATGGCTAAAGCGGCAGTAATCATGACATGACCTCGACATTATTTTTTAGTTATAGTATACCACATTTATATCCAAAGCGCAAGGCGTATTACTGCACGGTCAGCTTATGGAATCCCTTTGTCAGCGCCCTGTAATTGAACACAATAAAATCCCCGCAGAGCGCTCTGCGGGGATCGTCGTATAAGCTATGTAAGTTATTCCATTCTGAGGACTGCCTTGATGACATCGCTGCCATGGGATTCCTCGAACGCACGGTTGATATCCTCGAAAGGATAAGTGGTGATGATCTTGTCGACTGGGAATTTGCCCTCCTTGTACAGGCGGACAAGCTCGGGGATAAACGTCTGCGGGATCGAATCGCCCTCGCAGGTGCCCATGATGGTACGCATATTCATCAGCACGTCGGTACCCATATCGAACTTGTCGATAACTCCGCTCGGAGCAAGCGGCAGTATAGTTCCGTGGAACTTCGTGGAATGGATAGCGGTCTGTATCATCGGGCCGTAGCCGGAAGTGTCGATAGCGTAGTCAGCGCCGCCGTTTCCGGTGATCTCAGCTATTGCGGCGGGGACGTCAGCGACTTCCTTGCGGTTGATGGTGTGGGTAGCGCCAAGCTCCTTAGCGAGCTCAAGGCTCTTGGGATTACCGCCGACAGCGATTATCTTCTCGCAGTGCGCGACCTTAGCCGCCATGATCGCACTCATTCCGACTGCGCCGCAGCCGAAAACGGCGATGGAGGAGTTCATTGCCGGGCGCAGCGTATTGAGTACGGCGCCGGCGCCGGTCTGGATACCGCAGCCCATCGGAGCGACGAGCGCGAGGTCAACGTCGGCGTCAACCTTTACGGCGCTCTTCTGGTTGATAACGGAATGCGTTGCGAACGAGGACTGTCCGAAGAACATGGAAACCGGCTTTCCGTTCTGGAACAGCTTGGTCTTGCCGTCGCCGGCAACTCCGCCGAAGTTTATCTGATTGAAGTGGTCGCAGTAATTCGGGTGACCGGACATACAGTTGTGGCAGTGGTCGCAGAACGCATAGGAGAATCCTACATGGTCGCCGGGCTTGATGTCCCTGACGTTCTCGCCGACTTTCTCAACGACGCCTGCGCCCTCGTGTCCGAGAACCAGCGGCAGCGGAATGGGCATTCCCTGTGCGCGTCCGAATTCGTCAGTGTGACAGATTCCGCTTGCAACGACTCTTACCAGAAGCTCGTCTGCGCCCGGCTCCACAAGGTCTACATTCTCCATCATGAACGGACCGTTCTTTTCATGTACTACTGCTGCTTTGATCTGGATTTCACATTCTCCTTTACTATGGAAATTCTGGGGGTTGCTATAATATTTTTATAGCACTTCAATTTTAAAAGTCAACACATATTAGGGGATATTTCACAAAAATTATCAACGCAGTGGAAATTAATTGAATTAATTTCATAAAAACAGCAATATCTTTGACTTGCCAGAGGACAGGTGAACAATGAACCGCGAATGTGTTCACGCTCGAAACTGAGCTGATACAAAAGCGGTGCAGGAAATGACCCTGCACCGCCGACGTGCTATTTATGCTTCGGTATCATCTGTCCCGAAAAGCACCGCCATGAAGTTCCTCCGTGCGTTCAGCACCCGGACGATCTTCACCGAATCCGTTTCAATGCGGTAGAATACGTTGTAATTCCCGCAGACGAGATAGCGGTAGTCGGTCTTTATGCTCACCCTTGCGGAAAGCGGCGCGCCGATCTCGGGCATCGCTCTCAGCGAGCCTATGCTCTTTACGATACTCCCGACGGTTCGGGACGCGGAATTTTCGTTCCCAAGCTCCACAGAAATATATTCGCGTATCTGCCTTAAATCATTCCGCGCGTCGTTTGTTACTTCAATCCTGTATGTCATTAGCAAACTCCTTCTCGATTTCTGAGAAGTCTATCCAGCCCTTTTCCCGCGCGGAACGCTCGCCCTTTTCAAGCTCGCTCATCAGCTTCATGGTCGCGGTGATTTTTTCGTATTCCTCCATGTCGAGGATAACATAACGTCCTCTGCCGTTCTTTGTGAGGAACACAGGCTCGCCGCCCTCGACGTCGCGGAGCACCTCGTTGTAGTTTCTTAAATCCGATACTGGTTTTATGCTCGGCATATTTATCAGCTCCTTCCTGCTGTATATATTGTAGCACAATTTTACGAAAAAATCAACAGCATATCAATAATTTTTGAAAATAAAATACGGCTGCCGCTATCGGCAATTTCAGCAAATTATTCCCCGTAAATCCTCTTGATTTTTTGCCGATAACGGTATATAATGATAATGGTATGTAATATCCATAAGGAGTTGAAGTCATGAAATACATATCCGTAAAGCAAGCCGCGGAGCTGTGGAGCCTGTCCGAACGCAGCGTCCGGAATTACTGCGCACATGGGCGCATAGATGGCGCGTTTCTGACCGGGAAGACATGGAATATCCCGGAGAACGCGACCAGGCCCACGCGCACTGCGACGGCAAAAAAAGCGCCCTCCACCCTCTCTGAGATACTCGCGGACGAAATGCAGAGCGGCCGCAAAGGCGGTATCTACCACAAGATACAGGTGGAGCTGACCTACAACTCCAACCACATCGAGGGCAGCCGCCTGACTGCCGACCAGACGCGCTACATCTTTGAAACCAACACGATCGGCGTTCTGAAAGACGAAACCGTCAACGTGGACGACATCATCGAAACGTCCAACCACTTCCGCTGTATTGACTTAATCATCGAGAACCACAGTAAAAAGCTGTCCGAAACGTTCATCAAGGAACTTCACCGGGTTCTGAAATCCGGGACTTCCGACAGCCGGAAAGCGTGGTTCGCGGTCGGGGACTACAAGAAACAGCCGAACGAGGTCGGCGGCGAAATTACCGCGCTCCTGGGGGACGTCCACGCGGAAATGCACAGGCTCCTTTCGGAGTATGAAAACGGCGCGCCGAAATCACTTGAGGACATCGTGGAATTCCACGCGAGATTCGAGAAGATACACCCGTTCCAGGACGGAAACGGCCGGGTCGGGCGGCTTATTATGTTCAAAGAGTGCCTGCGGTTTGGCGTCGTGCCGTTCATCATCGACGAGAGCATTAAGCTGCTTTATTACAACGGTCTGAAAAACTGGGACAGCCAGCACGGGTATCTCGTCAGCACCTGCCAGCTCGCGCAGGACGCATTCCGGGAGATGATGGCGTACTTTGAAATTACGGAAGTCTGAGTTAATGGAGGTCAACCATGATATCAGCCGCACTTTCGGTACTGAAAACCGATGAAGAAAGAAACACAGTCGAGAAGCTGTACACCGAGAACCGTAACCGTTTCCTTGGCATAGCCTATTCAAGGCTTAACAACCGCGCCGACGCCGAGGAAGCGGTGCAGGAAGCGTTCCTGCGAATTTCAGCAAAGCCGGACACTTTTTTCAGAGTGCCCGACAGCAAAAAAGTCGCGTTCGTGGATATCGTGATACGGAACGTCGCAATAGAAACTGTGCGTAAAAAGGCGCACTTTCCGCAGGTGGAACTCGACGAGGATATCCCCGACAGCATGTCAGTCGAGGAACAGGTGATAGGCGAAATATCCTACGAAAAGCTGGCGGATTTCGTCCGGAACATGCCGGAAACACTTAAATCCGCGCTGACTCTGAGAATTAATTTTGACGTTCCGAACGCGGAAATCGCCGAGCTCCTCGGCATATCATACTCCGCGGCAAAGCGCCGAATTTCCGACGCAATGAAGATGATAAGGGAGTACATAGAAAGCGAGAACAACAATGAACTCTGAGCTTCTGAAAGCCGCGTTGCAGGACGCGTACAACGATGATTTCTCCGGGTTTGACAGCGCGCCGGAGTTCCGCGCGTCGTTGTCGCACCGCATAAGAATGCGCCGTATTTTATCGAAATTCTACGGCGCTCCCCTCCCGGAAACTAAGCCGAAATTCAACCGCCGGATAGCCGCTGTACTGCTGATAATTATTTTCATGGCGGCAATCGCAGGCTGCACTGGAGTTATCATCAGTAACTTCACGCTCCGTCAGCATTCCGATAATGTAGAGGTAAGGGCGGCGGGCGCCGGAAAACCCCAGATAGAGGAAATTTACTGCATTCCCTCGCTCCCGGACGGCTTTGAACTGACCGACGAAATAACCCCCGAAATGACCGGCGGTGCGATATACGACGTAACTTACAGCTGCGGTGACGAGCTGATAAGCTTCACACAGCACACCAAAGCAATATACAACGTCAGCTTTGATAACGAGCACGGCGATTTCGAGAAAATAACCGTCGGCGGTCATTCTGCGCTGTTTCTGGGCGGCTACGGTTCCGTAAACTCTATTGTCTGGGACAACGGAGACTACATTCTGGAACTTTCCGCTACTCTCCCCAAAGATGAAACTATCGCGCTTGCGGATAGTGTGAAACTTGCACAAAAGACTGACAAGTAAATAGTACAAACTGCTGATTTTGTGATTCAGCCGCTCACCCGACGGCTTGTTTTCCTATGTTATAATTGAAAGGAAGTGCAGTCCATGATAATCAACGCAGCTGCTAACAGAGCATACGCCTGCGCCCCGGTCAGCAGGGCGCGGAATAACGATAACGCATTCAGCGAAGCCCTCGAAACCACCGAAAACAGCGCGGAGGACACTTTACTTGCCAGCGCTCCGGACAAGTGGGTAACGGAACCGGGAATTTCATTCAACGCGGTAAAAAAGGCGCTGGAATACAAGAAATCCCTCGGCATTGACGACGCCGAGCCGACCCACGAGCTTACCGCCGAGCAGAGGGACTGGCTGTATTCCCGGCACGACCTCGGCTCCATGCAGGCGTATACAAGCTACTCGTTCGTAAACGACGGCGGGAGCACGCAGTACGGCGTGAAAGCGACGGCGGAGTACAGCAATTTCGTTGCGGACTTGGCGTACCTCGGCGTTTTCTCCTACGATGATTTAATTCAGACTTCCCCGCTCGACACACGCCCCGGCGGGAATTCGGTGCTGTCCGGATACGTTGCTGAAATGCAGAGTGCTAATTACGGTCTGCTGGACACCGCGCGCATGTCCGTTGAGCACCTCGAGAACATGTTCAGCTTCTACAGCGAGCGCGCTATGGATCCGTCCCGCGCCGTCAGCGGCGACTCCGAATTCGCCGAGCTGATAAGACAGCGCTGCCTCCCGTACAGCCAGCGTTTCTTTGAGTTCGTAGACGAACTGCTCGGCAGGGACGTTGAGGAAGTCCCGCAGGAGAGCGTCGTGCCGGATATCCAGGACTGCTCCGGAAAGCTCGCCGAGGATTTCGGCGGGATCGTGGGGTAAGGTTTTTCTAGTGGAATACATAAAGGAATGCGATGATAAATTGCATTCCTTTTCTTTTTCAGGTCTGCGCGGAAACGCGGGTTATTTCCGCGTTTTTACAATTACGATGGCACATTTGCATTTTTTGTAAAATATTGTTCCAACCTCTTGATTTTTTGGTCGAAATATGGTATCATAAACTTATCCTAATTGTCAAAATTGAAAGGGGTAGAAAAATGTTCGAGAAAGTTAAAACTCTGCACTTTGAAAGTGAAGCATTTCAGTCGCATAGCAGTTATGATATCTTTCCGGATTCCAAGCGCCATACCTGTCTTATCTACGGCAGAAACGGCGCCGGGAAAAGCACGCTTGCAAAGGCATTCAGAAACCTTAAAGGCGATGACGCGGACGGCATCACTTCATCGTCGCTTGTTGACCAGGCAGGGACCCCACTAACACTAAGCGAGGAAGAACGCAAAAGCATATATGTATTCGACGAGGACTACATAAACCAGAAAATCAAAATCAAGGGGGACAAGCTTGAATCCATCATCATGTTATCATGTTAGACGAACAGGTGGATATCGATGACAAGATTCATGAACTGGAAGCCGAACAGAAACAAGCCGAGGAAACCTTATCTAAAGCGGAATCAGAGTATTCCCGGTTCACAGCTGAAAAATCGACTGATAATCCTGACTTTTACTTTAACCGTGCTAGAACTTTGCTCAAACAGAACTGGGCTGTCAGAAGAAAAGCGATCATGCAGCTCAGCACCAATGCGTCTGTAGGCGACGATAAAGTTCACGCTATAGCCAAAATTCCTCCCTCAAAACCCACAATAGAAGAAACTCAGAATGAATACTATGAGAAGCAGAAGCTTCTAATCAGCTTAAGGAGCAATGAATGCCACCCAATAACTGATTCTATTCCAAATCTTCCTCCGGTTGACGAGAAAAACATCAATGCGCTGCTCTTAAAGAAAGTTGAAAGACCGGAACTCACTGACCGCGAAAACAGAATGGTGCAACTTATTTCCGATGGGAAGTCCGATAATTTAAAAAACATCCGGGCGGTATTCACAGACCCGGAGGTTTCGGAGTGCCCTTTCTGCTATCAGCCAGTTACACAGAACTACAAGGAACATCTTATAGAAAGCATAAAAGCAGCATTTAACAGAGATGTTGAAGAACACATTCAGGAGCTGGACAACGCCCATGTAAATCCACTGGATATAGACTTTTCAGCTTATTATGCCGCCGATAAGGCGCTCTGCGATGAATGCAGAGCACAGCTCAATATTCTGAATGACATAATATCCAAATGCAACATAAATCTAGAGCAAAAAAAGGAAGCCCCCTTTTCTCCGTTCGGACTTTCAGATATCGGACTTGATGACGCATATCATCTTCTGTCTGCTTCAATTCAATCACTGAAAATCAAAATCCAGAACTATAATCAGAGCATCAGCAATATTACCAACATTCAGAGCCAGCTTAACAAACTGAACGACGAAATCGCATTCTATGAAATCAATCAGGACTATACTTTATATCTGCAAAAAAATAACGATAAACAAAAAGCCGGTGAAATAGTAGTCCACGCCAATAAAGAATGTGAACGCATTACCCGTCAGATCGAAACTCTCGAACAGAAAAAAGAGCAGATAACCATAGCGGTCGATATCATCAACAGCCACCTCAGATATATTTTCCTTGACAAAGACCGGCTCGAAATAAAATGCCAGGACAACAAATACGTTATCAAGTCACGCGGCAGGTCCGTCAGACCCGACGCCATTTCCGTGGGAGAGCGCAATATAATTGCGCTGTGCTATTTCTTTGCCGATATGTTCAACGGAAAGGAAGAAAAGAAGCAATACGCAAACGAAACGATGGTCGTTATCGACGACCCGGTTTCAAGCTTCGACATCGACAACCGCATAGGAATAATATCGTTCCTTAACAGGCAGTTCAGAATGCTCCTAACCGGCAATGAGAACACAAGGATCGTGCTTATGTCGCATGATCTCCAGACCATAGACGATATCGAAAAGGTGTTTACAGCAATAAACAAGTCGAAAAAGTGGAAAAAGGATAATAAAAAAGACTTTTTTATGCTAAAAAATAACCAGCTAGAACCAAACGATAAAATCCTTAACGAATACCAGAGCCTTATAGACATCGTGTATGACTACGCCAACGGCATTCCCAACGGAAACGAACTCACCATCGGAAATACGACCCGCCGCGTTGCAGAGGCGTTCACGACGTTTGAGTATAAGGGTGGAATAGAGAAACTGTTAGCTTCCAAGGTGCTTTCCGCAATTCAGGACGATACGCTTCGGAACTATTTCAAAGGACGCCTGACAAAGATCTATCTTCATGGCAGCAGCCATATGGAGGGCAGGATAAAAACACTGACGAACCCGGGATTCACAGCGCAGTTTTCGGAACAGGACAAGCAGAATACCGCCCGGGATATCATCTGCCTTTTGTACCTGCTCAACAAGCCGCATATGTCCGCCTATCTGGACAAAAAATCCGATTTCGAAACTACTATTGAACAGTGGTGCGAGGACATACGGACCGAAATGGGAGAAGAAACAAAGGAGGATAAATAATGATACCCGCTTGTAATTTAAATACCATTGCGCACAAAGCACTTTCTACAACTAGCTAAAATTCACCCAAACAAAACATTGATACACTTGCCCTAAAAAACGCTTGAGTTTCATCATCAAGCCGTGGACTAAATTAATAACAACGTCCGCTATTTTTCAAGTTGATTTCCGCCCTCGCTCACCGCGCATAATATACCCGTTAGGGTGCAATACTATAGCAAACGCACAAATTTACCACCGATAGGGTATAAATTTACGCCAGCCCCATTGACAAAATACCCTAACGGGTGTAAAATATATAGCAAAAGGGGGCGCAGAAATGAATCCGATAGCGAAATTTATCAAGGAAAACCGCAAAGCCGCAGGGCTCACGCAGGAGGAATTTGCGATACGTTCGGGGCTGGGACTGCGGTTCGTGCGGGAACTCGAGCAGGGCAAGGAAACCGTGCGAATGGACAAGGTGAACGCCGCCCTCGCGATGTTCGATATGCAGGCAGTCCCCGGCAGAAAGGACGATGAGTAATGGGCGCGTTCAGAACCGCATATGTGTATGTCAGGAACGCCTACGCTGGCGCTCTTTCCGAAACCGACGAGGGGTACTCCTTCGAGTACGACCGCGACTACCTGCGCTCCGGGGGCGCAAGCGCCGTGTCGCTGACCCTGCCGCTGTCGGAGGAGGTATATTCCTCGAAAACGCTGTTTTCGTTCTTCGACGGGCTTATCCCCGAGGGCTGGCTGCTCGGCGTAATTACCCGAAACTGGAAGATAGACCAGAAAGACCGCTTCGGACTGCTGCTGATTTCCTGCCGGGACGCCATCGGAAACGTAAGTATCAGAGGTGAAAAATCATGAACTGCCTGTGCTGCGGAAAACCGCTTAAAACCGACGAACCCTCGGGCTGGCACAAAGCTTGCGTAAAGCGCTTTTTCGGCACGAGCGTAATTCCCGAACTGGAAATCGACAGCAGCGCGCTGGAGCACCTCGCGATTGAAACCGCAGGCAAGGGTCTGACTATCCCCGGCGTGCAGAAAAAGCTCTCGCTGCACCTCATGTCCGAGGGCAGAAAGCCGCGGCTCACGCTGGTGAATTACCCGACGGGATTTATCCTCAAGCCGCAGGTGGAGGATTTCAGGGCGCTCCCCGAGGCGGAACATCTCGTCATGTCCATGGCGGACGCGGCGGGGATAAGCACCGTCCCGCACGCGCTGGTAAGGGGCGGCGAGAACCTCGCGTACATCACCCGCAGGATAGACCGCGTGTTCGGGAAGGATAACGTGGAAATGCTCGCGATGGAGGATTTCTGCCAGCTCGACCTGCGGCTTACGCAGGACAAGTACCGCGGCTCCTACGAGCGCTGCGCGAAGGTCATAGAGCGGTATTCCTCGCGGAGCGGGCTGGATTTGTCCGAGCTGTTTTACAGGCTGATTTTCTGCTTCATCACGGGGAATTCCGACATGCACCTGAAGAATTTCTCGCTCATCGAAACCGCCGAGCGCAGCGGGAAGTACGTCCTTTCCCCGGCTTACGACCTGCTCCCGGTCAATGTAATAATGCCCGAGGACGCCGAGCAGACAGCTCTCGCGCTGAACGGAAAAAAGCAGAATATCCGCCGCAGGGACTTCCTTGTTTTCGCCGACGAATGCGGAATTACACGTCAGTCCGCCGAAAAAATGATGAGGAAGCTGCTTTCGCTGAAGCCGCGGTTTCTCGCGATGTGTGGGGAATCGCTGCTGCCGGAGGATATGAAGCGGAGGTTCGCGGAGCTTATTGAGGAGCGGTGTAATGTGCTCGAACAGGGTAATCCAACAATAGGCTAAAATAATAACGATTTTGTAACACTTTTATAACGATTTCGATATTTTACAACGATTTCTGTGCATTTTATAACACTTTCTTTGAATTTATGCGAATTCGCTGTTGACAAAGTGTTATAAAATGACATATATCAGCGGAAAAACCGTCGTAAGCGCGGAGATACAGGAAATAGACAACGAGCTGAAACCCTGCTTCTACAAAGGCGTAGGGCGTCTGAAAGGCTCATACGTCCGCGTGGGCGACGGCGACAGGCACATGACAGAATACGAGGTGTACAGCTACGAGGCGTTCAGAAAGAAAATTCGGGACGAACTGCGCGTCGCAGAGCGCGCCGGGCTTTCCGACATCGACACCGACGCGCATACTCAGTACCTTATCACCATGCGGAGGAAAAAGCCGAACCTCGCCGACCTCCCAACGGGAAAAATAGATTCCCTGCAAGGCTTTACAACGGACGGCAAGCCCACGCTGGCGGGCGTTATGATGTTCTCGCCGTACCCGCAGGGATTTTTCCCGCAGCTCTGCGTCACCGCAGTCTGCGTGCAGGGAACGGAAATGGGCAGCGACAACGCAGTCGGCGAACGCTTCATCGACAACGCGCGTATCGACGGAAACATCGTAAATATGCTCGACGAATCAATAAGCTTCGTTCGCAGGAACATGAAAACCGCCACCTGTATCGACCCGCAGACAGGCAGGCGCTCCGACAAGCCGGAATACCCCGTCGTCGCAGTCAGGGAGCTGATTCTGAACGCGCTTGTCCACCGCGATTACAGCACCCACACCGACTACACGCCGGTAACGATAAGAATGTTCTCAAACCGCATTGAGATAGAAAATCCGGGCGGTCTTTACGGAAGAATGACCCTCGACAAGCTCGGAAAAGTCGCCGCGGACACCCGAAATCCGTTCCTCGCAAACGCGCTTGAGGTGATAGACGTCACCGAGAACAGGTACAGCGGCATTCCCACGGTGTACAGCGCGATGAAAAACGCCGGTCTGCCCGAGCCTAAATTTGAAAACGAACGCGGTATTTTCAGGGCAACGCTCTACAACGGCGCAGAGATCCCCACGCCCGTCACCGGTAACGAAGAAGACCTGCTGATTTTCTGCCGCACGCCGAGGACCCGCGCCGAAATCGAGCAGCATTTCAAAGGCAGGCTGTCGATAAACTACCTGATGGCGCACATCATTCGTCCGCTTGTCGGGCAGGGGAAAATCAAGCTCGCCATTCCCGACAAACCCCGCAGCAAAAATCAGAAGTATTACAGCTGAAATGACCCCCGTTCGTCCAAAACGAGCGGGGGATGTTCTTTTATAATGACAATACGCTTTTAAAACAGTACCCTGCCGGGCTTGCAGGCTCTGTGGGGAGTGTCATCTTAATTGCTTCTTCTCTTTTGAACCGTCAATAGCATTCCTATCAACGCTTGCCGCCAGTATTTCGTCCTTCCATATTCGTATTACGTTATTATCGAAAATATATTGGATCGAACGCATAATTCTCGATGGTGAGTACATTTCGGTGCCCATAACCAGCTCCGGGACTTTGGCGCTCTCCATATTCTGAGTTTCGTTTTCCTTTGAAACAGCAAATTGACTCAATAACGGGATACTCCCATTTTTATCAGCGGCGATGAACTTCGGGTATAATTCCGGTCGCTTTTCCCTCAGCAGCGCGGGCAGATCCTCATAAACCAGACGTGAAACGGTATCCTCTGCATAGTATGATGTGACCTTTCCGTCAAACGGGTTCAGATACACATGGTTAAAGAAATCAATGTCAACAATGCAGCCATGAACCGTTCCATCGCCGCCAACATCCCTTATTTCTCCGGAAAGTACCCATATTGCTTTATTATACGGCTCCAGCAGCTCATAAACCTTGCTCACATACCGCTCCATATTGTCATAATAGTATTGGATATTCATGTTATCAAGCCGCTTTCTCTGTCCGCCTGACAATATGTATAATTGAGCTTCCGACTGGAGGATAAACATATAAAGGTCCTTGCGCTTTAATGCAAATATCCTTCCGGGATAATTGCACCCGGAAGTCGCTATGTACCTTTCTGAATAGAAAAGCTTATATATTTCGGGGGATATTTCGTGTATGCCGTCCTCCATATTAATAAACGGGTCTTGAATATCGTCAACGCTAAAGCCGTTCAATCTCCACCTTGACAGCTTATAACCAACCTGATTGTCAGACAGAACATTCTTACCAATAAGCGAGTTGCGATGGGTATGTCCGTTCACGTATATCCAATTCGGATTGATCGGCTCGTCTGTCCAGTCAGACACCGGGTTATGCGTAAGAACTATGACCCGTTTATCCCCGGCACAACGGTTCAGCTTATCATAAACTGACCTGAACCGCTCTGATAATGCCTTGTCCCCCTCCAGAGTAGTCACGGCGGAACGGTACAAGCCGTATTCCGCATTATATTTCGGATTTAACCCAGAAAAGCCTATACCGCCAAGAATAATCAGCGACGCCTTTGAACATACCTCTCTCAAATCCTCATCGGAAGCACTCATGAGCTGACGTTCCTCAATCACGCCGTCCTTCTGCCCCGGATAGCGTATGAAAACAGCATTCTGTAAAAGGACCCTATAAAATTTATCTTCGAAAGACCGGTTTATCCTGTTCCGATAATCGCCAACAATTTCGTCAACCGTTCTTGATACATAACCGGAGTCATTCCATTCACAGTGGTTGTCCCACAGCTCGTGATTTCCTAACACGGAGATTATTATGCCATGCCACCGCCTTAACAGCATATAATAAAACAAGCTGACAAGCTGTTTATAATGGTAACCTCTAAAAACCCCTATGAAAAAGAAGAAAAAAGTGATATAATAAGGATATGAAACAGAAAACACTATTTGATGAAGAAAACAGATTAGAGCTGCTAAGCCAGTTAGGAGATCCAT
>Ga0129310_1001496_pt1 | contig 20164 bp, 16 predicted proteins | sample Go1ome_2_FD_94433 | JGI IMG/M metagenome (GOLD analysis project Ga0129310, IMG submission 94433) | Western lowland gorrila individual fecal microbial communities from Wisconsin, USA - Go1022A metagenome | ecosystem: Host-associated > Mammals > Digestive system > Large intestine > Fecal | place...
GTTGCCGCGCCAGATTGATATAGTGGCTCAGTACAGCGTTGATCGACGCCTGCGCGCAAAAGGAAAACTGTTCCTCCCCAAAAGCCGAGACGGCTTCATATTCTTCCAGAAACCGGCCGATCCCGTCATAGTCACCTCTCTTGCGAAGCTCCTGCACAGTGCGGACGACATGCTTGTAGTCATGCCGCATCTGCCGCGTGCGGTCAAAATAGGCCCGCAGCGTCCTGTACTGCTGAGCCTGCAGCTGCAGCACGAGATTCTTTTTGTTGATTTCGATTTTTTCCAGCGCCGCGCGCAGCACCTGATAAAAGATCAGCTGCAAGAGCACAAACAAGAGCAGGCGCAGGAACGTCGCGGCTATCAGTGTGATCCTGACCTCGCGGGAATGCAGCACCTCGTAGCTCGTCGGTACCAGCAGCGTATTGCAGACCGCGATCGCCGCCGATGGGATCCACGCGTATCTCCAGATTTTTTTACTCTCGGAGTGTTCCGCGATCCAGACAAAATTTTTATGTAAAAAAAACCACGCCGCCGCTGTCATCGGCAAAAGCAGCGCCCATTGAAACACAAGTCCCCAAGTCGTCGGCATGAAGCTGTCCTTTTCCGGAAACAGCCACGCCTCGAGCAGAACCTTTCCCAAATGGGTGAAAGAGACGAGTGCCGCGGCCGAGGCAAACACATACATGAGCTTATGCCGCTGCAGAGAGATCACGCGGAAGCAGCACAGCAGCATGATCAGCAGAACTACCCATACAGCCAAAGTGCTGAACCGGTTCCGATACGTTTCCAACGCGGCCAATACCAGTACGGTAAGCACGAGTGTCAGCAGTATAGCAGGATAAAAATTTTGTTTTTGGAATGTGATATGGTTTTTGACAGGCGCCAGCATCAATACCGCAACCGGCAGGATTACGGCATTCTCCACAGCCGCCATGAAAAATTCATATAGATGCATCGCGATTTCTGCCTTTCTTCAGGATTCTTCAAGCGGTGCTTTCGGCATTTGGGCCAGCCTTTTCCGCCTTTGCATAAACCGGTATTTTGTAAAAACGTCTTGGATCTCACTCTTTCTGCGCGCGTTGATCGGAAAAGTTTCTCCGTTGCTGATTCCGCAGATGCCATTCTGCATGGAAATGATCTCATCCAGGTTCACCAGAATCCCGCGGTTGATCGTGCAGAAGCGCGTATCCTCCGCCAGCATTTCCTCAAACTTTTGGAAGGTGATCCGTACCCTGCAGGTTTCCTCTTTGGCATGCACCACGCAATAATTCGCATCCGCCGTAATGTACAGGATTTCGGAGTGTAAAAAATAGATGGTGTACTTCCCCGCGTCGAGCGCAAGATAGCTTTCGATTTCCGAAAGGACTTTCGCCACATCTCTCATCACGCGCAGAATCTCACCGTCCGCGATCGGTTTGGTAATATAGTCGAACGGATGGTGTGGAAAGGCTTCTGCCATATGCTCATCGCTGGAGGTCACAAAGATCAGGATATTATCCATGGTGTTTTGCCGCATGAGCGCTGCGGTTTCAATGCCGCTTAAGCCTTCCCGCATATAAATATCCATCAACACGACATCAAAGATCTCTCCTTTTTTTACTGCCGCCAGGAATTCCTCACCCGAACTGAACTTTTGATGGAGGATCCGCACATGCAGAATGTCGCTGACAATCTCCAGTTTTTCTTCCAGCTTCTTCTGTTCGCGCTTATCATCGTCTACAATCGCGACTCTCATGGCTATCCCTCCTTTTTCGCATTTTTTCTATCTTACCTTAAAATGCTGAGGCTGTCTACACTTTCTTTTTACACATTCATCCCTGTTTTTTTGTTTTTATCCCTTTTCTTTCTGCTACAAAAACTCCCGCGCGGGAGCACCGAAGGTCATACACCAGAAACCGCTGCCCACTGAAGGGGTCAGCAGGCAGGCGGTTTCCAATCTATGGGCCGCAAACCGCAGTTTGCATCACCTGCTTACAAGGAGTGTCGGATCATTCATTCGCATGGTTGAATCATCCTCTACCTATATTATACCTTCATGCGAGCCATATCAAAAGCGCGGTTTATCCCTGAATCGCGCCATTCCTCCCACAAACCTAAAGCCTTCCCGCCGGAGCTTTACATACGCTTCCTGACTTCCTCGATCGCTTCTCCGCGGCTGCCGCACTGCATCTTGCCGAACATCCTGCGGATATGTGTCTTGACGGTATTTTCACTGATAAATAGTTCCTCCGCGATCTTCGCGTTCGTATGTTCAAAGGAGAAAGCCCGAAGAATCTCCAGTTCCCGTTCTGTCAAGCCAAAATCCCTTTTTACCGCCTGCAGCGCGGTTTCAAAATCGGATGTTTCCGAATTTTCTCCTATTTCTCCTGCCGCCCGCGCAGGCTGCGCCTCCGGCGCCATAATCCCTTTATACAGACTCAGTACGAAGGTCAGTGCGGCGATCAGCCCCCAAAACCAGATGGTAAGGTGCGTGTCCGGGGTCGCTCCGCGGGGATGATACATATAGCTCGCGTAATCTGCGAGCAGCAGCAGGCTGACCGCGATGCTGTACAGCAAAAATAATTGATCGGCGGATTTTCCCCGAAGCTGTTCAAATCCCGAGGCGATGACATGGAGCAGCAAAAACAGCAGCAGGAGCAGCTCCAGATACCACAGTACGATTTTGTCCGGCAGCTGCGGCGTATTCGCCAGAATCCATACGCTCAAATACGTGATCAGATACAGGCGGCACAGCTTTCGCACCATACTTCCCAGCCGGCTTGTGACAACGCAGCGCTGCATTTCAATCCAGAAAAAAACGCAGAGATCGCACAGAAGATTGCAGAGCATCAAAGAAATATCCCGCTGCACAGACGCGAATACGATCTGGTAATAATGCAGCATCATATTAAACAGCAGCGCGAGCAAAAGGAGCAGAAGGAAGCCCTGAATATGTGCGAAAAAGACGTCCTCCGTACCGTTCTGGTTTTTGCGGATCAGTACGATTGGAAAGGAGGCCGCCAGCAGCAGACAAGAAATCAGATATGCAAGCGCGATCGCATGTTCCATCCATTCCACCCCCTCATCAGCAGCGATTTTTCGGCGCGTGTGAGCGCCTTCTCATCATTCATTCCTCTTCAAGTGCCTTGCAAATATGCTTATTAAAACTATTTTAACATGCCTGCGCGTATTTTTCTTCCGCATTCGTCCCTGTTTTACGCTTTTCGTCCCATGTCCGCCATCTCCCGCGCTTTCCCGCAGAACGCAAAACGAGGGTCAGCCGCCGCGAGGACGCGGCATCCGCCCCTCGCGCCCCGCGTCGCGAAGCCGGACGCGCGCAAAATCGGTGCGTCCTTAAGCCCCCTCGCCTTTCTTTCACGCGGCGGCTCGCGATCGCACCGAAAAGAGCGCCTTGCGGCGCCCTTTTCGGTCTTTATTCATTCACTTCATTATTAAGAAGGACTCTCGTCCTCTCAACCATAATTATTATGACGCGGTCTTAAGCTTCCAGAGCCTTGAGCGCCGCAGCCTTTTCTTCTTCTCTTTCCTGTAAGATCTTTTGATACTCTTCCTCCGTCATCTTTGTCATGGTGATGCCGGTGTATCCGAAAATAACCGAAACAATCGGATTTACCCAGTTCAGGATCGCGTAAGGGATGTAGCTGGAGTCGATACCGAGGAAGTTTCTCATCGTCGCGCCGCAGGTGTTCCAACCGAAGAAGTTAGAAGTCAGCGTACCGGAGTCTTCCAGACATCTCGACAGATTTTCCGGTTTCAGTCTCATATCCTCGAAGGCTTCTTTGAACATTCTGCCCGGAAGTACCAGTGCCAGGTACTGGTCGCAGCAAACCGCGTTCGTCAGAATTGCCATCAGGTTCGTGGAAAGCACCAGACCGCCTCTGCCCTTCGCGACTTTCAGGAAGATTGCCGCTACCGATGCCATCATGCCGGTACAGTCAAGAATACCGCCGAAGCACATGGCCGCTAAGATAATGGAAATCGTCCACATCATGCCCTGCATACCGCTGGACGAAAGCAGCCCTGCCAGTTCCGCGATAATCGGACTCGCGTCCTCCGGAACAACACCCAGGGAAAGTCCGTTATTGAGAATGTAGAACATGTTGTTGATGACCTTGTCCTCCAGAACTGTTTCGATCGCCACGTGGTTGTAGAACATCAGCGGAACACCAAGCATCGCGCCGCCGACCAGCGACGGAATTGCCGGAAGCTTCAACGCTACCGCGGTGATAACGAAGGCCGGTGGGATCAACGTCAGAATACTGATATTGGAAGCGTTCCCGATGAAATTGAGAATATCGTTCATCACAGTCATGTCCGGTTCATTTTTTGACGCGTACATCAGTCCCATAACAGCGTAGGCAATCAACGCGATAACCAAAGAAGTTCCGGTTGTGTAGATCATGTGCTTGATATGCTTGAACAGGGTCGCGCCTGCCATGGCCGGAGCGAGGTTGGTCGTATCGGAGAGCGGCGACATCTTGTCACCGAAATACGCGCCGGATACAACCGCGCCGGCTGTCATCGCCGGTGGGAAACCGAGCGCCGTACCGACACCCATCAGCGCAACACCGATGGAACCGGCTGTTGACCAGGACGAACCTGTCGCCAAAGATACGATGCTGCAAAGAATACAGGCTGTTACCAGGAATACCTTCGGACTGATGATTTTAATACCATAATACATCATCGAAGGAATCGTACCGGCTGCCATCCATGACGCGATGATCGCGCCCAGGATCGCGAGGATCAGGATTGCCTGCATGGAACGGTTAATCGAGGCCAGGATACCCTGTTCCAGATATGCCCATTTCCACCCGTTCAGAACCGCAATAATGCCGGCAAAGGCCGCCGCGAGAATCAACGCGATGTGAGGTTCCGCTCCGGTATCCTTAATAATCGACCACATCAGCAAGCCGATCATGGCCAGCATAACCAGCAATGTCTGCCACATAGGAATTTTTTTACCCATAATCATTTCCTCCTTTAGGAAAACAAATAAAGATTAGTGCGTGAATGAATGAATCAAGCTTTCGCGGCGATTTCGGCTGTATCGCGGCAGGTACCGAAGGAATAGGATGTAGGGCAACCTCTCGCGTGTCCGGCCGAACCGCCTCTCGAATCCACTTTAACAAGAAATGAGTTCCCGTACAAGATGACCCGCGGGTGACATTGCGGATGACCGCGGGGTGAAATTGGCAGGGGTGAACCGCTGTCACCCCTGGTTTTCTTCTTTTACTCCCTGTTTTTTGCGTTTCCTCCCTCATTCCTTGTGCCGATTTGCCGCAAAAGGGTATAATACGGTTAAGACCCTATACAAAAAGCAGGGAAAGCACAAATGTGTGCAAAACGAAATCTGTGGTTTCTTTGCATACATGCCTGCCATGCATGACAGGCGCTTCGCAAGATGCTTTTGTCGTGATTCCGGAAATATCGCGCAGCGATATTTCCACGCATAAAAAAAGAAGGGAGGACTCACCATGACGATGTACGATCACTATCTTATCACCGGCGCCACCGGATTTTTGGGAAAAACCCTCACAGAGCGCCTCATCAAAAGCGGCGCTCGCGTGACGGCTCTGGTACTCGCGGATGATCCGCTGCGCGCGGAGCTGCCTGCTGCCGTAGAAGCGGTCTTCGGCGATGTTACTGACAAAGCTTCCCTGCAGGCTTTTTTCGATACCATACAGGAGCCGCGTCGTACCTGTCTGCTCCATTGCGCAGGCATGATCTCCGTAGCGACGCGCCCGCCGAAGGAACTGTATCAGGTGAATATCCGCGGGACAAAGAATATCACAGACTTCTGTCTTGCCTGTCACATCGCGAAGCTGGTCTACGTCTGCTCTGTTCACGCGCTCACCGAAAGACCGCGCGGTGAGATCATCACAGAGGCGGCAGGTTACGCCATGCGGAGAGCGGACGGACCTTACGCAAAAAGCAAATCCTTCGCGGCCGGTTTTGTCCTCGATGCCGCCAGACGCGGGCTGCCTGCCAGCATCGTGCTGCCGTCCGGCATGATCGGTCCGGGAGACGCCGCGGGCGGAGCGATCACCCGTCTTCTGCTTGCCTTTCGCCGTCACCGTCTTCCGGCAGCAGTGCGCGGCGGTTATGATTTTGTCGATGTACGGGACGTCGCGGAGGGGATTCTTGCCTGCGCCGAAAAAGGCGCGTCCGGCGAAAGCTACATCCTCTCCGGTCATTATGCCACGATTCGGGAAATTCTCACGCTCGCAAGGCACGATACAGACTACAGACTTCCCCGAATCTTCCTGTCTCCGCGCTCCGCGGCGCGCCTTGCGCCGCTCTTTGAAAAAATGAGTCTTGCCAAAGGGCAAAAACCGTTTTTTACACCGTATTCTGTCAAGGTTCTGGCTTCCAACGGTTTTTTCTCACATCAAAAGGCTGCGGAAGCGTTCGGTTACGCGCCGCGTTCCCTCGCGGCAAGCCTGCGGGATACGATGGCATGGCTCGACTCCAATGAGAATGACAAGCGGCAAACACGCGTGTAACGAAACCTGTGGATACCGGAAATTTCCGGAATAAAGACAAAAGTGCGCATAACAAAATCTGAGATTTCTATGCGCACATTGCGCTCACCCATGAGCGCCGCTTCGCAAGGTGCTTTTGTCGTGATTACGGAAATATCGCATGGCGATATTTCCTGCATCATAAAAAAAAGACCGAAAAGCAGGGTTCTGTCTGTTTCCCGCCTTTCGGTCTTTTATATACTCGTCTTAAATTAAGAATCTGATATGATCCGTCTGCTTATCTTTCAACGATTAACGCAGTTCCCATACCGCCGCCGATGCAAAGAGTCGCAAGACCGTACTTGGAATCCTGCTTGATCATTTCGTGGATCAGCGTGATGAGGATTCTGCAGCCGGAAGCGCCGATCGGGTGTCCGATTGCGATTGCGCCGCCGTTGACATTTGTCTTTTCCGGATCTAAGTTGAGGTCCTTTCTGACTGCCAGAGACTGTGCAGCGAAAGCTTCGTTCGCTTCTACCAGATCGATGTCCTCAATCTTCAGACCTGCTTTGTCCAGAGCCTTCTTGGAAGCCGGAATCGGACCAACGCCCATGATGGACGGATCAACACCTGCGGAAGCGTAGGACTTGATGGTGCAAAGCGGTTTGATGCCTAATTCATCCGCTTTTTCCTTGCTCATAACGACAACTGCAGCACCTGCGTCGTTGATACCGGAAGCGTTCGCTGCGGTTACGATACCGTCTTTCTTGAACGCGCCTTTTAACTTTCCAACCTTTTCGATGGTTGTGCCGAATTTCGGGAATTCGTCTGTATCGAAGATGATCGGATCACCCTTTCTCTGCGGGATCTCTACCGGAACGATTTCATCTTTGAACTTGCCTGCTTTGATCGCAGCTTCCGCTCTGTTCTGGGAGATGACGGAGAACTCGTCAAGCTGTTCTCTGGTGATGCCCCACTGTTCCGCAACATTCTCAGCGGTGATACCCATGTGGTAACCGTTGAACGCGTCCCAAAGACCGTCGTTTACCATCATGTCAACCATCTGGGTGTTGTTCATTCTTGCGCCCCATCTTGCTGCCGGCATCGCGTAAGCTGTCGCGGACATGTTCTCCGCGCCGCCCGCTACGATGATATCAGCATCGCCTGCTTTGATGATCTGCGCAGCCAGTTCTACAGCTCTCAGGCCGGAACCGCAAACCTTGTTGATAGTCATAGCCGGTACTTCGATCGGAAGACCCGCGTCCAGAGTCATCTGTCTCGCGACGTTCTGACCAAGACCGCCCTGCAGAACCGCGCCCATGATAACTTCATCAACCATTTCCGGCTTGATGCCTGCTCTTTCGACGGCCCCTTTGATCGCGATAGCGCCTAACTTTCTGGTAGGGATATCCTTCAAGGAACCGCCAAAACTGCCGATTGGTGTTCTTGCTGCACTCACGATTACAACTTCTCTCATTTTTATGTATCCTCCTTAGATAAATAATACTTTGGGTTTTTGACTTATCATTATTTAATCACACAATAACACGAAATGCAAGAGGTTTCGTTATTTTTTTAACGAAATATCTTGTATTTTTTAAGGTACATCTCTTCCTGTATATCTTACCTAAATTTCGGTTAAAAAACAAGTCCCTCACCAAAAGTAGTTTATTTAACAATAACCGTATACTTTTGCGCCAGTTTCCAAGGCTTGTAGGACATTTTGGCAAGACGCAGATTTGCCAGCCCCATGTCCTCCTCGCGGTTCACATACACCGTTTCCTCCGGCAGACGCAGACAGAATTCATGGTTAATCGCCTGATACAAGCCGCGGATGCGGTCGTCCGCCTTTTCTACATGCACCAGCACCGTTTCCTTGCTGTTCGTACGCGCGAATTCCCCGAGCGTCACCGCCTCGATCTTGCCATGGATGCGAATCATGCCGGTCAGAAGCCCTTTTCCCACGAACTTGAGAAGCTCGCGGATGGCCTCCGTCTCGAGCTCCAGAATCTCCTTCCACTCCTCCGGCGTCTCGCCCAGCTTGTACGCGTTCTTGCTCTCAATATAGGCCATAACCTCCGGCACCGTCTCCGGCGTCACCTCTTCATAAGTGAACTCGTAATTTTTCATAAACTGGTTGAGATGATTCTTCTTTGTATGCAGCTTGCGCCCTGCCAGGCTCACCAGATCCTCCCTGAGGTAGATGTAGTCGTCGTCATCCCGGTCGTGCTCGATGAACAGCGCCCCCTCCTCAGGAAAACATTCCGTAAGCAGCGGTACCAGCGATTCCGGCACCAGACTCAGCTCCAGCTTCTGTCCGTTCCCCGCGAAAATCTCCTTCGCCGCAAGCAGCGTCTCGCGCAGCTTTGGTATCTCATAGCGGCCGGTATTGGTCAGCGGGAAAGACATGAAATACTGCGGATCCTCTTCCGGATCGAGATTGCCCAACGCCCCGATGCACAGATAATCCCCGATGATCTGCCAGCTGATCTGATGCGTGTTGCGCCAGATATAATTGGCGATATAAGTATGACTCGAGGATTGATAGTCATAGCCGTCAAAATACGTGTTGAGCAGGTCGATCTGCTCCGTTGTCAAATTCTCAAAAGTGTTCTCAAATATCATAAAGCTCTTTTTGTTTTTTCTTTTTCCTTTCTCGATGTACGCTGGAAACGGCAGGACGCACCCATCGCCGCAGCGTTTAGGTCCGCATGCCGCGCAAGTCCGCATGCGCTGCGGGCTTCGCCGAAGCGCGCAGCGGCAAAAACTATTTGACGATTGCCGAAATCGCCTTGAACTCCGGCGCCTTCGCGCTGCCTAAGAGCTCGTACAGCACGCTTTCATAAGTCGTGATGACCACGCCCTCCTGCGCCAGTCTGAGGATTGTCCGTTCTTTGTTCAGCGGATTGCGGGAATCGATGCAGTCCGTAACCAGCGCCACGCGGTAGCCCTCGCGGATCAGATCCAGCGCCGTCTGTTCTACGCAGATGTGCGCCTCGATACCGGCAAGAATGACAGTGCCTCTGGTGCTGTTTTCCAAAGCCTCCGCGAATACCGGCTCGTCCATGCAGCTGAACGAGGTCTTATCGATCGGCTCAAACGTGCCGAGCGCCTCTGCCACCGCCGGAACCGTCGGGCCGAGCCCCTTCGTATACTGCTGCGTAACGACCGTCGGAATTCCCAGCGCCTTCATGCCTTGAATCAGACGAATCACGTTTCGCTCAACAGTTTGCGGGTCGGACATCGCCGGCAGTAATTTTGTCTGCATATCGATCAGAACGCAGATCGCGTCTTCTTTTTCTGTTTTCCATGTTTGTATCTGCTGTAATAAACTCATTTCGCTGCCTCCCATTTTTTTAATGCCTCAAAGCCCGCATAATCGTTCAAATCATATTTGATCGCCGATACTGTGATATAGCCCTCGCGTACCAGCTTGGTGTCCATATCGTCGGTCCAGGTTTCGTCCTCAATCATCGTACCGGCATAGCGATAGGTTACGGTTTCACCGTTGTCCTCTGCCTCGTAATACCATTCATCATATTTGGCGTTTCCCAGCTTGGCCGCCCTCGTTCCCTTGATTTCGCAGGCTTCCAGGTCCGGCGCGTTGATATTGATGAGTGAACCGGTCGCGACATGGCTGCAGGCATACGGCAAAAGCTCTACCGCCGCCTTACACGCTGCCTCAAAATGCTTCGGCTCATGCGAGATGACTGAAACCGCGACAGACGGCAGACCCAAAAACGCGCCTTCGGCCGCCGAGGATACCGTACCGGAGTACATCGTATCCGTACCTAAATTCGCCCCATGATTGATGCCTGTGTAGACTGCCTCCGTCCGAATGCCGCGCTTCTTCAAAAACAAAGTACCGAGCTTGACACAGTCCGCGGGAGTGCCGTCAACCATATACGCCTCTTTGGCGAACGGATAGTCCTCCACCTCGCTGAACAGCACATCCTTGTTGATACTGATCGCGTGACTGTAAGCGCTGCGCTGCCCATTCGGCGCGATTACATAAACGTCGTGTCCCGCCAGGCTAAGTGCCTCCGTCAGCTTGGCGATTCCTTTTGCCTGAATGCCGTCATCATTTGCCACTAATATATTCATTGTTCTATTTCCATCACCTTTCCGATCGCGTCATGAATGACAAGATCAGCCCTGCCGTCATAAGACGTTGGCTGCTTATTGATCAATACTAAATTTTTACCCTTAAAATAACGAATCAAACCGGCCGCCGGATAAACCGCCAGGGATGTGCCGCCGATGATCAGCGTATCCGCCGCTTCAATCGCCCGGATCGCGCCCAGCATGCAGGCCTCATCCAGCGCCTCCTCATACAGCACCACATCCGGTTGATGATGCCCCCGCACACAGGACAGAGCGGGATGCTGCCGCGGCAATGCGCGGAATCCAGCGTATAATCAAGGTCATAGGCTGCCCCGCAGTCCATGCAGTAGTTTCGCAGGATGGAACCATGCAGCTCGTAGACCTTTCGGCTGCCTGCCTTTTGGTGCAGGCCGTCGATATTCTGTGTAACAATCGCCTTGAGCTTGCCCTGCTGTTCCAAATACGCCAGCGCCAGATGTGCCTTGTTCGGCCGCGCGTCCGGGTAAATCAGATTATGCTTGTAATAGTCGAAGAAGGTTTCCGTATGCCGCATAAAAAAGGTATGCGAAAGAATCTCCTCCGGCGCGTAGCCGTACGCCTGCTTGGCGTGATACAGGCCTTGCTCCGAGCGAAAATCCGGAATATTGCTCTCGGTCGAAACGCCCGCGCCGCCAAAAAACACGATATTTTGACTCTCGTCGATGATTTCTTTTAATCTCGCGTCCATCTTACCCTCCGATTTTCTTGTCTTTTTCTTGCTAACAGTATACCATTTATGCTAAAATTTTGGTAGTCAAAAGTTTTTGTAAAATTCGTGAAGTTTGTAAATTTCACCAAGCCACAGGCTAAAACAAAAGGAGTATCTTCATCTATGAAAAGCAAAAAAAAGAAAACCGCGCTTGTGCTGGGCGGCGGCGGCTCCCGCGGCGCGTATGAGGCCGGCGTTTGGCAGGCGCTGACTGAACTTGGGATTGAAATTGATATCGTAACCGGCACCTCGGTCGGCGCCATCAACGCCGCCATGGTCGTGCAGGGTGACGTAGATTTAACTGCGCAGTTATGGCGGGAAATCGAAACGCACATGGTCTTTGACGTGCCGGAAGGCAGCCAGCCCATCGAATATGCGCGCGAGATCGTCTTCCACCATGGCGCCGGCACTTCCCGGCTCAAAGAGCTGCTCGACACCTATATTGATGAAGATCAGATTCGCAGCGCCGCGATGGACTACGGCATCCCGGTCGTTTCCCTTCCTGCTTTTGAAGCGCATTACCTGTTCAAGGAGGATATTCCCGCCGGACGCCTGACCGACTATATCGTTGCCAGCGCCTCGGCCTTTCCTGCCATCCACAGCTATGAAATCGACGGCGTGGACTATATCGACGGCGGCTATGCCGACGAAATTCCGGTCAATATGGCGATGCAAAAAGGAGCGACGCATGTCATCGCGGTCAACCTCAAGGGCATGGGACTCGTCAAATACGACAGCATCAAAAAAGCGCCGAATCTGGTCTACATTGAGCCAAAATGGGATCTTGGCAACATTCTGATCTTTGACCGCGCCAACGCGAAGCGCATCATGCGGCTTGGATATCTGGACACCATGAAAGCGCTCGGTCTGCTCGACGGCAGCTACTTTGCTTTTGCCAAAGGCACGTTCGACAAGGCGACACTCAAAGCTGCCGATGCCTGTGCCCGCGTCTTCGACCTCGACCCACTCGTTCTCTATACACGAGAGATTTTCCTCGAAAAGATCTCATCGTCTGTACAGGCTGCGCATGCCGAGGCGAAAGAGGCATTCGAGCGTTACAGAAGTTTTTCGGGACTATCCGGACTGCCGAATCCCAAGGAATTGCTCGCGGACTTCAAGGCCGTCACCGGTCAGCATATTCCGGTCTTCCTGATTGCCTACAGCCTCAAAGAAAAAGGCGCGAGCAGCCTCTTTCTCAGCCGCGCCGCCCTGCGCCTGCTCCCTGAGCAGATTCACGCCGCCAGGTTTTTGGTGAAATATGAGCTGGTGTAAGCGCTATTCCTCAAAATATGCAATTGAATAAGGCGGTGCTGTATTACACTGCACCGCCTCACTTTTTTTGTCTATGATGTATTTCTATTCTTTACATTCTTTGTTTGGTACCAGTCTGCTTACAATAATTCCTACAAAAAGCGCAATGAAGAATGCACCAAACTTTACATCAATCGCCGCAAACACTGTGAGATGCTTCCAAACCAATGTCATACCGGCACCTGTGATCAAGGAAGCGATCATACCTACACCGGACGCTTTTTTGTCAAGCATTGTCAAAAGTACGACCGGTCCTAAAGAAGACCCCATTCCTGACCAAGCGAAGCTTACCATATTCATGACCAGATCACCGGAGTTGACCGCAAACAGAAACGTTGCGACACCGACTCCTGCAAGTAATACTTTCGAAAAAATCAAAGCTGTACGCTCACGCATCTGTACTTTAAAAACCTTTTGAACAATATCTACAGAAATTGCTCCGGTCACGGCGAGCAGTTGATCTGCACAAGTGGACATAATTGCTGCAATAACACCGCACAGAACCAATATAGACAGCCAGCTCGGAAGCAAATCATCTACCATGGTTGGGAACAATGTTTCCGGATCCTCAAAGGTCCCCGCTCCGTATAAGCACAGACCCGTAATACCGATAGAAAAGACACCTCCATACCAAAGAGCACCAACAATGAGGCCTGCAGTTCTTCCCTGCTTAATATCGCTGTCCTCCTTAATTGCCATAATCTTTCTTGTAACGGTATCCATTCCAAAATTTCCCCAAATGTAGGATGTTTGATTGAACAGAAGCAAAAATGCGCTTCCGGTTGTCATTCCGCCAAAAAGAGCCACATAGTCCGGACCTGCTGCAGACAAACATTCACCCAAACCTCCATTTTGAAATACGTGAACCCATGCAATGATCGGGAGAACAATAAGTGCAAAGCACATAATGACCGCCTGAATAAGATCATTATAAATAATGGAGCCAAGTCCGCCCAACGAAGCATATGCGGTAATAATGACTGCGACAACGATCATCGTTGGTACAACATCGTATCCAAACAGGCTGTTTACCGTCTTTCCTGCGCCTACTAAGTTCGATGCCGCATATATAATGTAGAATACCGCAATAATCAATGCGCATAATAGGCGAATGATCTTATCATGACTTCCCCATCGCGCAGCGATAAACGAGGTTAAGGTCAACTGAGGATTTTTATCATTTTCTTTCTTAAATGCTTTTGCAAACCAAAACCAGTAAATAATCAATGACAAATACAGTCCGAAGAACAGCCAAATACCGGAGATCCCCATCGTATAAACAGCCCCTGTTCCGCCAAGCATCATCCAAGAGGAGCTGGTTGTCGCACGCTCCGAAATTGCAATCGCCCATCCTGGAATGCGGTCACGTGTCACGTAGAAGTCCTTATTGTTTCTGTTTCTTTTGTTAAAATATACCCCAATAAATGCTAGAACGACGATATACGCCAGAACAATAATCAGCACGCCCTTACTCATTCTTCTGCCTCCTTTCTGAAATCATAGTGTTCTTCACTAATCTCTCCAATAAATATCATCACTGTGTCTGGTAAAACGATCAATTCCGTTTTCGGTTACCAAGAAGGTATCTTCGAAGTTGTAGGAATTATTATAGCTGCTGTAGTACGGGATTTCCAGGTTCATGACCATACCCGGTTCCAAACAGTTCGTATCATGACGGCTGATGGTTGGATATTCCTCCCACCAAACATAGCAGCCAACAGAGTGTCCGAAATGCCCGCGGTGGTATTCCGGAATCACGGTCTTCACATTGTCCTCTGCCGCTTTGAATATGTCGCAGATTCTTACCCCAGGTCCTATCATTGTAAAGACCTTTTCAAACGTATCATGAAGAATGTTCCAAATTTTCAATCTTTCGTCGCTCACTTTATTTCCCACAAAGTATGTTCTGGAAATATCCGAGGAATAGGAATTGGAGTTGATTCCGCCGTCTAAACGTACGGTATCGCCTTCTTTTAGTTTATAACAGGTATGCGGCAGATAGATTGGTGAAAATTGCTCACCGACAACATTACACTGCCTAGTCGAACAGAATCCTTTTCCCTCGTTTACGAGGCCTTGATTCATAAGCAGTAAAATATCTTGTTCATCCATACCGATTTCCGTATGTTTCGCAACATAACTCATAGCACGCTGGGATGCCTGTGCATTTTTTCGAAGCACTTCGATTTCCCATGCTGTCTTAAATTTGGTGACATCTTTCAAAAGCTGTGTACAATCCTGTGGAACTTCTTCGCCGAATTGCTCTTGTAGAAACAGCATCCGATCATATGGAAACATTGGTCTTTCTATACCGATTTTCTTGACAGTTCCGAGTTTTTCTTTGATAAACTCCGCTGCCATATGAAAAGCCTTATCGGTATTCGGTTGAGAGTCTTTCATTCTGCCGTTTGCATCAAAATCCGCGATATAAACAAAGATTGGATATCCTAATACATCAATTTCTGGACTGTCAATTTTTGCAGCGTTTCCCTCAAACTCAGACATAACAACCGCTGCATTTCCTGTTTTCGGCACAATTCCAATTACATTTCCAATCGGGATATTTAAATACATGAACGCACTTGTAACTCCTGTTGCATAGCGGATAGACTCTGGTCTGGTAAGAAGCAACGCATCAAATCCCTCTTCTTCCATTTTTCGCTGCAACTTTTCTTGGATTTCTTTTTGGTTTCTTTCCATTTTTCTTTCCTCGCTTTTCTTTTCTTTCGCTGAAGTGTCTCAACGTTCTCTTATACATAGGCACATTTAAAAAACGGATAACGGATATAGCTATATTCTGTTCATTTAATATAGCAAAAAGAATGCCAAAAAAGAAATGTTCGAATCTCAACGTTTTTATAAGCATCGCAAACGATATAAAACAAACTATGTAAACTTTTGTTTGCATAATTTGCAAACAAAAGTTTACATAGTTTCACAAAAGCATATTCGCTAATTATCTCCCCATCCCCTATAAATTATATTTCTTTATTTTTTTATATAGCATTGTTCGGGATATACCCAATGACTCTGCTGCCTGTGTTTTTGTTTGGCTTTCTGCTAACACGCGCTGCACCATCTCTTTTTCAATCTCATCAAGCCTTGCAAGCTCTGATCCTGTTGTTTCAAAGTTTTTTGACTTTAACGAAAAGTAACGACTGAAATGATTCCATTTTATCGGTTCACCATAAGACATATTCATCGCCCATTCAATAACATTCTGTAATTCTCGCACATTTCCCGGCCAGTCGTAATCTAAATTCATTAATTTACGTTTTATATCTTCCGATATCCCACTGACTGGTATTCCGATTTCTCCGTTCAGTTTTCTTAATATATCATCAACAAGAATCGGAATATCTTCGCGGCGTTCGCGCAATGATGGCACCTTAATTGGTACTACATTCAATCTATAGTATAGATCCGGACGAAATCTCTGTTTCTCAACAAGTTCTTCGAGAGGAACATTCGTTGCTGCAATAAATCTTACATCAATTGCAATACTTCTGTTTCCCCCTACTCTTTCAAATTCTCTCTCCTGCATAACTCTTAATAGTTTCGGCTGCAAATGGTAAGACAGTTGATTGATTTCATCTAAAAAAATACTTCCTTTGTTTGCTTGTTCAAACTTTCCGATTTTTCCTTTTTTATTTGCACCAGTAAACGCCCCTGCTTCATAGCCAAAAAATTCAGATTCCATCAAGTCTTTCGGGATATTTGCACAATTTACCTTAATAAAGCTTTCATTGCACCGCGTGCTTAAAGCGTGAATAGAATGAGCCACTAGTTCTTTTCCGCTCCCAGTTTCCCCCGTAATTAAAACCGTTGAATTTGATTTTGATGCTCGTCTAATTTCTTCCCGCAATCTCGCAATAGCTGCTGAATTTCCTACAATGTTTTCAATTCCATATTTCGCCCCTCGCAATTTTGATAATTCTTGCTTGTAAAAGTTCAACTCCTTAATAAGGCGATCCACTTCATTATCATCATCACCCGTTATGATGGCCATAATTGCGCCGGCAATAACTTCCCCCGCTTCATTGTGAATTGGGTTATAGATTGAAAAGGCTCTTTTTTCCTTTCCCTCTACGGTTCGAATTGTGGAGTATCCCGAAATTGTTTGGTTTTCTCGTAGTGCTTTATCAATTTTTGTGTCACATATTAACTCGTTTACAAAGCGTCCATAGATTTTATTTTCTGCAAAATCAATCCCCATTGTACGTGTCCACTCTTTATTCACATACAGGTATCGACCTTCTGCATCTGTAATTACGAAGCAACACATATCCTCAAATACACTAAATAAAACATCGGAATTTAATGACTTTTCCATTATTTTTTCCTCAAAGTTTCCTTTACAAGCTAGATTTAACATTGTTTTCTTTTTATTATAGGAAAACATCTTGAAAAAATCAAGAATTACTCTCCCATCTTTGAATCAGTTCTTCCACCAGCCCATCGATCTCGCCAAGCGGCAGCTGGCTGTAATAAAAGCTCAAGGCGCTGGTTTCCTGGTCGGTGATCTCCGACAGCGGGATCAGCTGCAGGCCGATGGATTTTGCCTCCGCGCAAAGTCTGTCGGCTTTCTTTTTGGAGCGGACTTTGACGGTCAGATTGATGCCGGAATGGGTATTGAGCGGTGCCGCGATTCCGCCTCCATACGCCGCGAAAGCCTGCAGCACAGCGTTCAGCTTCTGCGCGTACAAACCGCGCAGCTTGCGGATTCCGGTATAATAATATCCGTCCTCCATAAAGAAGGCCAGCGTCAGCTGCTCTGCCTTCGAGCAGGTCTGCGTGTATTCGTTTTTAATCTCGCGGAAAATCTCCGCCATGCTCTCCGGCAAAACCATGTAGGAAATCTTGATCGCCGGAAACAGAGTCGAAGAAAATGTTCCCAGATAGACCACGCGGTCGTGCCGATCCAAACCCTGCAGCGCCGGAACCGGTTTTCCGAAATAACGCAGCTCGCTGTCGTAATCATCCTCGATGACGATGCTTTGGTTGCTGACCGCCCAGTCGATCAGTTCATATCGTCTGCCGACCGGCATCACCGCGCCCGTCGGAAACTGATTGGACGGGCTGACATAAACCGCTGACGCGATATTCGTCGGCAGTTTGTCGATTTCAATGCCGTCTTTGGCGACCGGAATGTGCGAAATCGTAAATCCCCCATCTCGAAACATGCTTTGTACCGGCAGATAACCCGGAGCCTCCAACGCGACCAGACGGATATCCATCTTGCGCAGAATTCGGCAAAGATGCCCGGTGATCTGCTGCGTACCGGCACCGATGACAATGCGATCCGGACTCGTCGTCACGCCGCGGGAATGATACAGGTATTTGGAAATTTCAAAACGCAGCGCCGCTTCGCCCTGCGGGTCGCTCTCGTACAGAAGCAGCTCTGAATACTCGTTAAAGACTCGCGCCGCGCACTTTTTCCATTTGACAAAATCAAAGCAGTTCGGATCTGTGCGGTACGGCGAGGACTCAAAGGTGAAATCGTTGATGTCATACACGCCGACGGCCTGCGCGCCGACCTTGCTTCCAGCGGTGCCGGGGCCGGCAAATGACGCCGCTGTTGATGCCCTTCCGGCGGCAGTATCGGCACCGAAAGCTTCTGCATCCGCGTCCGGCTTGCCTGCCATCTCTTCCTTTTGCCCCTTCGCATGCCCTCGCTGCTTCCATACCGGCCGGTCCGCATGCCCCTCACGCACTTGCGCGCCGTCTGTGCGTCTTGTCTCTTCGCCGCGCTGTACGGTTTCTTGTGTGCCTGCCGCGATCGGCGCAATCCGCGCCACAAAATATCCCGCTTTTGGTTTGCTCGTTATATAGCCCTCGACGAACAGCTGGTTATACGCGAGTTCCGTCGTTGTAACGCTGATTCCCAAATCCCTCGCCAGACCGCGCAGAGACGGAAGTTTTTCTCCACATACCATTTCTCCGTACAGAATCCGCTCCTTGATCGTATCATATAACTGTAAGTAGAGTGGCCTCGCGGATGTGTGCTCTTGCTGTAAATATATCGGCTTCATTTTCCCTTTTTCCTCAATCTGTATATATCAAAAGAATTATTTTTGCGTATTTTAATCATAACACGTTTGAGGTATAATAGCAATATGACATCAAGATACTCCACTTGCAATTCATACGCGTGGCTCGCCTTTCCTTCCGGCAAAATTTTCCGAGAGGCACCGCGCAGCACTTTTCGAGTCGCGATCTTTCTCGAGTTATCGGACGGATTGAAATTTGCCGAAAAGCATCACACAGTATGACGCCGCGCGTGCAGTATCGCAAAATTACAGATCGTAAACGAGGTGACAAAGATGAGAACTTCCGACAAGACGAATACCATCGTCATGACCGCCATGATGATGTGCCTGGTTTTAGTAACAACTTATACTTTTAAGATTCCGACCCCGTTCCAAGGCTATGTACACCTTGGGGACGCGATGATTTTTTTGAGCGTCCTGATTGTCGGCAAAAAATACGGTGCTGTCGCTGCAGCCTTCGGTTCCGCTTTGGCGGATCTTCTCGGCGGCTATGTCGCTTTTGCGCCATGGACGTTTGTGATCAAGGGTCTGATGGCTGTTGTGATGGGCTTGTTCATTGACGCGATGGTCAAACGCAAAAAGAACAGAATCAAAATCGCGGGCGTACCGCTGATCGAAATTATCGGCATGATTGTCGCGGGGCTTGTGATGGTGCTCGGCTACGGCATCGCGGATGCCGTCCTCGCGGGTAATCTCATGACAGGCATCCTGAGCATGCCCGCGAACTGCGGACAGTTCGCGGCCGGCGTGATCATCGCCAGCATCCTTGCCGCCGCATTGTACAAGACTCCGGCAAAAAAATACTTTACCTACAGACTGGATGAGGTTGCATAGTTATTTCCACAAAAGCCCCGCGCGCGTAAGCTGCCTGGGGCTTTTATCGAATGAGCCGCATGCCCGATATCACGCGGCAGTCAAAAATCCCACGCGGCCTCGCTGTTTGTGCCGCGAGGCTACTCTTATTTTTGTCCTTCCTTCCCTGCCTCCTGTGAATCGAGGGTTTTGAATTTAATCGGCAGCGCGATTTGTGTTAAATACGCGTCCTTGTTCGCGCCATGGGTCGGCGGCCCTTCCATATAGATATTGCGAAAATATCCATGCGGTGTCATGCCGTTCTGCTCAGCGTAACGCAATAAACGCGCATGCACTTTCGGAAAATTTTCATAAGCGCCGCGATAATAAACGCAGATCGCCGCCGCGACTGCCGGAAAGTCTTTAATCTCACTCCCTTGACTTTCCTTTACGACCGGAATCACGTAAAGCCCGCTGTCCGGCTCCTCGATTGGAATCTGTACGCACATTTTCTGCTCGATATCAAGCTGATAGTTTGATACCGCTTCGATGTAGCAGCTCCGCAGCTCCTCGGTTTTTTGCGCCAGATTTTTGCGGCAGAAGGGTCTGCAAAACGCGCGGAATGCCGGAAGCGATACCTGCGTCACCTCAGCCTCTGTCTGCGTTGCCTGACGCAGACGCAGTCTCGCGATATA
>Ga0129310_1001500_pt1 | contig 20149 bp, 14 predicted proteins | sample Go1ome_2_FD_94433 | JGI IMG/M metagenome (GOLD analysis project Ga0129310, IMG submission 94433) | Western lowland gorrila individual fecal microbial communities from Wisconsin, USA - Go1022A metagenome | ecosystem: Host-associated > Mammals > Digestive system > Large intestine > Fecal | place...
TGTGACAACGGATTTACAGTCCGCTCCCTTTGGCCGCTCGGGAACCCATCCACGGCAAATCATTTATCAATGGAGCTGGTGAAGGGACTTGAACCCGCAACCTGCTGATTACAAATCAGCTGCTCTGCCAATTGAGCTACACCAGCAAACACTGTAATGGCATATGGTGCCTCAGAGTGGAGTCGAACCACCGACACAGGGATTTTCAGTCCCTTGCTCTACCAGCTGAGCTACCGAGGCAAAAATTTGGCGACCCGAAGGGGGCTCGAACCCCTGACCTTCAGCGTGACAGGCTGACGTGCTAACCAACTGCACCACCGGGCCACAATTTCAAAAGTTCGCTGTTAAGAAGATGGTGGGCCTTCAGGGACTCGAACCCCGGACCAATCGGTTATGAGCCGACCGCTCTGACCAACTGAGCTAAAGGCCCATTTCTTAACGCCCATCGCTGAGATGGGAAGTGGTGACCCCTAGGAGACTCGAACTCCTGTTACCGCCGTGAAAGGGCGGTGTCTTAGACCGCTTGACCAAGGGGCCATATAATATTTGGTCGGGGTGAAGGGATTTGAACCCCCGGCCCCATGCTCCCAAAGCACGTGCGCTACCGGACTGCGCTACACCCCGAAGCACCGTTCGCTCTCAGCGACAGGTGATACTATACCGCATTTCTCTCAGAATGTCAACACATTTTTTGCAAAAAAATCTATATAGGCTGTTTGGGTGGTCAAAAATGCTTATATATGGTATAATTTTCGGGTTCAAAAAAGTTTTTTGAGGAGACACCATTGTGAAAGAATTGACCATATATACCGACGGTGCGTGCTCCGGCAATCCCGGCCCCGGCGGCTGGGGCTCCGTATTGATATACGGAGTCTTCAGAAAGGAACTCAGCGGCGCCTGTGCCGATACCACGAACAACCGTATGGAGCTTACAGCCGCCATTGAGGCGCTGAATGCGCTGAAGGAGCCCTGCAAGGTCGACTTATATACGGACAGCGCGTATCTTTGCCGTTCCTTCAATGAAGCATGGCTTGACCGCTGGATAGCCAACGGCTGGAAAACCGCCGCAGGAAAACCGGTTGAAAATCAGGATCTTTGGCAGACGCTTATAGATTTGACAAGCACGCACAAAGTCAGATTTATTAAGGTTAAAGGTCACAGCGACAACGAAAACAACAACCGCTGCGATAAGCTTGCACGGGACGCTATAAAGTCGCTCAGCACAAAATAAGCTTCTGCTTGCAAAATAGGACTTGATTTCTGCACAACTATTCGTTAAACTTGTGTTTAACGAATAGTTGCTAATTGGAAGGAGATGGGTTCCCTATGGCGAACCAAACATTTGATTCGGCTCAATATAAAGAATACATGGCTCAGCTCAAGCGCATGATCAGCGAGCTGCCGCCGTTCTGCGCGGAGTTTTTCCGCGGCATAGAAAACGAAACGCTCATACGCACGCGCGTGGCATACGCGGGCGACTTAAAGAATTTCTTTGGCTTTCTTATAAAGGAAAACGAGAATTTCAAGAGGGATAATATTCGCTCCCTTACCCTTTCGGACATTGACAGGGTGAGCGTTACGGATGTTGAGATATATTTAAGCTATGTCACCATGTACGTTGACGATGATGAGCGCGAAAAGGTGAATCAGAATCGCGCGAAGGCAAGAAAGCTTTCAAGCATCCGCGCCCTGTATAAATATTTCTATAAAAAAGAAAAGCTTACGCACAACGCGCCGTCTCTCGTTGACCTGCCCACGATACGTGATAGGGCCATAATACGCCTTGAGCCGAACGAAGTAGCAGACCTGCTTGACGTTGTGCAAAACGGCGACGGATTAACTGATAAGCAAAAAGCATACCATAAAAAGACGCAGGCACGCGATTTGGCCATTCTCACCCTGTTCCTCGGTACAGGCATACGTATAAGCGAACTGGTGGGCATAGATATGGACGACATAAACTTTACTTCAAACGAGTTTTCCATCGTGCGCAAAGGCGGCAAGCAGGACATATTGGTGTTCGGCAACGAAGCGCGTGAAGCGCTGCTGCAATATATGCTTGAGCGCGAACGCATACAGGCTGCCCCAGGGCATGAGGACGCGCTGTTCCTTTCGCTGCAAAAAACGCGGCTCACCGTCCGCGCAGTTGAAAACCTGGTTGAAAAATACGCAAAAATCGCCGTTCCGCTGAAAAAGATATCCCCGCATAAGCTTAGGAGCACATACGGTACGAATCTTTACAGGGAAACCGGCGACATATATCTGGTGGCCGATGTTTTGGGCCATAAGGACGTTAACACCACGCGCAAGCATTACGCCGCAGTATCGGAAGACAGGCGCAGGCTTGCCGCAAAGGTAATAAAGCTTAGGGACGATTAACCGCGCCTTTGCACATGGGAAACATGCGCCCGCCTTTGGCGCACGCCGCGGTAGCCTATCGGTTCAATCAACTCCTCCTCTACCGCTTCGGCTTCGCCTTCGCGTTCAGCTTCCTCCGCAAGGCGAAGCTTTTCTTCCCACTCCGCCATAAGTTCAGGGTCTATATCCATCTGCTCTATAGGTTCGCTTATATCGTCCTCGTCATCGCCCGGCGTGAATACCCGTATCGATTCCGGGTCAAAATCGGCAAGTATTTCCGTATAATCCGCGCCGTTTTTATTCACGCATTTCATGCAGTTATCGCATATCTTATTCGGGTCTAAATCGCACATATCCCCTTCCGGGGTTCTGTAAGGTTGCTTTGCGTTCATAACGTACTCCGTTTCTTTGCGTTCTTTCAGAACAAAGGTTTGCATTGACTGCCGGCATGTGCTATAATCAATCAACGCTATACTATAATACCACAAACCAAGGAGGTTAACCATGCGTAAATCCGGCGAAACGCAAAAAGCAGTATATAATTATATAAAGGAGTTCATAGCAATCAACTCCTATCCTCCTACCGTTCGCGAAATAGGCGCGGCACTTGGGCTGAGATCCACGTCCACCGTGCATATGCATATAAGCAATCTGGCCGAGAAGGGGCTTATAATATGCAATCCGTCAAAGCAGCGCAGCATAACGCTGCCTGAGGGTACAAATGACCGCGCCGTAAACACGCACATGCAATCCGTGCCGCTGGTCGGCAATGTAGCTGCGGGCATACCCATCCTTGCCGTGGAGAACATCCAGGAATACTATGTCATGCCCAAGCACCTCCTTAAAGGTGCAAACGATACTGAAGTATTCATGCTTAGGGTTCAGGGCCAAAGCATGATAGAAGCCGGAATAAACGACGGCGATATTATAATAATCCACCGCGGCATGTCCGTTGAGTCCGGCGAAATAGGCGTTGTGCGCGTATCCGGCGAATCAGCAACGCTAAAGCGCGTATTCTATGAAAATGGCAATAAAATAAGGCTGCAGCCCGAAAACAGCAGCATGCAGCCCATTATAGTAGAGATAAACGATGTTGAAATAGTCGGCAAGCTCATCGGCCTTTACCGTGAATATTAAAGCTTTGCTATGCCTTTCTTTATAAGATCCGTCAGCACAAGCATAGCTGCAAGCGAACAATGTTCATATGTCAACCCGCCCTGCACATACGCCGTGTAGGGCTTTCTTATAGGCGCATCCGCGCTGAGCTCTATGGAAGATCCCTGCACAAACGCACCCGCAGCCATTATCACCTGCGATGTATAGCCGGGCATATCCCACGGTTCCGGCACGGCAGCCGAATCGACCGGAGACGCACTTTGTATGCTTCGGCAGAATGATATTAGCCCCTCTGCTTCCTCAAAGCGCACGGCCTGCACTATGTCCGATCGTTTTGCATTGGACGAGGGCATTGTTTCCATGCCAAGCATTTCAAATACGCGCGCAAACAACGCCGCGCCCTTCAAAGCCTGCGCTGTTGTATGCGGCGCCATATACAGCCCCTGATAGAACGGACGATAACTCGCCGCGTAGGAACCCACCTCCCGCCCCATTCCGGGCACCGTGAGCAGGTTTTCTATCCGCTGAATATATTTCGCCTTGCCTGCTATATAACCGCCTGTAGGCGCTATTCCGCCGCCCGGATTTTTTATAAGCGAACCTGCGATTATATCCGCGCCTGCGCACAGCGGCTCCACAACGTCAGTAAATTCGCCGTAGCAGTTATCCACAAATATAGCTATATTTGGAAATCTTTCCTTTACCGCCCTGAACAGCGGCGCCATATGCTCATTCACCAGAAGCGAATCGCGCCACGCATAGCCGCGCGAACGCTGAACATACAGCACGGCGGCGTTCTTTTGCGCCACCATATTCAGCACGCCGTCTATGTTTATGCTGCCGTCGTCATTAAGGTCAACATAATCAAACGAAACCCCTTGCTTTTTGAGCGAATGCGGATGGTCACCGCTCAGTCCTATCGCGTTTTCAAGCGTATCATACGGCTTTCCGGATGCGGCAACAACAGCATCTCCCATTTGGCACAGACCGGACAGCGCAAGATACAGCGCATGTGTTCCGGAGGTGAGCTGCGGCCGCACCAATGCATCCTCCGCAAACAGTGCATGTGCAAACAGCCTGTCCAGCGTATCCCTGCCCGCATCATCGTAACCATAGCCGGTCGTTGGCGCAAAATGCCTAAGGCCAACGTTCTCTTTCCTGAATCCGGCCAATACTCGGGCAAGGTTCACTTCCGCATTTGCATCTATCCTTTCAAAGACAGGTTTTATGCTGTTTTCGGCCGAACGGACGAAATCGTATGCCTGCTTTGATATTCCCAATTCGCGCATTATCGCACCATTACCTTCATTCGTCATTTTGCTGTTAGTTGCTCCTTTTTTACTGCCTTCTGCTCTATTGTTATGGTCGATACGGCATGCTTATATATAAGCCGCTGCACTCCCCCGTCATCCTCAACCAGAATGACATAATTATCAAAACTGATAACCTTAAGATGGTTAAATTGGTATCCGTTTATAACATGTATGCTGACAGGAAGCTTTTCCTTCCGTATTTGGTTAAGGAATTCATCCTGCAAATTGCCGCGTGTATCAGCCATTTTGCTCCTCCTGTGTCAAAAAATGCTCCGCTATCGCCTTACCCAGTTCCTCCGCGCAGCCGTATTCCGTTGCATCGAACCAACGTATGCGTTCCTCCCTGCGGAACCATGTAAGCTGCCGCTTAGCAAAGCGGCGCGTTTCACGCTTTATTGTCTCCTTCGCTTCGTCAATCGTGCATTCGCCCATTATGTATGCAATCGTTTCTTTGTATCCAAGGCCCTGCATTGCCGGCAAATCCCGCGTACAGCCGCGCGAAAGCAAAGCGCGAACTTCGTCCACAAGTCCCGCGTTAAACATATCGTCCACGCGCTTTTCTATTCTTGCATACAGCATATCCCGCGGCATGTTTATGCCCGCCATTACCGGCGTAAACTCAAGCGCATCATCGTTGCGATAGGTGAAGCCCTCTCCTTGTTCAGATGCCTTCTTGCCGCTTTTTATGCATATTTCAAGCGCCCTCACTATACGCTTTGTGTCGTTCGGGTGCAGACGCTCGGCTGTTTTTGCATCCAGCTCCGCAAGCATTTTATGCAACGCGCCCTTTTCAGCCTGCTCTTTTTCCATAAGTTCCGCCCGCAATTCATCATCCGGCGCAATTTGTGAAAAAGTGAGCGGGTATGTGAGCGCGTTTATATATAAGCCCGTACCGCCCACAACAAGCGGCCTTTTTCCTTTTGCAATTATCCCGTTTGCCGCCTCTATCGCCCCGTCGCGGAATCGCGATACGGTAAAGCGCGGCTCATCGGGCTCTATGAAGTCCATCATGTGGTGAACTATGCCGCGGCGTTCTTCCTCCGTTGGCTTTGCCGAGCCTATGTCCAGCTTTTTATATAGCTGTATTGCGTCAGCGGATATTATCTCCGCATTCATCAGCCGTGCGGCCGATACCGATGTGGCTGTTTTTCCGCTGGCGGTAGGTCCGGTGATTATAAACAGTTTATGCTTCATCATACTATCCGTTTGAACAGCTTTTCAAATTCTGTTTTCGTCATGCGCGCCATCACAGGGCGGCCGTGCGGGCAGGTAAGCGGCACGCCTTCCTTATCGTATTGATCAAGCAGCGCCCTTATTTCCGTTTCGCTTATTCTCTCCCCCGCCTTTATTGCGGATTTGCACGCCCGCGTTATAAGCGCGCCGCGCTTCATATCAATAGTCGTAAGCTTATTCTTTGCGTCAAACAGCGCTATTGCATCCGTAAGAAAGCGTTTTATATCCGTTTTCCCCATAATTACAGGCACTGCGCGCACACTCACGCTCATAGCTCCGAATTCCTCTATATCAAATCCTATCTCGCTGAACCGGTCTATATTATCCATAAGCAGCGCAAACTCAACCGGCGTAAGCTTTATTATCTCCGGTGTTAAAAGCTGCTGGGAATCGGCAGGAATATCCCTTTCAATTATTCTTTCGTACAGCCTGCGTTCATGCATGGCATGCTGATCGATAAATATCACCTCGTCATCATGCTGCACTATCCAATAGCAGCTGAAAAGCTGGCCTATTATTTCATATTGAGTAAAGTCCACCCTCTGCTGCACCGGCGTTATTTTGGGTATTTCCACCTTAGGCTGCGGTATATATGCTTCCTCCTGCTTTGCCGGCTGAGGGGCTGTTTTTTCATCCGCCTCTATGTACGCCGTCTCCTCTGCCTTCCTTATTTCCTGCCAAACAGGAGGTATTATAGGCGTACCGGCCGTCCTATCACCAACGTATTCGCTGTGCGCCGTTTTAGCCGATTCTTTATCATGCACGGCATATGCAGGCGCAGTATCATGCTTGGGAATAAATGCTTCCGCCGGAAGTGCGCTAAGTTCGATGCGGCTTTCGTCCCTTTGGCTAAACGCCATATCGGCAACTCGTTTCATGGTATCAACCTTGGCGACTGCGCCGGGCATTTCGTTTTGAACATATACTATTTTCTTTATCTCAGGCGCGTTAAAATCAAGCGTCAAGTCCTCCTCCGTCTGCTCCAGCGCCTTACGGCATTGAGTGACGAACGGTCCCATTATCCTGTCCTCGTGCCTGAAGCGTACCTCCAGCTTGTTAGGATGAACGTTTACGTCTATCTCTTCGGGCGATATTCCTATGTGCAGCACAGCAAACGGGAACCGGCCCTGCATAAGGCGCGTATCATACGCCCGCTGAAGCGCATAGGAAAGCTTCTGGGAACGTATATAGCGGCAGTTTACATAGAACGACTGTGCCGTGCGCGCCGCGCGGCCTATCTGCTCCGTACCGATGAACCCTACAAGGTTGAAATACCCGTCATCATAGTATATTTCCCTAAGGTTCGGCAGAATGTCGTTACCGTAAACGCAGGCTATGGCGCTGTCCAGTTCGCCGTCGCCTTCGCTGTGAAACACCGTTCTGCCGGACTGTATCAGCTTTATTTTTATATCAGGCCGCGCCATTATCATGCGGGAAACATAGTCGCTTATATGTGCCGATTCCGCCCGCGCGCTCTTTATAAATTTAAGCCTTGCGGGAACATTATAGAAAAGATCTTCACATTCTATCGTTGTTCCGTCAGGCACGCCCGCTTCGTGGTTTTCTATTATGTCCCCTCCGTTTATGCGCAGCAGTACGCCGTTTGCCGCGTCTTTCTGCTTCGTGCGCATGGTGACCTTGGATACAGCCGCAATGCTCGGCAAAGCCTCCCCGCGGAAGCCCAGCGTATTTATTGAAAATAAATCGTCCGTTGTGGCGATCTTACTCGTAGCATGCGGCAAAAAGGCGGTTGCAACATCGTCCGCGTTTATGCCGATGCCGTTATCGCTCACGCGGATAGATTCAAGCCCGCCGCCTTTTGTTTCTATCGTCACGGCGGTTGCGCCCGCATCTATCGCGTTTTCAAGCAATTCTTTTACGACCGAGGCCGGCCTTTCCACGACCTCGCCCGCAGCTATGCGGTTTGCCGTATAGCTATCCAGCACATGGATACGGCTCATTTTTTTCCCTTTCTGAGCTTTGCTCTCATTTGTAAATCGTATAATGCGTTCATGGCGTCCATAGGCGTCATTGTATCAAGCTGCATATCGCTCAGCGTGCCTATTATATCATCCGCTGCGCATGAGCCGAAAAGCGACATCTGCTGATCCTCACCGCCGCTCAATACCGGCTCTATATCGTGATTTATGTCCGCCGCTTCAAGCTGTTTCAGCAGCTCTTTAGCCCTTGCTATAACATCGTCAGGCAGCCCCGCAAGCCGCGCCACCTGCACGCCGAAGCTTCTGTCCGCCCCTCCGCGTACGATGCGCCGAAGGAATATTATGTCGTCCCCAACTTCCTTTACCGTTATGCGGTAATTCTTTATGCCCGGCAATTTTCCCTCAAGCTCCGTCAATTCATGGTAATGCGTTGCAAACAGCGCCTTTGCGCCGCAGCGCGCAGGGTCGGCAATATATTCAAGCACAGCCCATGCTATGCTCAGCCCGTCAAACGTGCTTGTGCCGCGGCCTATTTCGTCCAATATAAGCAGGCTGCGGCTGGTAGCATTATTCAGTATGCCTGCAACCTCGCTCATTTCAACCATAAACGTGCTTTGCCCGCCGGAAAGATTATCCGATGCTCCTATGCGGGTAAATATTCTGTCCACTATGGTTATTGCGGCTTTTTTTGCCGGCACGAACGAGCCTATGTGTGCCATCAGCGTTATTATAGCAACCTGCCTTAAATATGTGCTTTTACCGGCCATATTTGGGCCGGTGATTATAAGCAGGCGGTTATCCTTCTGGTCAAGCTGCACGTTATTTGGCACAAACGCGCCCTTCATTCCGCTTTCAACGACCGGATGGCGGCCTTCAACTATGTTTATTGCGCCGTTCAGCTGCATTTTTGGCCTGCAATAGTTGTTTTCGAAAGCAACATGCGCAAGCGAGCAATAGAAGTCCAGCTCCGCTATCAACGCCGAATCGCTTTGCAGCCGGTCTATGCAGCCCAACAGAGTTTCCCTTATTTCCGTAAACAGCTTGTATTCAAGGCTGATAAGGTTGCTTTCTGCGCCCGTTATCTTCTCTTCCAATTCTTTCAGTTCTTCGGTAACATAGCGCTCCGAATTAGCAAGCGTTTGCTTTCTTATATAGCCATACGGCACCAAATGCTGATACGCCTTGGTAACTTCAATATAATAACCGAATACTCTGTTATATCCAACTCTCAGATTTTTTATGCCCGTGGCAGCGCGTTCACGCGCTTCTACAGCGGCCATCATGCCCTTGCCGTTTGTGGCGGCCTCTCTAAGTTCGTCCACTTCGCTGTTGTATCCGGCGCGTATAACGCCGCCATCCTTCACTCCCATGGGGGGATCGTCCACTATTGCGTCCCTCAGCAGCGCGCATATGTCCTCCATCGCGTCAAGATTTTTTGCTATGCGGCAGAATGCTTCAGACTCAAGTGAGTGCGCCTTTTCTATCACGGCTGGCAGTTTTTCAAGCGATACTCTAAGCGATACGCAGTCCCGCCCGTTCACGCTGCCGTAAGCTATGCGGCTGCACAGCCGCTCAATATCGTATATATTGTCAAGCAGACTCGATAATTCCTCGCGTTCCGCCCGCTTGTTCACCAGCTCGTCAACGGCGTTCAAACGCTCGTTTATGGCGTCTATGCTTTGCAGCGGCTGCTCTATCGCCGCGCGCAGAAACCTTGCGCCCATGGAAGTTGACGTTTTATCAAGGTGATATAGCAGCGTGCTTTTCTTCCCGCTGTCCGTATGCAGCGGTTTTGTCAGTTCCAGATTTCGCCTTGTGGACGCATCAAGCCCCAAATACAGGCTCCTTTGCAGCACTGTAAGCTTTTTTATGTGCTCAAGGCTGTTCTTCTGCGTCTGCTCAAGGTAGCTTATAAGCGCGCCGGCGGCGCACACAGCGCTTTTGAGCGCGTCGCACCCAAGCGTTTGCAGCGACGCCGCACGGAAGTGCATAAGCACCTTTGCCTCCGCGCGTGTGGGTTCAAAATCACGCGAATCGGCGCAGGTCACCGCGCAGCTAAGCTGCAAAGACTTTGCCATATCTTCCCTAAGGAAGTATGCTTCATTGGCTATCGCCTCGCGCGGGGCTATCCTTGCAAGTTCGTTCACAAGGTCGTCCATCTTATCCGCAATCGATATCTCGCTCACGGTAAAGCTGCCCGTTGAAACGTCGCAGCAGGCAAGCCCGATCTCGTCAGAAGAAGCATACATGGCGATTATGTAGTTATTCGCACGCTCGTCCAGCATATTTTCTTCTATTACCGTACCAGCGGTATATACCCTTACAACATCCCGTTCAACAAGTCCCTTTGAAAGCGCGGGGTCAGTAAGCTGTTCGCACAGCGCAACCTTATAGCCATTTTCGATAAGCTTTGCAATATATGAATCCACCGCGTGGAACGGCACGCCGCACATCGGCGCGCGTGTTTCAAGGCCGCAATCCCGCCCCGTAAGCGCTATATCAAGCACCTTGGATGCGGTTACCGCGTCCTCAAAGAACATTTCGTAAAAATCACCAAGCCTGAAGAACAGCAAACAATCGCTGTATTTTTCCTTCAGCGCAAGGTATTGGCTCATCATGGGCGTAAGGCCTGCTGGCATAGTGTTTCCCCTTTGTTGTTAGTACGCTTTAGTTCGATTCTTAGTGGCAGCCGGAGCAATTTTCGCAGCAACCGCTGCATCCTCCGCATCCGCCTTCGTCATCTTCACCGCCATCGGTTTCTTCAGCCCTGTTCTCCGCGCCTATGCACATGCCTATTATTGCGTTCACGCGCTTCATAAGCTGCTGAAACTCCGCCTGTGCTTCAAGCATGGCGCGGAATGTTTCGTTGGCTATCAGTTCATCATGCAGCCTCTCTATATCGCGGGACATCTGCTGTATTTCGGCCTGATTATCGCCGTCCATCGTGAGCAGCCGTGCTATTGATTCCTGCATGGCGTTATATTCGTTCAGTTCATCCATCAGCTGCGTATCCGCCTCCATGGCCTCTCGCGTGCGGGTCATGTTTATAAATTCGTCGGATTCGCTCAGCGCAATGCCAAGTTCTCTTGCTTTTTCAAGTATCATGTTATTTCCTTTCAATATCTTATGTTATTATATCGGTTCCCCGACAAGGGAGTTTTTCGTTATTCCAGTTATTCTCACGCGGCGCAGTGAGCCTATCATGCTTTCATCGCCCTTGAAGTATACCATCTTAAAACACGGAAGCTTACCGTAGGCCATTGGTTCGCCGCGGTGGTCGCAGCCTTCAACAAGCACTTCGCCTTCCTGCCCGATATACTTTTCGCTGCCCGCTTTAAGCCCCTTCGCAACGGTGTCATTGAGCCGCTTCAATCGCTCTTTCTTCACCTCTTCGCTTATTTGCTCATCCATAGTGGCGGCCTTTGTTCCGGTGCGCGGGGAATATTTGAATGTATACGCAGCGCTGTATCCTATTTTTTCAACCATGTCGAGCGTCGCTTCAAAATCCTCCTCCGTTTCCCCAGGGAAGCCGACTATTATGTCCGTTGTCAGCTCAACTCCCGGGACTGCGGCCTTCAGCTTGTCCACAACCGTAAAATACCGTTCACGGTCATAATGGCGGTTCATAAGCTTCAGTATTCTGTCGCTTCCGGACTGCACGGGAAGATGTATATGCGGGCAGACCTTCTCTTCTTCCGCCATGGCGGCTATCAATCCATCAGACAGATCCTTTGGGTGCGAGGTCATAAAACGCACGCGCTCGATTCCGTCAACCTTGCATACTGCTCTGAGCAGCGCGGGAAAATCCGCATTATCATCTTCGCTGTAATAGGAGTTAACGTTCTGCCCAAGCAGCGTTATCTCCTTCACGCCGTTCGCCGCAAGGTCTTTTACCTCATTCACTATGCTTTCAACACTTCTTGACCTTTCGCGCCCGCGAACGTATGGCACTATGCAATACGAGCAGAAGTTATTGCAGCCATACATTATGGTAACGAATTGGGATACGCTGTCTATACGCTTCACCGGCAGCCCTTCGGCTATTTCGCCGTCCATCTGACGCACAAGCTCTATGCGTTCGCCGTTGAGCACCTTTTCAAGCAGATTCGGCAGCATATGCAGCTCATTCGTGCCAAACACCATGTCAAGGTACGGAAAACGCTTGAACAGCTTGTCCGCAACCTCTTTTTGCTGCATCATGCAACCGCACACGCCTATTATCAGCGAAGGGTTTTCATCCTTCACCTTTTTAAGCGCGCCTATGTTGCCGAACACCTTCTTTTCCGCGTGATCCCTTACGCAGCATGTATTGAAAAATATAATGTTAGCCGCAGCCTTATCCGCTGCCGGAACATAGCCGCAGCGTTCAAGTATACCCGCTATTTTTTCCGAGTCATGCTCGTTCATCTGGCAGCCATATGTCTCTATATAATAGGTAGGCTTACGCCCGTCCAGGTTGTTATTTATCCTTTCAGCCGCCAAGCGTGCGCTTTCCAGCTCACCCTGCGGCACAGCAGTATCTTTCCTCATACGCATCCTTTCTTATATACATAAATACAGACACTATATTATATCCCTAACCCATATGTTTTAGCAACACTTGAACAAACGCCATGCCTATGGTATCATATTTAATATTGAAAAAATCGCTATAAATTTTTAGGAGGTTATACCTAATGAGCGGATATAGTATGGATAAAATAGTTGCGCTTTGCAAAAATCGCGGCTTTGTTTTCGCCGGCTCCGAACTTTACGGCGGCCTTGCAAACGCGTGGGATTATGGCCCTCTGGGCGTGGAGATGAAAAACAACGTAAAAAAAGCATGGTGGCGCAAATTTGTGCAGGAATGCGAATACAATGTCGGTCTCGACTCCGCCATACTGATGAACCCGGAGGTTTGGGTAGCCAGCGGACACGTTGTGAACTTCAACGACCCGCTTATGGACTGCAAGAGCTGCAAAGCCCGTTTCCGTGCGGACAAGCTTATTGAAGAATATGCCGAAAAGCACGGCCTTGAGGACGTACATCCCGACGGATGGTCGCACGAGCAGATGTCCGCATACATTGCCGAAAAAGGCATAGTATGCCCCGAATGCGGAAAGAGCGAGTTCACACCTATCCGCAAGTTCAACATGATGTTCAAAACATTCCAGGGCGTTAACGAGGACACTGCCAGCCAGATATATCTGCGTCCCGAAACCGCGCAGGGCATATTCGTAAACTTCAAGAACGTGCAGCGCACCACTCGCCGCAAGATACCTTTCGGTATAGGCCAGATCGGTAAGTCCTTCCGCAACGAGATAACACCGGGCAACTTCATATTCCGTACCCGCGAGTTTGAGCAGATGGAGCTTGAATTCTTCTGCGCGCCCGGCACCGAGCTTGACTGGTACCAGTATTGGAAGGAATACTGCAAGAACTTCGTGCTGTCCCTTGGCATACACGAGGAAAATATGCGCCTGAGGGAGCATGAGAAGGCCGAGCTTTCGCATTACTCCAACGGCACCACCGATATAGAATACAAGTTCCCGTTCGGCTGGGGCGAGCTTTGGGGCGTTGCGAGCCGCACCAATTTCGACCTGAGCGCACATGCCAAGCAGTCCGGTCAGGATCTTACCTATACCGATCCTTTCACCAACGAAAAGTATGTGCCTTATGTCATAGAGCCTTCCGTTGGCGTAGAAAGAATGCTGCTGATGCTCCTGTGCGACGCTTACGATGAAGAAACGCTTGAAAACGGCGACGTGAGGAACATTCTGCATCTGCATCCCGCCATCGCTCCCTATAAGGCTGCTGTTCTGCCGCTGCAGAAGAACAAGCTGGGCGACAAGGCGCGCGAAATTTACAACATGCTTTCCAAGAAGTTCATGGTAGATTACGATGATTCCGGCGCCATCGGCAAGCGTTACCGCCGCCATGACGAGATCGGCACGCCCATGTGCATAACGGTTGACTTCGATACCCTTGAGGACAATACCGTTACCGTGCGCGACCGCGACACCATGGAGCAGATCCGCATGCCCATCGATCAGCTTATAGCGCATATCGAGCAGGAATGTGACTTTTAATCATTAAACATACAAAATAAGCTTACCCTTTGGGGTAAGCTTATTTTTTCCCGCGCACAGGCCCTCCGGTCCAACAGAAGCCATGGCGCGGGAATATAGGCGATATTTATTTTTGCATCAGTCCGCCCACAAGCAGCATATATTCGGGCATATGCCCTTCCCTGCCCCAAAGCAGCCTTTCGTTAAAATAAAGCTCCAGCGTTTTTTCAACGTCCCCGCCAAGGGACTCTATGGAATATCTGAGCCTGTCGGGCTTTATGCACGGCGCGCCGTTTGCCCGCGCGCATATCGCGCATTCATCGCAGCAGCCCGCGGCAAGCATAAGGCTACCCGGCGTGCTCTGTTCCCGTTCCATAAGCTCGATAAAAAACTTCCTGCGTTCCTTATTCCATATTTCAAAATATTGCGCCGTAAGCCCATATACATCGAATGTTTTTTCCGTAAGCTCCTTTGGGAAGGATATCTTCCTTGCGTACAGCGTCAGCTTAGAATAATCACGCCAAATCTTAACGGGGTCAAAGCCGAATGGCGGGCATGACCAAAGCTTGGCATAGTTTTTACAGCCCTGGCATCCCTTTATTATGCGCGGCACATCAACGCAATCGTTTATGTATTGCGCCATGCTCACCTGCGCGCTCATATCGTTATACACGAACTCCATTTTGGCTTATCTCCCGTTTTTGTTTATATTATACTCTCTTTTTGCGCCTGAGTGCAACCGGCATAACCGCGCCGGCAATAAGCATGGCTATTGGCAGTATGCTTTCTTCGCCGCCGGTAACGGGCATTTGAGCCGTGGGCGGAGTGGGCACGTTTGAACCCGGGCCGAATACGCTTCCTCCGGGCCAGTCGGGCTTATAGTCGGGCTTGGGAGGCTCGGGCAGCTTAGCCTTGCTCTTAACGGCTATCAGCGCACCGGAGTCGTTCTTGTAATAGAGCGTGCCTTCACTGTCCGCGCAGATGGTGCTTATGCAATACTGCTGATATGCCTTTTCGGGCACATACAGGTCGCCGTTGTTCGCGCTCGGTTCGGTCTGGCCGGCGCTGTCCTCTATTATGTATATTCCGCCGGGGTTGTTGTTGTAAGTGGTATACACATACACCTTGCCGGTGCTGCTTTCAAACGCGGTGCTTACCAGCGGGCCTGCCTGCGGGTAACCGGGTGTTGAAGCCTTGTATATCTTTTCAAGCTTGCCGCCGGATACATCTACCACGGCTATGCCGCTGCCGGAATCACCGTCCCAGTCATAGCCCTTGCCGGAGCAGCCGACATACAGCCTGCCCTTATGTATTACGGGGGTGCTGGTGGACATGCTGCCTATCTGGATTGATTTGATGGAGGCATGGTCAAACGTGCCGTTGGAATTAAGACCAACGGAGTAGAGATAACCGCCCTTGGTGGTGAAGTATACGCGGCCCGAATCATAGACAATGCAGCAGCGGATATCGCCCGTTACATTATTTATGGTATCGATAATGCTTCCGGTAACGGGGTTTACGGAGTACAGCACCGCGGTAGGGCTGTCGCTGCCGCTCGTGCCGTCATCGGAACCAAATACCGCGCAAACGTCGTTCACATATGCGCCTACCCAGTAATAACCGCCTGCATGCGGCCTGAGCCACGTTGCGTACTTGGTTTCAAAGCCGTTTGTGGGGTCTTCATCGGTTACGGAGAAGCAGGCAAAATTCTGCTCTTTGGTTTCGCTGCCCCATGTACCGGTGTAAATATAGCCGTTATAGTAAGTTATGGGAGATATGGTCTGGTCACCTATGGATTCGGTCACCCAAAGGCTTTCCAACGTATCCGCACGAAGCGCCTGTATGTGTCCATTGCCAAGCTGCACAAACACCATTCCCTCGGCATAAACCATAGAGTTGGTTCCATAGCCGCCCTGGGGTGATGCAAGCTTGCCGCTTACAACTGCTTCGCCGGTATCTTTGCTCAGGCAGAAGATATCGTCATTCCTTGCAATGTAAATATGATTATTTACAATTATTGGCACATTTACAGCTTTTGGACCCCAGCCAGAACCGTATTTCTTTGCCCACTTGAGTTCAGCGGTTGCTGCACTGTCGGGCGTTACGGAATTGGTGAGGGCGTTGTTGTTCTTGCTGTTCCTGAACGTCGGCCATTCGCCCGAATAATCAGGCAAGTTAGACGCGGGCGCGGCGGAAAGTATAACTGACAGTACGCCGTTGGTAAGCTGCGCGGGGGTATTCAGCGTGCCGGTCTTGGTAACGTAGCCCTTGCAGGTAACTACCCAAGTGTAATCTGTATCCGGCAGCAGGTTTTCATATACGCCATCCGCATTGGGCGAAAGTATAGCCTTTTTAGGATCCTGAAGCCTTACTATCGCATTCGCGGGATATGTTTCAAACTTAACGGTATATGCGGTTTTCTTGTTAAGCTTTATAGTATATTCGCTGTATATACCGTCCTTTTCGACGCGGACGACTATCGTGTCGGTATCCTTTATGTCCACGTTGCTGTCAGTCTGTCCGTTATAGGTAACGGTGCAGGAGGCATCCTTTGGCGTGGCGGTAACAAGCACGGTTTCAATAGCTGCACTGATATCCGCGCTATAATCATACACACTGTTTTTGAACGCTGGATTGAGATATGCCTCATTGCCGTTAGCGGACAGCGCAAGCGCGGTAAGGCGGGGCTGGCAGTTTACGTTGATGGTATAGGTCTTTTCGCCAACGGTGCTGCCTGCGGGCGGGGTAATAACCACCTTAACGGTGTTCTTACCGGGCTTGAGGCAGTTGATCCACGCACCGTTGCTTGACTTGGTGGCGTCCTTGGTGGCTGCGTTGCCGTTAAGGTCGGTATAATGCAGCGTTGCCTTTGCGCCCGTGGGAAGCTTCAGCTTAAAACGGAGCTGGTTGCTGCTGTCGGTCACGGTGCCAAGATCGTATTCATACTTGTTCCATTCAAACACATTGGTGGTGGTATACGAATCATTGGCGTTTTTCAATATAACTGTGGTATTATTTGCAACGGTACCGTTATATACCAGCATACCGCTCAGGTCGCTTTCGCCGGGCTTGGCTTCGTTTACGGTTATTTCGCACCACGGCCCGGTTATGGGGAAGTCATAGCTTGACTGGCCCACAGCAGATACATAATAGGTTCCAGCCTTATCAAACTTGAACTTGGCCTGTCCATTTGAATCAAGGTCTGCCAGAACGTCCGTAGATGCCCAGCTGCCGTCATCCTTGCTCTTTTCCAGCAATACTACGCTGCCGTCAGTTATGGGTTCAAGAGTAGCCAGTTCTGGCGTGTCGCTGCCTGGGCTGCCGAACATCTGTTCCATAGCCATATAGCCGGTCAGCTTAAGTGTTATTTCTTCGCCCGCGTTAATGGTAACCTGCTTCTTATCGAAGTAGCTGAGGTAATCCATCCAGTCACTATCACCATAGATAAAGAAATACACGTCGTCGCCTTCGCTAAGGGCATATTCGTTTATAGCGTAGCCGTCACTTTTGGGGCCTACGGGCAGTCGATCGTTTACGGCATAGCCGATGCCGCCGCTAAGGCCAAACATCTTATTTACAAAAGTCATTCCATAGCTCGTACTTACGTAGAGATACGATTCCATTGTGCTCTGGTCAAAATCTTTGCCGTACACATCCTCGTGCGCACACAGCAACGCATCAAGCACGCTGACCTGACCTTCCTTTATGCTGTGGTCCTGTCCACCAACTTCGTGGCCGGCCTTAGCGTTCTCCATACCATACTTGGCAGCGGTGCCTTCAACGGCGGTTATCTCGGTTCTGCCGACGGGGAAGTTCATACTCTGCCCATCGAAGAACGTAAAGGTTATCTTTACCTTGGCGGGGTCCTTAACAACCGGCTTTTCGCCGACGTAAAGGGTCAGCGTATAGGTGGTTTCGCTCAGTCCGCTGCCCGCAGGCGGGGTGACAGTCAGCTTAACAACATTTTCGCCCTTTATAAGCTGTACCCAATCGGTATTGGACTCATGATTTACGCAAAAAGCCTCTTTGCTGCTCCTTGTGCCATCGGCGTTGCTATACTCTATGGTTACTTTTGCGCCTTCGGCCGCCTCCATTTTGAACCGCAGCGAATTCAACACCTGCATGCCATCTACCGTGGCACGTTCTTCGGTAATAGCGCCGAAGTCATAGTTATACTGGGTCGGGTCAAATACATAGGAGGCGTTATAATCTTCGCCATCATTCTTAAGCAGATAATCATAATCCGGATGTATAGCGAAGCCAATCTGCACGCGAAGCGCAGACAACTGATTAGCCGCAGCGGTCGCTGCAGGAGCCATCATAGGCGCGCCTAACTCAGCCGGAACCTCTATTGTGGGCTCCGGTTCAGCAGCGGGACTCTCTTCCGGCTGCGGGGTGCCACCCTGTTCAGGCATGGCGGCAACTTCAGTGTTCTCAACATTCACATCGCCCTGTGCTTCGCCTTCGGCCGCCGCCATCATCGGCAGCATGGAAAGCGCCATAACAAGCGCGAGTATCAATGCCAATACTCTTTTTTTCATTAGTTTACCTTCCTTTCTGGTCTTTATATTAAAGCCTTTATACCTTCATTGGGTAAGGGGCTAAAATACCTAAAGTTAATTTCCGGCTACCTTCATGCAAACAAGTACCGCGTCCGTAACGTTTATCTTGCCGTCGCCGTTCATGTCGCAAAGCTCGCGTGCATCCGCACCAAGCTGAGCTTCGCCCATTATGTAGCGGCATATCAGCGCAACGTCCGCTATATTCACGCTGCCGTCGCCGTTGGCATCTCCCTTCACTTCGGCTGGGCCGGTGCCTTCCTTGCAGAAGCTTGCCGTTATGGCAACGTCCGCCGCCGGCATAACAAAGCTGTATGCATCGCCTTTTTTGCTCAGCTTCACGCCGTTCGCTTTAAGGCTGCCAAGATACAGCTCGTACCCGTCCGCAGGCGTTACCGTTACCGTAACGTCGTCGCCCGCCTTTGCCTTGCCGCTTACGGTTATCTTGTGGCCGTTCGCAGCGGCGCTGTTGGGCAGTATTATCCTGAATTCATCCTTGTTTGCCGCAAGCATTGCGCGTATTGGCGCAATGGCGTCGTTCAATGCGGATTCGTGCACGGTAAGATTTGCCATGGTGTTCAATGCCGTATAATATATGCCTTCATTTGAGGCTATCCATGCCGAATATTTGCTGTTAGCGTCCGCAAGGCTGCTTGTTGCAGCAGTTCTGTCGGCTATTGCGGTATATGAATGTTCAAACGAGCCGGACGTTTCATCGCCATCAAAGCCGCCGCCTATGTCCGCACCAAGTCCCCAAAGGGTGAACTGCCAGCGTATAACGTCGCCATCCTTCAGCGGATTTGTACCAGAAGTGGTCGTGAAATCCGATGCACCGTAGTTCGGGAACGCACCATTCACCGAATACATCCAGCCGGACTTCTGCGCATAGTCAAATTCGCCAAGGCTTTCACTGTCGCGCGTATATTCAAGCTCTCCGCCATCCTTGTTTATGGCATCCACTATGTACTGCGGCGGGTTTATAGGCTTGTTCGGATCGCTGCCGTCGGTTATGGTTGCAAGATAGAATCCGCTTTCTATGCTCGCACTCGGCCCAAGTGTATATGTCATGCCATAGTCATCAAGCAGGCGGGTTATTATTTTTGCAACGCTATCATTCTGGCGCAGCTCTACCTGCACAGGTTCAATCATGTATCCTTGCCCGAGCGTGAATTTCTCTATGGATATCGTCACATGGCCTATGGCTTGCAGCTCGCTGAACTCCGCATACAGCGTCACGCTGCCGCTGGGCATTGTGAATTCCCAGCCGCCGCTCGCGTTCTCGCTCAGTGCAATGCTTTCGCCGTTTGGCCCTATTGCGCTGATTGTGCCTTCTATGTATTCATAACCGTCAAGCGGCTTGGGGCTTATAAGCACCCTTTCGCCCGCCCTTGCGCTATCCTTTGATACGCGCACGGAGCCGTTTACACTGGTCTGTATAAAGCCATAGCTTTCGCCGGTTTTGTAAAGTGCAGTAAGATAGTTTACAGATTGTGCAATCACATGGTTTACAGTTTTGATATACTCAAGGCATCTCAAAAGAAAAGGAAACGATGGAGATGGCTTGGCAGGAAAGGACTGTGGAA
>Ga0129310_1001501_pt1 | contig 20146 bp, 16 predicted proteins | sample Go1ome_2_FD_94433 | JGI IMG/M metagenome (GOLD analysis project Ga0129310, IMG submission 94433) | Western lowland gorrila individual fecal microbial communities from Wisconsin, USA - Go1022A metagenome | ecosystem: Host-associated > Mammals > Digestive system > Large intestine > Fecal | place...
CCCTCGCGCACGGTGAGCGCCCAGGTCTTGCTGTCCTCCGTCGCATAGTCGCAGAGCAGCGGGTGGTAATCGCCGTTTTCATCCAGCCAGACGGGCGCAAGCTGCGAAAGCGTGCCGGAAATCACGTCAAAGTTATATTCGCTGCGGTTCGCAGTCAAGATTTCCGCCGTCGTACCGACGATAAACACGCTGTCCTCTTCGGGCGCAGTCGTCTCTTCGGGCTGCGTTTCCTCCGCAGCGGTTTCCTCCGGTGCGGCGGTAGGCTCGGCGGACTCCTGCACAGGTGCGGCAGAACAAGCCGTCAGCAGCAGGCACAAGACAAGCAGCAGGGCAAACAGTTTCTTTTTCATTTTTCTTCTCCTTTATCTTCGATCATTTTCGATCATTTTTCCATCCGTCAGTTGATAGATGCGATCCGAGACCGAATCCACCATCGGGCGATCATGAGAAATGAGCAGGAGCGACAAACCGCGTTCCTTTCTGAGTTTCTGAAACAAACGCAAGATCTGCGCCTGCGTGGTCACATCGAGCATGGAGGTCGCCTCATCCGCAATCAGCAGCTCCGGCTCCAGCGTCAGCGCTCGCGCTATCAGCACGCGCTGCGCCTGCCCGCCGGAAAGCTCACCCGGCCGGCGATGCAGCAGCTCCTCCTCCAGTCCGACCGACAGCAGCAGTTCCCGCGCACGTTCCCTTGCTTGGCGCGTATTTTTCACCAGACGATGTGCGCACAGCGGTTCGGCGACCGCGTCCTGCGCGCACTGCAAGGGATCGAGCGAGGCGTAAGGTTGTTGCGGAACGAGTTGGATGCACCGATGCATCTGCGGGGCATATCTTCCCTTTCCGTCATAGAGCGGCGTGCCGTTCCAGGCGAGAGTTCCCCCGTCCGGGCGTTCCGTACCGCACAAAATCTTGGCGATGGTGGACTTTCCCGCGCCGCTGGGGCCGACAATACTCACCCATTCCCCCGGCTGCACAAGAAAGTCAACACCGTTGAGCACGCTTTTCTCCCGGAAACTCTTCTTCAGGCCGCAGACCTCAAGCATCCTTCCGCCCCCTTCCGGGCAAATCGTCCAGCAGCTGCCGGGTGAAGGTGTGCTGCGGATGCGCCAGCACCGCCTGCGTCTCCCCCGTCTCCACCGCGCGCCCGTCCTGCATCACGAGCAGCCGTTCACAGGCCGAAGCCACAGATAGGTCATGCGTAATGAGCAGCACCGCTGCGCCGGGAAAGAGCGCATCGAGGTTTTGCAGGAAGAGCGCGGTGTTGTCTCGGTCGATGCCCTTGGTTGGTTCGTCTGCGATGACGAGGCCGGGCTGCCCGGCAGAGGCCATAGCCATCACCACGCGCTGCGCCATGCCGCCGGAGAGCTGGAAGGGATAGCTGCGCAGCACGCGAGCGGGATCGTCAAACCCCACGCGCCGCAGCAGGGTCTCCGCTGCGGTTTTTCGCTGCGCGCGCGCTATTCCGTTGCGGGCCAGCACATCGTTCATCTGGCTTCGCACAGACAGCGCAGGATTGAGAAAGTCTGCGCCGCTTTGCGGAATCAGAACATGGCTGCGGCCGAGCAGCGCGCGGCGCTTCCGCCGCGGCAGGGTCAGCAACTCCTCCCCTTCCCAGCGGACGCTGCCTTCCGCGCGGCAGTTTTCCGGCAGAAGGCCGAGGATCGCCAGCGCAGTCATGGTCTTTCCGCAGCCGGACGTGCCGACGATAGCCAGGCGCTGCCCGGGAGCGATGCAAAAATCCAGCCCGCGCACAATTGCGCTTTCGCTGCCGCCGGAAAGCCTTGCGCAGACGCGCAGGTTTTTGACTTCCAAGCCGTTCACATTACATCCCTCCCTTTCCCATTCGGCCAAAAAAGGCATGGCGATCCCCTGCTGGGGAACCCATGCCTTTCGTACAGCATCCGTTCAGACGATTATTATGGTTTTCCACGAGATTTTACGCGGGCGTTCTCGTCCGCAGGGACGGCTTCCTGCCGACCACAATAATAAAAGTATACCGAAGCGCCGCCCCTTTGTCAAGGAAAGAACAGAACCGTCCCGATGAACGGAACGGTTCTGCGCATCGCGTTTTTATTCCTCTTTCAGCAGATGCTGCGCCGCCAGCACCAGGAACATATAGTTCGAGGAGCCGCCGCCCAGCACATACTCGGTCTGCTGCCACAGGAACGGGAATTCCAACAGCTCCGGGAAGTCGGGACGGATCAGTGCCGTGCCGGACACCACGCCGCCGGGGGTATACGACCAATCAGCGCGATTGATGCCGTAGGCGACGGTCGCGGATTTTGCGCCCACACCGGAAGCAAAGGACGCTGTATTGGAACCGGGATGGCAGCCGAGCACGAAGTTCAGCGCGTTGTAGATCATATCCGGCCCGAAGATCTCCGGGAAGGCCGTATGCAGGAAGTAATACTGGAAGCCCATGCTCTGAATGCCCCAGCCCGCGCCCCAGATGTAGGGGTGATACGGGATGCCATAGGGCGTTTCGGCGCTGAGCTGATCCAGCTCCTGCTTGAGGGTCTGCATCGCCTTGCGCAATTCGCTTTCAAAGTGCGCATCGTTCACCGCCTTGACGGCGCGCGCGGCGATCCATCCGAGGTTCTTGATGTTCTTCGCGATAAAGTTCAAATTTTCCAGCAGGAAAGAACGGTACACTTCCTCGCCGGTGGTGAGCAGCAGCTCCGCCGCGGCGTGGATCTTGGCGGAGAGCGCCTTGTCATCCTCCACGCGGGTGACGCGGTAGAGTTCCTGCGCAGCCTCCAGTGCGTGCGCGCTCAGTTCATCGTTAAAGCCCTTCAGCGCACGGGACGAAGCCGCCAGCTGCGCCGCTGTGGTCAGTTCGCGCGGAGGATTGTCCTCGGTAAACACCCAGCGGTCATCATCATCGCCCTTGATGTTCTTGGTCATTGCGGCGCTGTCGCCCAGCAGGACATACTGCCGCAGATGGCTGCAAATGATGCCGCGGTACAGACGGCCCAGCGAGCGATAGCCGCCCACAACAGAGAGCATGCCGTGCTCGATCTGCTGGAGGATATCGTTCCGTCCGTCGGGCTGATGGATCTCCACGACCTTGTGCGCCTGATCGACGGTGGTCGCGTCGTAATTGACGTTGAAGGCTTCGTAGGCCAGCGCGAGGATGTAGCACTCGCCCGCCTGCGACTCAATGCGCAGATCGAAATCGCCAGCGTCGTGCCAGCCGCCGACGTTCAGGCCGGGCACGGAATCGCCGGGCTGATATTTCGTCAGCGTGGACGGTCCCTGCACATATCCGTCGAAGTGATTGCGGTTCACCGGGGCCATGCGCGCATCGTCGTCATGGCAGAGATCGTGCCAGACGCGGTATTTTTCATTGATGCGCATATGGCACATCTGCACCGGCAGGAAGTACTCCAGCACCGGCTGCCACACGCCGCGGTCGTAGACATCGCTTGCAATGCGGAAGATGGCGGATTCCGACGCGCCGTAGCGCACCTTGTAAAGCCCTTCCTCCTGCACAGCGGTAAAATCAAAGCGCAGGTATTCATAGCGGAGGAACTGACCCCATTCCTCGCCGTTCAGCGTCTGCACGGGCACCTCGCCGTTTTCGGTGATCTTCACCAGCGCGGCCTGTCCGCGGGCGGGGTCGTTGCGGTCCAGCTCCACGATGGCGACCTTGGGCTGCGCGGGATGATAGCCGACCTGAGAGACCTGCACCACCGGCGCGCTGAGCCAGCCGGAAACGACATTGGGCTTGAGGATCCAACGGACCGCGCCCTCGGTCTTTCCCTCCGGAATCTCGCTGCTGAGCACGAACCATCCGTTATTGTGGTTCATGCGCCCGTCGTAGAGCTTGAGCGGCGCCCCCTCGCTTTCAATTGTGAAGCGGCTGTACGCATCGTCCGGTCGGCAGGTAAAGCGCTGTCCCACAGCATAGGGCTCCGCAATCAGGTCGTCTGCCACGATGGGATTATACCCCTTGTTATTTCCCGCAAGGAATTCACGGGAAACGCCGCCTTCGGGCATCGGGAACTTGCCGGAGTGGTCGTAATTGGCCTTCTGGCTCATCGTCGGGCCGTTGGGCTGGCGCGGGAAGACGCCCTGCTTGCCGTCCATGATCCACGGCTTGCCGAACAGCTCGCCGGGGAACAGCTCCATGTTGAAGCAGAGCTTCCCTGCAAATTCCGCAGGCACCGGGCGGTCGAGATCCACCGTCACCACAAGATCTTCCTGCCGTCCCTGCACGCTGACGCGGTAGGAAAGCTCCAGATCGGGATAGATCATCGGGTTAAAGCCCTTTAAGTGATTATCGAGATCAGGATAGGAAAGTTCGGTGACGATACTGTTCTCCTCTTCGGAAAGCACGCGCTCCCCCTGCTTGGGAATGGGCTGCCACTGCCCCGGCGTCTGTTCGAAGCGGATGTCGCCGTTGGTCGCCACGCGCTTACCGTGCATCAGGATGCTCACACCGGACTGATGTCCCGAAGGATAGATGTCGTCAAACGCCATCACATCCACGCCCTGGTTTTTGAAATATCCCAGCTCTTTATTCAGCCGGAAGCCCTTGTTTTCTAACATAGTCGCTCCCCCTTTGATTTGTGCATAAATGGAACAAACCCGTTTTCAGCGTATCACGAGCGGGAATAAATGTCAATGCGGCGCTCTTTTCGGGCATAAAGATCTCAAAAAGAACGAAACCCTGCCGCGGTTTTATTTGCCGCAGCAGGGTGATTTCACTTTTCTTTAGGCTTTGCCGGTTGCGTGCATCACGCGCTCGATGAAGCGGATCACGTTCAGGGCGCAGCGCTGGGCTTCGCCGCGGGTCACGCCGTCGGGATCGCGCAGAGAGGGAACCAACGTGCGGGCGGAAAGATCTCCCTCTTCGCCGATAACGCCGGGCATCAGTACGTCCACCTGTGCGCGCACGCGCACCGCGTCGTTGCGCAAATTCGGGAACTCACGGGATTCACCCTCCTGCATCCACCAGTCGGTGATGACCAGGCCGTCGTAACCCCATTCGTTTCGCAGAATCTCCGTGGCCAGCTCGTAGTGGTAGTGGCTCCACACGCCGTTGACCTTGTTGTAGCTGGTCATGACGGCGAGCGGCTTAGCTTCCTTGATCGCGATTTCAAATCCCTTCAAGTAGATTTCGCGCAGCGCACGCTCGCTGACCTGCGAATCGTTGCGGTTGCGGAAGCGCTCCTGGTTGTTGCAGGCAAAGTGCTTGACGCAGGCCGACCGACCGGCGGACTGCACGCCGCGCACCATGGCCGCCGCCATTTTGCCCGTCAGATACGGATCTTCGGAGAAATACTCAAAGTTGCGGCCGCAGAGCGGGTTGCGGTGAATGTTCATGCCCGGCCCCAGCAGCATATGCGTATCAAAGTGCTCCATCTCCTTCGCAACCAGCGAATAGAGCTGCTCCACGCCTTCGGTATCGAAAGTGCTGGCCAGCGCGGTACCACAGGGCAGCAGCGCCACCGTCTCGCGGATGCGGATGCCCGAGGGGCCGTCTGTGGTAATCATCGCAGGCAGACCGCGCGAGCGCAGCCTGTCCGTCACGCCGCCGAACGCGCCCGCGTTGCCGTCCGGGCCGTAGCAGGAGTTCATCAGGCCCTGGCCGTGGGTGATGTCGTCCAGCTCCTCATCGGTCAGCTGCGCCACAAACTCCTCCGCGCTGCGCTTGCCGCTGAGCACATCCGCAAAGGGAATGTTCTGTGCTTCCGCATGCAGTTCGGCCGGGAGCTGTGCCAGGATCTCCGCTTTGATGTCCTTTTCCTGCACCGGAACGTCCTCATAGGCAATTTCACCCGCATGGTTGACCATGCGTTGGAATCTGGATTCCGGCTTGACCGCCATGTTCTCGTGCAGGCGCTCAACTACATGGAGCGCATCCAGCGTAAATTCCAGCACGCGCTCGGTATCGCGCACGTTCGCGCCCACTTCCACGCCGTAAACGCCCGCCTGCAGCACACGGCAGCTCTTGTTGCCCGTCGCGCCCGCATCATCGTAGGACGCAAAGTCCGCAAGATCCACGCGCAGCTTCAGCATTTCGCTCTGGCCGGGCTTCAGAAGGCCGGTCTTGGCAAACGCCGCCAGCACCTTGGCCGGGTTGCCGAGCACGCCGCACGGCAGCGTCAGATAGCACTGCACAACCTCACGGCCCGCGATGTCGCCGGTGTTTTTCACCTCGACGGAGACGCTGATTTCATCGCCCTCGCGCTGCGCCTGCGCCTGCATTGCAAACTGCGTATAGCTCAGTCCGAAGCCGAAGGGATAGAGTGCCTTTTTCTTTGCGAAAGTTTCAAAGTAGCGATAGCCGACATAGATATCTTCCGCATAGGCGTTGAACGCCTTTCCGCCGAAGTGCGCGCTGCTGGGATAATCCTCGTACCTCCGAGCGATGGTGTCCGTCAGCCTGCCGCTGGGATTGACCTTGCCGTAAAGCACGTCCGCCGCGGCAAAGCCGCCCTCCATGCCGCCCTGCCAGGCGTAGACAATGGCCTGAATGCGGTTGCCATAGTCCTCCGTCCAGCCCATGTCGATCACGTTTCCGCAGTCCATCACCACGCAGACCTTGTCAAAGTGTGCGGTCACGAAATCCAGCATCTGCTTTTCGTCATCGGTCAGGTAATAGCTTCCGGGTTCAAGCAGATTCTCGCGGTCCTCGCCCGCTGCGCGGCCGATCACCACCAGCGCGGCATCGCTGTCCTTCGCCGCTTCCGCAACCACCTCTTCCGTCAGCGGCATTTCCGGATAACTCATCGGCCACTGCCCCCAGGCGCTTTCATCGGGCAGATTGCCGGGCACGGCGCACCACTGCGCGTAGCGCTCCGCCAGCTTTTCCTCTACCTTCACGCCATTCTTCCGCAGGCCGTCCATCAGGCTGGAACGATAAGGCGGGATCACGTCGCCGCCGCTGCCGTAACCCACCACAAAATAGTTCACCGCACAGCGGCCGAACACCGCCACGGTCTGCTCCGCGCGCAGCGGCAGGAGCTTGTTCTCATTCTTCAGCAGCACAATGCCGTCTGCAGCCATCTGCCGCGCCGCCGGCACGATCTCCGGCACCGAAAGCACGCCCGATACCTTGACCACCGCGTTCAAATCCTGTTCCAAACCCGTGCGAACGAGCTTCAGTTCGTTGTCATCACCCATATCTTTTCACAGCACCTTTCCATCCGGACAACCCTGAAGTTGACCTTCCATATCCTATACATTCCACATTCATGTTCAATCTTCCTGTTGCTTTTCGTTAAGAAAAGCTATAATATAGGGAGAACATCCACACTTAAGGAGGTTTCCTCATGAAACAGACCCGGGCCATTGCACTTTGCGGCGTTACGGCGGCGCTTGCCGTTGCGGTGATGGCTGCCGGCGGTGTGCTGGGCATCGGCACCTATATTTCGCCCCTAATCGCAGGGATGTGCCTGCTGCCCGTTGGGTCTCTGCTGGGGAAAAAATACCACATCACGCTCTGGCTGGCCGTGTCCGCGCTGAGCTTTCTGCTCGTTCCGGATATCGAGCAGAGCCTGATGTTCCTGTGCCTGTTCGGCTGCTACCCCATTCTCCGTCCGCTCTTTGAGCGCTTGTCCCGTATCCCGCGACTGCTTTGCAAGCTGCTGTTCTTCAACGCCGTGGCCATTGCACTGGAAGCGCTGGTGATGCTGCTGCTCGTCCCTGAAACCATGCAAACGCCGCTGCTGCTTTTGCTCCTTGTACTGGGCAACGTGGTTTTTGTGCTCTACGACGTGCTGATCCCGCGCATCGCCTATCTGCTGAACAAACGCCTGTCCGCTTTTCTTCGTTGAACGTAAAAATCCGCCTGATTCAGGCGGATTTTTGTTATTCCGAATCTTGCAGCAGCAGAACGTGCTCACAGAGCTCCCCGTTCATGAAATGCGGCTGCTCCAGCTCCTTGGGCGGATCGTAGCTGACCCAATAGCCGGGCACGATGTGTACATACCCGCAGACGGGGCATTTATAGATGTATTGATCCATCTTTTTTCTCCTTTACAGGCGGAACACGTCGTCGTAGTACCGCTGTGCGCACACGCGCAGCTCCTCCGGATCAATATCCGCCACCACACCGTTTTCGCAGACGATGCGGCCTTCCACCATGGTCAGCATCACGTCGCGGGAGTTGCCCGCGTAGACGATGTGGTGGATCAGGTTGGTCATCGGCTGATAGCAGGGACGGTCGATATCGACCAGGATCAGGTCGGCGCGGAAGCCTTCGCGCACGCTGCCCACGTCGTCATAACCCAGCGCCAGCGCACCGCCGCGGGTCGCCATGTAAAGTGCGCTTTCCGCAGGAACGACGGTAGCGTCCAGTGCATTGCCCTTGTGCATCAGCGCGCAGATGCGCATCTCTTCCCACAGATCAAGGTTGTTGTTGCTGGCCGCGCCGTCGGTCGCCAGCGTCAGCTTCACGCCTTTTTTCAGCATTTCCGGCACGCGGGCAAAGCCGCTGGCGAGCTTCAGATTGGAGCAGGGATTGTGCAGCGCGGCTGCGCCTGTACGGGCAAGGATGTCGATGTCCTCATCCTCCAGCCAGACGCAGTGCGCCAAGAATGCGCGGTTGCCTTCGAAGAAGTCCGCGCGTTCGAGCAGCCTGACCGGGGTTATGCCATAGCGCTGCTTGCACTCCTCATGCTCCCTTTTCGTTTCGGAAACATGGATGTGCAGCGGACAGCCGAGCTTGCGGGCGGTTTCGCCGCAAAGGCGCAGGTAATCCTCCGTATTGGTATATTCCGCGTGCGGGCCGAGGCCGACGCGGATCAACCCGCCCAGCGCGCCGTCCGCCTCGTTGTGAAAAGCAATGGCGTCATCCAGCTGCGCCTGCGCGTTATCCATCTGACCGAACAGCCCCATGGACAGCGTCGCGCGCAACGGCACCTTTTCCAGTGCGGGCAGCAGACCGCGGCACTGGGTATACATGTCATTGACGGTGGTCACGCCCGCCCGCGCCATTTCACAAAGCGCAAGCTCCGCGCCGCACTCCACGCTGTCCAGCGTCAATCGGGCCTCCATCGGAAAGATGCGGGTATTGAGCCAGGTTTGCAGCTCCAGATCGTCTGCCGAGGAGCGGAACAGCACCATGGGCAGGTGCGTATGTCCGTTGACGAAGCCGGGCATCAACATCTTTCTGCCCTTGCCATCAATCACGCGCGCGCCGGTTTCGTCCTGCGGCTCCGTGCCCACATAGGTGATCCTGCCGTTCTGCACGCGCACGGAGGCGTTTTCCAGCACGCGCATCTGCTCATCCACCGTCACAACCCACACGTTTTTGAACAGCGTATCCATCCTTTAGGCCACCCTTTCGTCAGCCGACGTGAATCTCGAATTCGCAGTAGGGATCGCCGTTGGCGCAGCACTTGGTCTCGATGACCTCGACGGGACGGCCGAGCGGCTTGGAGAAGCATCCCGCAGCAGTGCCCGCCTCATAGGCGCAGATCTTCATGCCGATGTTGGGAAGGCCGTAGCAATCCGCACACTCATAGTGGCGGTAAATGCCGAAATCCTCGCGCGCCACCACGATCTCCTCGCGCGCATAGCGGTGCGCGGCGGCGATGGGCTGGTTGGACTGAAGGATCTCGGGCAGGGTCTTGCCGACGAGCATGGGCGCAATGAACACATCGCCGATCACGCGGGCAATTTCATATTCCAGCTTCAGCAGCTCCGGGAACATCAGGAAGGACAGCGTCTGGCGCTCACGCATGTACATGATCTGCATCTCGTTGCCCAGCGTCGGACGGATCGGAATGCCGTTGTCGTACATGGTATAAGCGCGCAGCATCGAATCCACCAGCGCCTCCTGACGGCGCACGGTCTGGGACATTTCTTCGCTGATCTGAGGGGTGATGATGACCTTCTCTCGCAGGATCTTGCGCACTTCTTCCAGACCGGGGGCGGTCAGCAGGCTGCTCTGATTCTGATTGTTTTCCATGTTATTGTTCTCCCTTTGCGTAATAATGTCTGCCTTCTGCGGCAGGAGCGCGATGCTTGGAGCCGCGCGCAAACACCAGCACCACCAGCGTCATGACATAGGGCAGCATCTGCACCAGCTGCGGCGGGATCGAACCCGACTGCAAACGGTACTGCATACTCTGCGCCAGGCCGAACAGCAGCGAACCCAAATAAGCGCCCACGGGATGCCAGCCGCCGAAGATGACGACCGCCATCGCGATGAATCCGCGTCCGGCGACCATGTCTCGGCTGAAGAGGTGAATATCGCCAATGGACATATATGCGCCGCCCATCGCGGCCAAAATGCCGCACAGGATCACGCAAATATACTGCGTGCGGTAGACATTGATGCCCATGGAGCCTGCGGCTTCGGGGTTTTCTCCGATCACGCGCGCGCGCAGACCGAAAACCGTGCGGTACAGCAGGAACCACACGCCGACGATGGAAATCACCAGCAGGATCAGCATGGGCGAAACCTGGCCGATGATATCCTTGAGGACGGGAATCTGGTTGATGCCGGGGATCGTGATCATGCTGAAGGAGGGCACTTCGCAGGACTTACCCTTGGCGTTGAAGATCATCTGAAGCAGCACGACGGTAAGGCCGGAAGCCAGCACGTTGATGCCGACGCCCGCCAGCACATGCTCGCACTTGAACTTGATGGTCAGCACGCCGTGCAGCAGTCCCACCAGCGCACCGGCCAGCATCGCCACCAGCAGGCCAATCCAGACATTCTGCGAATAATACGAGCCGACAACACCGAAGAACGCGCCCATCAGCATGGTGCCTTCCAGACCCATGTTGATGATGCCGCTGCGTTCGGAGAGCGTGCCGCCCAGCGCGGCAAACGCGATGGGAATGGATACGCGGATAGAACCCGCGATCAGCGAAGTTGCAATGGAAAGTACGTCGCCCATGTCTTACGCCCCCTTCTTTTGATCGTTCTTCTTGAAGCTGCGGCGCCGAAGCAGCGCGCGCACAATGCCCGGCGTGGACACAAAGATGATGACCAGCGCCTGAAGCACCTGAATGAACTCGCCGGGAATCGAGGTCATGCGGTTCATGGAGGTGGAGCCTGCGCGCAGCGCGCCGAAGATCAGCGCGGAGATCACCGTGCCCAGCGGCGTATTGTTGCCCATGACCGCGATGGCCACGCCGTCAAAGCCGTAGCCGGAGGTCATGTTGACGATGAAATAGTGGTGAACGCCCATGACCTCCACCGCACCGCCCATGCCGGCCAGCGCACCCGAGAGGAACATGGTCAGAAGATTCATGCGGGCAATGTTGATGCCGCCCGCTTCCGCCGCATAGGGATTCTGCGCAATGGCGCGCATCTGATACCCCGGCGTGGTGCGGGAGAGGAACCACCAGACGAACACCGCAAACGCCAGCGCCACAAAGATGCCTGTCGTCAGGCGCGAATAGGGGATCAGCGTGGGCAGCTCCGCGGAGGGCAATATGGTTTCGGTACGCACCAGCATACCTTCGGCCTTGAACTGATAGTTGGCAAGGTATTCCGCCAGATACTGCATGACATAGTTGAGCATGATGGTCAGAATGACTTCGCTCACGCGCAGCTTGTTCTTCAAAAAGCCTGCCAACATCGCCCAAAGGCCGCCGCCGATCATGCCCGCGACAAAGCACAGCGGAACGTGGATAAACCACGGCAGGCCGCTGCAATACGCGCCGACCAGCGCCGCAGGCATCGCGCCCGCGATGATCTGGCCTTCGATACCGATATTGAACATGCCGCCGCGAGCGGCAAACGCCATGGCAAGGCCCGCAAAGATCAGCGGGGTTGCGGTGCCCAGGGTCTGGGCGATGTTGTCCACGCTGCCGAACGCGCCGGTGAACATCGCGCTGTATCCTTCAATGGGCGAATATCCCGCAATCATCATGACCAATCCCGCAACCAACAGAGACAGAATCAGCGAGATAACGGAGAGAAAAACCGTATTCTGCGTGAGCTTTTCCAGAGAGAAGCCTTTCTTCTGTGTTTTCTGCGTCATGCCTGCTTCACCTCCTTCTCCATGCTCTCCGGGGTGTGCCCCGTCATCAGCGCGCCCAGCGTGCGCTCGTCGTATTCGCTGGCGTCTCTGCGATCCACAATGCGGCCGTCGTAGAGCACCGCGATCTTGTCGGACAGACGCATCAGCTCGTCCAGATCGGCGGAGATGAGCAGCACGGCCTTGCCCGCATCGCGCATCTTGACCAGTTCGGAATGAATGTACTCAATGGCGCCGATATCCACGCCGCGGGTGGGCTGCGCCGCGATGATGACCCGCGGGTCCTGCGCAAATACGCGCCCGATGATCACCTTCTGCTGGTTGCCGCCCGAAAGCGAACCGACGGTATCATTGATGGAATCCATGCGCACATCGTACTGCTTGGCCACGCGGTTTGCAAATTCGTCGCGCGCCTTGCGGTTGATGATGCCGTGCTTTGCGAAGGGCTTGTTGCGATGATAGCCCAGGACGATGTTTTCAGCAATGGTGAAGCCCGGCACAAAGCCGCGCTTGCCGCGATCCTCCGGGATGTGGCCGACGTGGGCTTCCAGCATGAAGCGCGGAGTGATCCGGTGTGCGGGCAGCTGCTTGCCGCCGAGCACCACATGGCCGCCGGTGAGCCTCTGCAAGCCGGTCAGCACATCAATCAGCTCGGTCTGGCCGTTGCCCTCCACGCCTGCAATGCCCAGGATCTCGCCCGAGCGGATCTCCAGATTGACATCGTCCAGCAGATTGCGCTTGTCGCGCGTCAAGGTAGCGTTTTGCAGCGCCATCACCACTTCGTGTTCGCCGGGCACAGGCTTCTTTTCAGTTTCCAGCGACACAATGCGCCCCACCATCAGTTCCGCCAGCTGTGCCTGATCCATCTCCTTGGTCACGGGCAGGGACGAAATGACCTGCCCCTTGCGCAGCACGGTCACGGTATCGGCAAGCTCCAGCGTTTCCTTGAGCTTGTGGGTAATGATGATGATGGTCTTTCCGCTCTCCTTGAGCTTGCGCAGCACGCGGAACAGATCGGAGACCTCCTGCGGGGTCAGCACAGCGGTCGGCTCGTCCAGGATCAGAATATCCGCTTTGCGGTAGAGCGCCTTGAGGATCTCCACGCGCTGCTTGGTGCCCACGGAGAGATTCTCCACCTTTTCATGAGCATCCACGTGCAGGCCGTATTGATCCGCCAGTGTGTTCACTTCCTCAACCGCTTTTTTCATATCAAAGCAGCCGCGCTTCTTCGGCTCGTACCCCAGCACCACGTTCTCGGCCACAGTCAGCGGTTCGATGAGCATGAAGTGCTGATGCACCATCGCGATGCCCAGCGAGATGGCCTTGAGCGGATTTTCGATGACCACGGGCTGCCCCTGCACGATGATCTGCCCCGACGTCGGCGCATACATACCGTAAAGGATGTTCATCAGTGTGGACTTGCCCGCACCGTTTTCACCCAGCAGCGAATGAATCTCGCCGCGCTTGACCATCAGCTCCACATTGCTGTTGGCCAACACATTTTTGAACTGCTTGGTGATGCCGTGCATTTCAACAGCGTACATTGCGTCCCCTCGTTCCCTTATTTTTCATTGCAGGAAAATAGCGGCAGACCCTTTGGGCCTGCCGCCTTTGTTGCGCTCGCCCGAAAAAGCGGGGCATTCAAACTCTGTTACGCCAGTTTCGCGATGAAGGCAGCGGCGTCATCCAGGTTCGCGGGAACCTCGATCTTGCCGTCAATGATGTCCTGCTTCACCTGATCCACCTCGGCGATGATCTCGTCAGAAACCTCAACGTTGGAACCCTCGCGGATGTAGTCCACACCGTTCTCCTTGAGGCCGGCGGACTGAGAACCGGGGGTCAGGGTACCCGCCTTGGCGTTCAGGATACCGTCGCGGATGATGTTGTTCAGGGTACGGATGCCGGAAACCATGATGTGGTCGGGGTCGATCAGGCACTGGTTGGTGTCCGCACCGATGGCCAGAGCGTTCTTCTCCTGAGCGGCGGTGAACACGCCCAGACCGGAGCCGCCCGCCGCAGCGTAGACGATGTCGCAGCCGGAATCATACAGAGCCAGAGCCAGTTCCTTACCGGTGGAGGTGTCGTTCCAGGCGCCGACGTACTTGCGCTCGACGGTCACAGCCTTGTTGGCATAGGCAGCGCCCGCCTCAAAGCCGGCCGCAAACATGTTGATGGAAGGAATGTCCATGCCGCCGACGAAGCCCAGCTTGCCGGTCTCGGACTTCTTGGCTGCCATGTAACCCAGCAGGAAAGCCTTTTCGTTATCGCGGAAGGTCACGGAAGTGACGTTGGGCAGATCGCCGCAGTCGCCGTCCACGAACATGAACTTCTGCTCGGGGAACAGAGCGGAAACCTTCTGCACCGCCTCGACGCCGTCGAAGCCGGAGCCGATGATCAGGTCGTACTCACCGGTCTTGGCCAGCTCCATGTAGTGGCCTTCAAACTCGGCAACCTCGGTGGGCTCAACCACCTGCACGGTGACGGAGCTGTCCTCAGCCATCGCCATCTTGCAGCCGTCGTACATGCTGTCGTTGAAGGACTCGTCGCCCAGACCGCCAACGCCCAGAACGATGGCAACCTTGAACTCATCGCCTGCGGCAGCAGGTTCCTCGGAAGCAGTGGGCTCGTCGGAAACGACGGGTTCGTCAGAAGCAGCGGGAGTCTCGGAGGCGGCAGGGGCTTCGGAAGCTGCGGGCTGAGATGCGTTAGAGCAGCCGATCAGGGCCAGCGCCATCAGCGCCGCCAGAACCAGAGCAAGAATTTTCTTCATGGTCAGGAATCTCCTTTTTTCATCTAAAATGAACTTGAAGAAACGATATATGAATCAACGCTTATTCAGCGTTCATTCTGGTGTTGACATCGCCGGGAACAGGCAGCAAGTAATCCTTGCAGTGGCACTCCTTCTCCGACGGGTTGATGGCAGCCAGCGTGTTGATCACGATGCGGCCGAACTTGTCCGCGCACTCATGATACAGATCGAAGATGGGGCGCTTCCAATCGGGGTTGATGCCCTCGGCGGTGTTGGAAACGAGGTAAATCGCGGCGTAGCAGGCGCCGATGGCGCGGGCCAGCGCAGCTTCCGGCATCATGGTATGGCCGCAGATATCGCAGTGCTGGTCGTACAGGCGCTGCACCTCCGCCTTGGTCTCGAAGCGGGGCGCTTCATCCACCGCGTAGGTACCGCGGCCGAACACGCGGGGATATTCCTTCAGTGCTTCCTGATAGAGCAGGTTTGCAAGATCCGGGCAGACGATATCGCGCATGCGGACGATCTTGTTGGTGAACTTGCTCAGGTAGGAAACGCGCTTGGTCTGGTCGATCAGATCATCGGGGATGATGACGTCGCCGGGATCGAGCAGCGGATTGATGCCGCCGCCGGAGCCATCCGCCACGATGTACTTCACGCCCGCGCGCTGGAGCACCCAGAACACGCGCTCAGAGGGGGTGTCGTGGTAAGGGGAAAGGCCCTTCCAGCCATGGAAAGGAATGTCGAGCACGGTGTGCGCGACGTGATCCGCAGTCATCTCCGCGGGAATTTCAAACAGCATCATGGGCACGGTAGTACCGAAGGGGGTTTCAAACTCCATGTCGCGCTCAAGAACCTTTACGCCCTCGATGCCCGCGTTTTCCGGAAAATCGCCGCCCCAGGTGCCGGAGCCGCCCATGTGCGCATAGTCAGCGCGCGGAATATCAGTTCTAATCATGTTTCTCTCTCCTGTTCCCATTTCTCACTCGAATTCGGAAACCGATTGTTTACGATACAAGTATACAGATCGTTCGCAACCCCGTCAATCGACTTCACACCTTCTTAACCAAAAAACACGAATATTAACAGCGAGAACTGTCGAAACATCTGTTGTAAAACACGAACATTCCCGATTGTTACCTTACCGAATCACACAGAAACACGAAATATCCGGGCCTTTCGGCAAGCCCTCTCCCTCACCTGCCACGCCTAAATACATAATACCTTTCACAATCCTGCAATTTTATGTTGACAGCACCCCATTTTAGGCGTATGCTTTTTCAAAAGTGAATATTGGCCATTGGAAGTGCGCAGGAAAAGGCCGCCGGGCGGCCGCCGAATGAGTAACACTCTCAGGTAGCGAAGAATTTCGCTGAGGACTGTGTGCGGATGGCGTTCCGGAGAATCCGCAGATCCTCTGCGGTGCCGAAGGTGCAACAGCGGCTCACCCCGCTGAAATCTCTCAGGCAAAAGGACGGAAAAAGGCTGCCCCCTCATCCTCGCGCATTCCCGCGTGCAGCGTCGGATTTCGTTTTTTTGATTTTATTGCAGAACGCACCCTGACAAATCTCTGGGTGCGTTCTCTTTTTACGCCCGGCCATATTCGAAATCCAACGAATTATGAGGAGGAAAACACATGGAATCGTTCGTCAACTGGATCACAACGGTAAACAACGCGGTCAACGGCGTTGTCTGGGGCGTACCCGCGCTGGCACTGCTCATCGGCACGGGAATTCTGATGACCATTTTGACCAAGGGCTTCCAGTTCACGCGTTTCGGGCTTTGGATGCGGGAGACCATCGGCAAGCTCTTTTCCCGCGATAACGCGCAGAAGATCACCAAGAGCAAGGACAAGAACTCCATCTCGCAGTTCGGCGCGCTGTGCACCGCGCTTTCCGCCACTATCGGCACGGGCAACATCGCGGGCATCGCTTACGCCATCACGATGGGCGGCCCCGGCGCCGTGTTCTGGATGTGGATCGCGGCGATCGTCGGCATGATGACCAATTTCTCCGAAAACGTGCTGGGCATCTATTTCCGCCGCCGCAATGAAAAGGGCGAATGGTGCGGCGGTGCGATGTATTATCTGCACGACGGTCTCGGCTCCAAGAAGCACTGCAAGGTCATCGGGCGTGTGCTGGCGGTGCTGTTCTCCATCTTCGCGCTGATGGCTTCCTTCGGCATCGGCAACATGGGGCAGATCGCCTCCATCAAGGAATCCGTGCTCTCCCTCGGCTCCATCACGGGCAATTCCACCTGGGATTCTCTCATCATCGGCATGGTGCTGCTCATCGTCGCGGCGCTGGTGATCCTGGGGGGCATTAAGCGCATTGCGCAGACCAACGAGCGCATCGTGCCCTTCATGGCGATTTTCTATATCATCGGTTCGCTCATCATCATCTGCATGAACTATCAGCAGATCCTGCCCGCTTTTGCCTCCATCTTCCGCGGCGCATTCTCCGTCAAGGCAGCGGCCGGCGGCGCGGGCGGCTATGTGATCATGCAGGCAGTCACCTGGGGCTTTAAGCGCGGCGTATTCTCCAATGAAGCCGGTCTTGGTTCCTCGGTTATGGTCCACTCCGCCTCCGACGTCAAAGAGCCCGTCGTTCAGGGCATGTGGGGCATCTTCGAGGTCTTTGTGGACACCATCATCGTCTGCACGATGACGGCGCTGGTCGTGCTCACCTCCGGCGTAGTCGATCTGAACACCGGCGTTTCCTTCTCCGGCGCGACCAAGCTCGGCCTGGCCACCGAGGCCTTCACCATCCATCTGGGCACTGCGGGCGGCATTTTTCTGGCCATTGCGGTGACGCTGTTCGCTTTCTCCACCGTTCTTGGCTGGAGCTATTACGGCACCAAAGCTTGGGAGTTCCTGTTCGGCACCAAATCGCTCATTGTCTACAAGATCATTTTCGTGACCGCGATTCTGATGAGCTGCCTGATGGACGCGAGCCTGGCCATCGATCTTTCCGATACCTTCAATGGCCTGATGGCGATCCCCAACCTCATCGGCGTAGTGACGCTCTGCGGCACCGTCGTGGCCATTACCAACAACTACATCCAGCGCAAGGTGCGCCACCGCCTTGACGTGTGCCCCATGCTCTCCTTTTTCGATTCCATTCAGAAGGAACAGGAAAAGGACCTTTAATCCACTCTTTTCCATTACAACGCAGAACAGCCTGCGGCCAAGTGAACAGCCCCCTCATTTCTTAGTACAAGTATTTTATCATACTTGTCTAACAAATGGGGGCTGTTCATAGAAGGAGTGCCACACCCTGTTGACCAAAGAAGAGCTTCCCGCCTGTCCGGTTGCCATGGCGGTTCAGATCATCGGAAGCGAATGGAAGCTGCTCATCACGCGGAATCTGCTAACTCGTCCTTGGTGGTTCAACAAGCTGAAACGGGATTGGGAGGGATCAGCCAAAGGTGCTGGCCGACAGCCTGTGCTCGATGGAGGCAGACGGCATCATCACCCGCACCGCCTACCCTGAGGTGCCGCCGCGCGTGGAATACGCCCTTTCGGACCTGGGCGAATCCATGCGGCCGATTATGAAGTCGATGGGAAATAGGAGCACGGAATATAAAAACGGCAAGCTTCCCCAGCAACCCTTTCCCTTGCCCAAAAGCAAAAAAGAGCAGTGCGCCTACGGCGCACTGCTCTTTTTTATGCTGTAAATCTTACTTCACGGTCACAGAAGTGATGTGGGGATTGACGCCCTCGTACCAGTAGAGGAAGCCTTCCAGATCGACGGTATCGCCGACCTTCAGGTTCTTAACCGCCTTGTAGACGTCGGTGTCGGCGCCGCACAGGTAGGACTCCACGGTGAAGGTGTAGGTGTTGCCGTCCTTGGAGACGTTGAAATAGAGGTCGTCGCCCTCGGAACCGGAACCGTCCCACTTGTAGAGGTAAGCCGCGCCGGTATCATCGGCCGCTTCCACGGTCAAACCCTTGAAGGAAACGAACTGGTTCTGATAGTCGATCAGGCTGTCCTGGCCGAGCAGATCGGTCACGTCCTTGGCATCTGCCACATAGGAGCCCTCTTCGATCTCGAAAGTCGCGTCGGTGATTTCCACCTCGCCGGACCACTCGGACTTATAGCCGGTCGCCTTGATCTTGGTGCCCTTTTCGAGCTTGGCATAGTCCTCTTCGGAGCAGGCCATGTTGTAGAGGAAGTACGCGCCGTCTGCGTCCTGGGTGTAAACCGTGGCCTGGTTCTCCCACCAGGACTGCTTGGCCTGCACATAGGCCTCGATGGTGACCTGGGAATCCAGATCCGCCGCGGTGTACTCGGCGTAGGTCATCACGCCTTCGCTCTTGGCGTTGACGTCCGCAGCAGCGGACTCAGCAGGAGTTTTTTCAGCATTGGATGCGCAGCCAGCCAGCGCAAAGGCAAGCACAACCGCCAGAAGGATCGACAGATACTTTTTCATGTGATTACTCCGTCCTTTTCTTCTCCATAATTCATCATTGAGAAATTTTAGTACTTCCCTGATGATTACCGTCCATGATTGTACTCCTAAGCGCCGAAAAATTCAATGGGATTCCCATTTTTTACGTATTTTTAGCTTTTGCCTTGTCAATCAGCACATAGGCAAGGATGCCGATCCATGCGGCAGCAATCACCGCAAGAAGCGCCTTTGCCGTGGCGGGCAGCGGGCCGAGGTCTTCCTGCCCCGTCGCCGCCGCACCGGTCTGATCCAGGCGGTAGAGCGAATTTACGTCGGAATAGAGCTTTTCAAAGTACGCATCGTCCACAGTTTCGCCGCGCCGGCAGGACTTGACGACGTTTTCGATCAGCTGCCCCGCCGCATCGCGCAGCGACGCCGAGCCGTTGAACACCGGGGTGACAAAGGTATCTTCAATGTGGTCGAGCAGCAGCTGCGTCGCCTCGATCTTGACGGCATAATGCGTGTTCTTGTCCTCACCGCCGCGGGCGAGATAATCCTGATAATCGGGATTCTGCTGCGCGCGCATGGTCACGGGAATATAGCCTTCGGTCTGCGCGTAGGGAATCTGCACCCCGTCGGTCAGCAGAAACTGTGCAAACAGCCAGGAGGCCAGCACCTCCTGCGGATCGTCCTTGTTGAAGATGCAGACCGACGGCCCCTGCGAGATCATCTGCGGGTGCTCCGGATCATATTGCGGCACCATGCGCACTGCGGTTTCAAAGGACACCAGCTTATCCGGGCTGATGTCGCAAAGCGGCGCATCGCTGCCCATCCAGGTCGAACCGGCGGTGGAATCCACCGCAAAGATGCATTGCCCGGCGTTGAGGAAATTGGCCGGATAACTGGAAATCTTGAAGGTGGAGAATGCGCGGGTTTGGGCGTGCTGCGCGATGGTTTTGAGGATATCCTCGGTTTCATCGTTGAACAGCAGGATATCGCCCTCCTCATCGGAATACCCCGCACCCTCCTGGCGGAGCATCTGGATGAGCATATTGTCCGTGGA
>Ga0129310_1001506_pt1 | contig 20080 bp, 21 predicted proteins | sample Go1ome_2_FD_94433 | JGI IMG/M metagenome (GOLD analysis project Ga0129310, IMG submission 94433) | Western lowland gorrila individual fecal microbial communities from Wisconsin, USA - Go1022A metagenome | ecosystem: Host-associated > Mammals > Digestive system > Large intestine > Fecal | place...
GCGCTTCCCTTTTCTGGGAACACTATTATCGTAACCTCTACAGATAACATTTTTCATGCTATCATCTCCCTGTAAACAAAACTGCTAGGCAGAACATTTACTTATTTGCAGGGCGACCATCATTTGTATCATTGATAACAGTATTTTCATACTGTGTTCGCTCTGAGAGCATAATCCCTCAACACACAAATTATAACAAATGTTTTACTTGTAGTCAAAATATTTGTTATAAAAAATTACTTAGCTCTAAAAATCAGAATTTGATTAACAATGTACTAACAATGTGGTATAATATAAACAAAAATGCTATTTTTATACATGGAGGTGGATTATGAGTACTAATACAACATTAACAGTGCGTTTGGATGGAGGTTTGAAACGTCAAGCTGAAACGATTTGTGAGGAAATGGGCTTGAATATGTCCTCAGCCATAACCATTTTTTTAAAGAGGTTGGTTAAGGAAAGAGCAATACCATTTAGAGTGTCAGCTGATGACCATTTTTATAGTCAGGAAAATATTAATCATTTGCGAGCTGCGGCAGCTCGTATGGATACAGATGAAGTTTTAAGAAAATAGATTAGAAATCCTGCAATGCAGGGAGCATTATTCGGGGTGAAGTTTTTCTCATTGCTGGTCTAGGGAAATAGCCTATTCTATATTTGCATATTGAAAAGATTTTCGCAGCATGATAACCTTATAGGCAATGATGGTGCTATGCTGGTAATAGGAAATGTAGAATAGGAGTGTTGATTGTGGAAAAATTTTTGCAAAACGAAAACCTCAGTATCAATGTAAATTCCTTTGGCGGTGCATTAAGCTCCATCAAGGATAAGGATGGTTTGGAGTATCTCTGGCAGGGGGACAAGAAATATTGGAGCGGACAGGCCCCAGTGCTTTTTCCTATCTGTGGCAGTCTGAGAAACGACAAGGCTGTAATTGGTGGAAATAAGGAAACCACAATGCCGAGACATGGCATTGTTCGTAAAAGAGAATTTGAGCTGGAAAAGGCTGATGATAAGGAAATTGTTTACAGCATAGAGTCCAATGAGGAGTTGCTGGCTCAATATCCATATGATTTCAAGCTTTCTATTGGCTATACTCTGTCTGGCAAGGCCATTATCATTACCTATAAAGTGGAAAACCGCAGCGACGAGGTAATGCCATTTTTCTTAGGTGCTCATCCTGGCTTTAATTGCCCATTAACAGAGGATACAGCCTATGAGGATTATTATGTAGAATTTGACCAGAAGGAGAATTGTACTTCGGCAACTCCTTTGCCAGAAAATGGTCTGGTAGATAGAAAGGCTCGTCAGCCGTTCTTGGAGAACAGCAATAAACTGGCTTTGGATTACAAGTATTTTGCCGTTGAGGCCATTGTGCTGGATCAATTGAAATCCCGCAAGGTTACTTTGAAAACAGACAAGCACAACAAGGGGATTCAGATGGATTTTACAGATTTCAACAATCTTCTCCTTTGGTCCACTGCCAACAAGAGTCCATTTATTGCCCTAGAGCCTTGGAGCGGGCTTTCTACCTGTCTGGATGAAAGCGATGTATTTGAGGAAAAGGCTAACGTAACACTGTTGTCCCCTAAGAGCAGCAAGGAATACAAACTAACAATCAGTATTCTCTAATTACTAATGGTATCTGTAAGGCGTAAATTTGTACCACTAGTGTAAAATCTATACTACCCTATTACGTCCCCGCAAATAGAATGGCTAAGGTTTTATTTGCGGGGATTTTAATTGTTAAATTTCGATTTGCCGAGTTGGCTATCTCCCTAGGGATGTAAATATAATTAGATATGTCAAAGGTTCTCGAAATACAGCCTGCGGTCATAACGACTTTTGCTCTGTCCGACTTAATGGCCCTATCTGATAGTTTATCCTGACGCAGTAATACCGCTTGTCGCTGAGTCAATTCACAGAGGCCGTAATGATAAAAAGTGCCACAGGGGGCACTTTTGCTGCGCAAAAGCAAGAGTCTCCCGACGCAAAAGTGTCATGCCTACAAAAAGTGTACTCCCATATCGCCATATAGATAATTGATGTATTCGGCAAATCAAAAATTATTGGCATTCAAGCAGGAATTTGAAAAATATTGTCGAATAATAAATATGTAAATCCTTTGTAAGTTTATTTTTGCAAAGGATTTTTTGTTTTCTATAAATAAAATATTGGGAGGTGCAAGGAGAAGAAATTACTTACGGTACCACATTTTTTAGTATCAACTTGATTTGGTTTTTCTAATTTGCGATAATATAGGAAAGGTGCGATGTTGATGGGACAAAAGGATATTACGCAGAAAAATTTTGAGGCGTATAATGATGTTTTTTCGGATATAGTTAATGGCACACTTTTTGATGGACGAGAGGTAATCAAGCCAGAAGCTCTTGTTGATGCGATTGCTAAATCACAGTATAAAGCTGATGATAATGTAATACACGAACAGGAGCGGGATGTAGCTAAATATTGGACGGATAAGAACTGTTATATTCGTTTAGCCCTGCTGGGAGTTGAGAATCAATTGGCTATAGATATGGATATGCCCTTGCGGGTAATGGGCTATGATGGCAGTTCCTATCGAGATGAAATGAATCAGGATGAAATCGTCATAGATGAAAGAACAGGTAAAAAGCATAAAATTCGTCATGAGCGTTATCCAGTTGTAACTATTGTGCTATATTTTGGCAAGACGCCTTGGAAGAAGCCACTTAGCTTATATGATGTATTGAAAATATCTGATGAACTGAAGCCATTTGTTAGTGACTACAAAATCAATCTGATTGATGTACCAAGGCTTACGGGAGAGCAGGTAGAAAAATTTACCAGTGATTTTCAGATTATTGCAGACTACTTTGTACAGCTTAATGAAAGTAATGATTATGTACCAAAGGAAAAAACTATTAAGCATGCAGATAGTTTCTTGAAATTAATGTCTGTGTTAACACAGGATGATAAATATGCTGAAATGGGTAAAAAAATTGCCCATGAACGGGAGGGATTTAATATGTGTAAAGTATTAGATAAGGCAGAGGCGCGTGGTGAAGCACGTGGTGAGGCAAGGGGCAAGGCTATTGGTGCATTGAATAACACTGTAGAAATTCTGAGGGTGATTATTGCTAAGAATAGCTGGTCTAAGGAACAGGCTATGGAGTTTATTGGCATACCTAAGAGTGAGTTTGCCAAATATGCTGCTTTATTGTAAGGCTATCGGATATATTTCACGAAATAAATTCGAGACAATAAACTTAATTAATTACAAATAAGACAAAAATATATATACAAAATTTGTGAGAAAAAGGGCGTATTCGGCTTGTATGGCGGATATGCCCTTATTTTTCTGCCAAGAATAAGGTTTTTGCAAACTATCAATTTCTCAATGATTAAAGATAAAAATATATAATGGAGTTGTGTATCAGTGAAGATGAATATAGCCAAGTAAGCACGATGAGAAAATTCATTGTGCTTTTTTGGTAGGCAAAATATTGATGATAGGTGAAATTATCTAAAAAAATGCTGTCACACAAATTGTCACATATTGAGAAAAACTATCGAAAAGAGTTATATTTGATATAAATAAATATAAATAAATAATAAATTGTGATTATCAATTTATTATTCTGAAAAAGATGTGAATGAGGTGTCGAAATGAAAATATCTATGAAGGCAAAATTTAGGAAAAGAGTTTTCAGATATATATGCAGTACGTTGTTCGCCTCTGGAATGATACTGAGCACATTTTTGCCGAATACTGCTAAAGCTGCCGATGTACATAGCTATCCTACGGTAGCAGTAATGCAATTTGGCAACAAGGCAATTACCAGTCAAGGATTAAGGAGATATGACTTTGATTCTGCTTCGGAATATGCTATTTATCAGCTGTTGGCATCAGGCTGGTTTGATTTGGTAGATTACGAACAGCTATCTAATATTGCCAAAATGCATGAGATTAATATGTCTGGCTTAGTAGATCAAAGCACGGCAGTGCAGCTTGGCAAGTTTGCCGGGGCACAGTTTATGGTGGTAGGTAATGTTACAGGGCTTACCAGCAAGGAATCAGGACTGGATTATCAGCACGGCAGAAGCGGTGGTTTAGGTGTTGATGTGCGCACAGTTATTGCTAATGTGTCCATCAGGATCGTGGATATAGAAACTGGACGAATTGTTGGTGCAGGATTAGGCAAGGGAGAATCTGCTTCTTCAGGAGTAGAGATCGCTTTTACCAAGTATCGCAATAAAACGAGGGAAACTAGGGATTTATACCGTTATAAGGAAAATGGCAGAGATAGGAACACCTCATCAAGTTCCAATAGTAGTTCGTCAGAAAACACAAGTAATGCATCAGGTTCAACTACAGTAACTGGCAATTTATCGCCAGAATATACGGAGTGCGTGGGGGATGATGTAGTAATATCTGCACTCAATTTTGCAGAAAATCCTAGTGTGTCAACTGCTTCGCAACTTTACAACAGTACTAAACAAAATAATAGTTCAAACACCTCCAATAGTAATGAACACACATATTCAGAAGATTATTACTCTGCTCATCAGGAAGATTATGAGGTGCAGGAGGATTACGTTATCCGCATAGGTTCAGATACATTTTCTGCTGTGCAGGTAAGAAATGCTATCAGCAAAGCTGTTCGTGATGCGGTGTATGGTAATACAGGCTTAATGACCATGCTTAATGATGGCAAAAAGTTGAAAATAAAGACAGGGTTCTAAAACGACATAATATATTTTTGCTATGGGGGATGCTGTTATGAAAAAATGTATCATGAAGATATGTTCGTTAGCTTGTTTGATGGCGGCTTTGTTTATATCGCCTGTTTATGCTGCTGATGCAGATTGGGTATTGAATAATGCTGTCCTTATCCCGACATATACAAATAATGCCAAATGTGATAATGAAGTCAAGTATATTTTGAGTCAGATTACCACAGATGATATGTCCACTAGCCAAAAGGTAAAGTGTTGCTATGATTGGATAATCAATAATTGTTCTTATGGCCATGCTGTAAGGATTTATGATGGTGTGAAAGATGAATATGATTTTGCATACGATATGTTGGTGAAACGTGAAGGTGTATGTGATGATTATTCTGCTGCTTTTGCAGTATTGACGAGAGCTATTGGTTTGAATTGTCGAGTAGCATATGGTTATACAGCCAAAGCGGCTGGCGGCATGACAGGTCATGCTTGGTGTGTAATTACAGTTGATGGAACAGAGTATGTATTTGACCCACAGATTGATGACAATATAGCTCGTGGGGGTGCAACTGGTTATTATAGATATTGCAAGCGGTACGATGAAGTTCCTGATTCATATGAATTTGCAGGGTACAAGAGAGAATATGTTTTCATTCTTCCAGCAAAAACATATGAAAATATTGAAAATATGGATTTTCCAATTAATATTACTACTTTGCAATATGCCATAGTAAATTTCCCGGATTATCAATCTAAATTCGAGATTAGTAATCCATCTGTTGCAGAATACTTAGATGATGAAAAGCAAAAGGTCTATATGAAAAGTCCTGGGGATTGTACTATAAATGTGACTTTGAATAAGGATGGGGCTTTTTATGATAGTTTTGTAATTAATTATCATGTTCTTCCCGAGGATTATCAGGCAAATTTTGATTTCCAACCTACAACGGAGAGTATATCAGGTGACGAGTATGTACAAACATATCAGGGAGATTATATAGCAGAATATTTGAACCGCTTGAATGAAGCACGCATAAATGTTAATACGCCACCAGTCAAAATATCTCAGAAACTTTGCGTAGCTGCGGATATAAGAGCTAAGGAGTTAGCCCAGAAGTATTCCCACACAAGGCCAGATGGAAGTGAAAGTGAATCTGTCATTGCCGAAAATGATAATTTAAGAGAGATAATATCAAGATTTATAAAAAAGCCTGATGATGTTATCAATAATTTAATGGAAATAGAAAGTGGCCATAGCATATTAATGGATTCCTCGCTCCGTAAAGTGGGAATTGGTTATTTTAATGGGGTAACTGATGGAAATCCTATGAATAGTCATTATTACTGCATTTTGTTGCAATAATAATTTTTGAATGCGGAAAGAAAAGGGACGTGATTTGATGAGAAAAAGTGTACTTGTATATCTGGTGTTGCTAATAAGTATTTTCTGTTATGCCAATATTTGTTTTGCGGCGATAAAGGGAGATATTAATGGCGATGGACGGATAAATGAAAGTGATAGGCAGATATTATCTGATTATTTACAGGGTAGAAAAACTCTTACAGACTATGAAAAGTCTTTGGCGGATATTAATGGGGATAGCATTGTTGATAATAGGGATTTGGATATACTGACACAAATTGCTAAGGGAACTTATTCATCCTATGGTGATATTTTAGGTGATGTCAATAGCGATGGCAGGTTAGATTCACAGGATTATGATTTGTTGCTAGCCTATGTGCAAGGCAAGGCTACTTTGACCAATAGAGCTATGGCAGTAGCAGATGCAAATCGAGATGGTGCAATTAATATCTTGGATTGTGTATGGGTACTAAATATTGTTAAAGGAAAAACATATTATCCTGTAGAGGTGGTTAATGTGCCTGATGGATGGTATAAAATATCTCCTATTCGTGAACAAGATATGTCATTAACTATTAATGATAAAGGCGTAGATAAATCGCAACCTAATTGGCAGTACGCTATACAGGGGCAAATACCTTATATAGAAAAATATACTAATGATGATTACCATAAATTTTATATTCAGCGTAATGGTGATAGTTATGCAATTCGCAGCAAAGTAGGTAATATGTATATATGTACTATGGAAAATGGCAGAGTGATTTTTGGATTGGCAGGAAATAATATTCCATTCATTTGGAAATTTATTAAGTCCAATGGAGCCTGTTATTTGGTATCGATGAGGGGAGAAGCAGGAAAGGTATTGGACAATAAAGGTTCTTCCTATGTAGAAATGTCTACTATTGATAATCTGGATTCTCAGCGCTGGGTATTGCAAGAGGTTGATGCACCTAGTAGTAATTCAAAACCTAGCACTCCCGATAACAAACTAGAAACAGATAAAAATACATGGGGAGATTTATACGTTGTTTCTCCACCATGTCAAAATCTTTTATTACGTAAGGAGGCAAATAACAAGAGTGAAGTTATAGCAAAAATGCCAAAGGGTAGCAAGGTTATAGTAACAAGCATAGATAATAATGGCTGGGCGGCTGTTGCTTATGATGGTAAACGTGGATATGCTTATGCAAAATTTTTACTACAAGATGAAAGTAAATTAGAATTTGATGATTATCCATTAGCACGTAGAAACACTGGACCATGTCATGATTAATGGGCGGTCATGAAAAAGGAGAATGATAATTATGAAGTGGAACAACAAATGGTTGGCAGGTGCGTTATCCCTGCAGATTTTGCTGGGAAGCAGTATAGCTTTTGCTGAACAGCCAGCGGCGGAAAAGTACAGGAGTATTATCCAGAGTGGAAATTTCTATGTGGAATATGGCCCGAAGGGCTGGGGACTTAGAGATTATGTGGTTGCCCAAAATGGTGTGCGCATGTCTGGTTTGAAGTTGGAGAAAATGTTTGGCACGACTGGTTATCCTGCTGTTAGGTATGAGAATGGTAAGTATTATAAATTCGTGAATAAGGGAACGGTGAAACGTGATGAAGAAATAGCCAATAAGGAATGGAAGAGTTATCAAAACTATGAGTCCTATCAGGATGCGGTTGTTGTCAGCGATACATATAACAATGCTATAGTTCGTACAGGCGGTATGAGGAGTTTTGATGTTGGCTTCTTTGGTGGCATCAGTGGTGGTGGTGAATATCCGAAAAAAACTACTGGTGTTGTGCTAGAAGAAAGCAACTTAAATAATCCCTACCTTAATCCCGATGCACATTGGGAAAAGGTAAGGGCACGGCTTTCTTTGCCAGCTGCCTTGAAGATTTTTGCCTACAACGATCCATATATGGGACATGAATATGGCGAAAATGAACCTGTATTTACAGAAAGTGGTCAGGTTGAGGATAATGGCAAGCAAAGAATATGTGATAAATACACATCGGTTCTCAAGGACAACAAGGGTAATGTTAAGGCCGAAATGCTTTATACAGCTATCTATGATGAAAAGGGAAATCTCTATAAAATTAACAAGGTATGCAAAATCAATGGCAAGGTGCTGCCAGTGGATGAGCTGGAAATCGTGACAATAACCGATGTACTGCCAGAAAAAGCCATTGATATGCCAAAGAGTAAGATTTACGCGGCTGATACTGGCACTATTACAGATTTGTTGAAGAATCCTACTTTGGTTGAAGAAATAAAATAGGGGGAGCACATGATGAAAAAAATTCTTATGGCAGGTGCAGTGTCTATGCTGTTGGCTAGTTCCTCAGCTATGGCTGGACAGCTTGATACATATAAAAATATGTTGGCGAATAAGCAGTGTACAATTAAATACGAATATATCTATCAGGATGAACGAGACAAATTCGTAACGGATATAAATCGCTATGTAATGAAATATACGGCTAAATCAGAAACAGAAGAAAAGCCAAATTTTGCTGGTGTAATAGTTCTTTCAGGTGATAATTCCTATACGGAACGAGAACTTGGGCCTAACCATTACTGTGAAATCAAGAAAGACGGCTATGTTTATCCTTTCAAAAGATTTGAAACTGATAAAGGCATTAAATATCAAGGAAATAAAGAAGGACAACATGGAATTCTGGCATTTGGTGCACCATCTGACAATAAAGTAGAAGCACACCCTGTTAATGATCTGCGTGAACTGCGCTATGGCAATGAGTATGGTGGCGGAGAGATTGCCACCATGTTGGATGTGATTTACAAGGATGAAACAGCATTGCGCCCAGGCAAGGTTTATTGGCTGGCGGCCTCAGGCTCACTGTCTAGTGGCTTGACCTATGAGGATTATCAATGGGCTGGTGCTAATGGCGATGTGGATTTGATTCGCTATTACTTTAATCAGGGAGCATTAACCAAGATTGCTTCTGTGCATTATGTCAAAAAATCCGATGGCAGTGTTAGTGGCAAGCATTATGTGGTCAATATTAAGGAATTTTCCTCTGTACCAGATGAAAATTATTTAAAGCTCCCTGAGGCTTTGAAGGATGTTACCAAATATGACAAGGAGGGCAAGTAAGATGAAGATGAAAAAGACAATTGCTACTGTGTTGGCAGGTGCCTGTTTTTGTATGCCGCTTCATGCCAGCATTGCGGTGGCAAGTTCTCCCTGTGCCATGCTAACATTTAGTGACAATACTAGATTCAAGCAGATAGGTACAGCGGATATGCTCTCTGAGTTGGTTTTGGAGAAGATGATGAATTCAGGTACTTTGAATTTCAAGGAAACAAAGCCTCTGGCAACAAATGCCGTAATTCAGCTCTATGATGAGGACGGTAAGATGTATAGCACGATTAATCAGTGTCGTGCTACTGGCAATTATGATGCTGTATTTGAGGGCAGGCAGTTTGATTCAGCCTTTGCACGGTCTATTGATTTGGCTAAAGAGGGTGATGTAGTAGAGCCTGAGCTTATCAAGCAGATAGGCCAGGAAAGCGGTGTAAAATACTTGATTCAGGGAAGTATTGACGGTTATAGCAATGGAGAAGGAACAGATGCCCTTGCTTATGTAGGACTGGCACTGGCGGCGATACAAGGTGCTAGTTTACTGAAAAGTTTATTTGGCAGTAGTTCATCGAAAGAGCTTCTCTTTGGTGTATCCTGTACATTGCGGGTTATTGACACTGATACTGGCAAGGTGATTTGGCAGAAAAAAGGTTATGAGGAATCTTCCGTATCAAGTGTTTCCATAGGTAATAAAGTAACTATAGGACAGGAAGATGTAACTACCAAGACATTTTATGCTGCTTTGAATAAGGTTGCTGATTCTTTGGCAAATATGCTGGTTGAGGATGTTAAGCAGCATAAGCTGCCTGTGGATATGGGAGTGTGAGCCTAATGAGTCGATGGGCAGAACTTATATTTATGGTCATCGGCATCATGGCATATATGGCTGGAACGGCATCGGCTGCTCCAGCTGTTGCTGTGATGGATTTTGGAATTCATCAGAATACAGCGGCGGAATATCTGATTGTAGATGGCAGGAATGCTGCCGATGATTATATCATGGCGCGGTTATTGGAAAAAAAGAAATTTGAGCTTACAGATAGACTGGTGATTGAAGAAGAAATAAACAAGGAAAATCTCAATATAACCGGCGTGATTGATGCAGATACTGCCAAGCGATTGGGAGAGCTGCTGGGAGTGCCTTATATTATTTATGGCAATATTATTGATGTATGCGAGGATAGTATGGGAGGAAGTTATCAAGGAATCGGACTGGATACCCATACCATTATTTCCCATATTAACCTGCGCATGATGGATACCAAGACAGGAGAAATATTGGCGGTTGTCAAAGGCGAAGGCCGTTCATCAGGAAGTTATGTCAAAGCAAAGATTGCCAGAATTGATACTGTAAAGATAGGCAATATATCCGCCAGCATGGATAGTGTACACAACGCAGTAAAAAAAGCAGCTTATGATGCTGTAGACAAGCTGCTGGAGAAAAAACTGCCGATGATGTGAAGCGAAAGAAAATATGAATAGTAAAGTAGTGAGGCATGATATGAAAAAAGTGTTACGATTATGTTTTTTATTTGTATTAATAATGCTGGCATGTTTAGACAATTCATTAACTGCAAAAGCTATGACTATGGGAAATCTGCAACATGTAGGTAAAATCTATTATGCTAATATGGGCGGTTTTTATTTTGCAGAATGTGCTGAGAATAGGGGGATCAAGTGCAAGGAACTAGGCATGGGACATCGGGTTATCTATGACCATGGCATGGCAAGATTTTCCGAGGGAAATGATGCATTGTGGATGCACTATCAGTGTTATACTGGACTAGAGAATAGTGGATGGACAAAGTTTGGTGCTAAGGATATAAACAATACCTTTGCTATTGATATTATGTTGCCAGATATATATAGGATTGATACGGATGAAGGAATCACGATGTATCTAATAAAGGATGAATATGATATTATTTTTGATGATAGATATGTAGTTATTGCGCAGCAAAAAGATGGCAAGTGGGTAAAGTATATGGATTCCCAGGAAATAGGCCAGCAATATTTTGGCAAAGCTGGCTGGGGATTGTGGGCAAAGGATTTTATAATTGAAGGAGATAAGATTGTTTTGCCGTATGAATTATACGGGGGGAATTATAGACCTTCCTCGAAGCCTACTGAAAGTGGAAAATTTGTCTTGCAATGGGATGAAAATGCCCAATGGTTTGCCATTGATAAAATTGTATATTAGAGCTGATAATGTAGCGAAAATATTTTCTAATCATGCATCACAGGTTAAGGTAATGAAGTGATAAAACATATTATTGAGATGGAGGCGATTGTATGCAAAAAAATGTATTATCAATATGTATGATTTCATGCATATTTTTCCTGTCTGGTCTTGCCCATGCAGAGCAGCCTAAGGCTGATGAATATCGGCAGTTGTTTGCCTCTGGACATTATTATTTGGAGTATAAAATCGGTTTCAAGGACAGGAATAAAAACGAGTATAGGGAATATGATCATCAACTTTTGGATGTCTATAACAGAAAACTGACATTGGGGGTTCAAGATGGCAAGCGTATGCAGTTTGCGGCATATAAAAAAGGGATGATAGAAACGGTAATGGAGCCGGAGGCGTATTATGCTGATGGCAAATATTATCAATTTCCGTGGTTTGAAAAGAACAAGGCATTGATGGCAACAGAAGCAGAAATTAATGATGTCTCTATCAATCCAATGGAACGATGGGATAGTAAGAAAAATAGGTTGATTGTGCCACAGCCACTGCAAGTATTGGCAGAGGGAGATAAATTTGGTAGAGAAGATGAGCATATAAGGCCGGCTAAACTGATAGAAAGTTTTGCTGGTGATGCCAAAAATCCAGCCTATGATAAATACGGTGCCGAGGTATGCAATTCTGATGGCGATGTGTTATATGAATATATTACATATCTCTACTATAAAAAGGGAGAGTTGTTTGCCAGCAAATTCTATTGGAAATACCCAGGTAGGGAGGAAGTGCTTTTGCAGGATATGGAAATCATTAGGTTGACTAGTGAAGTTCCAGAGAAGCGTATCAACCTGAAAAAGGGATGTGAAGTTTTTAAGGCTGGCACAGGCGATATAGATGATATGCTAGACCATCAGGTGTTGCTCTACAAGGTAGGAAAGGAGAATAAGGATGCATAAGAACACGAAAAAATATATTTGTTCAATATTGGCCTGTGCTAGTTTGATATTCTCCTTTGATACTGCTTGGGCGGCAGACAAGTTGGACAGCTACCGGGATATGCTGATGTCTGGCAAGTATACCATTGAGTGCGAGGATATTACACCTGAACCGCAGCTGCAGAATAAAGACAAATTTGCGATTAACTTTGAATGGCGGGGACAGATTAACTTGCCGATTGATAATTCCAAGGCTGTTAAGCACTGTCTGGCAGTAGCTTCACCTGACAGAAATTATATGGAGATTGAAGTCGTTCGGCCAATAGGGAATACAGCACAAAGAAAAGATAAATGGATTGATTGCCAGCTGATAAAAAATAATGAGGTTTTTACCTATGTACGACGTGAAAATCTACAAAATGGAAAAGTAGATTATTTGTTTAAAGAAAGTAGTAATTCGTATTATAAATCAAACGAAGTAATAGCACTTAATGCTTCTCCAGATGTCCTTTTGCCTTATGCAAGAGAAAAGGGTACTAAAGAAGTGACACGATTGGTTAATGCCATGCTGCCCGCCAAGGTTTTTCCGGCAGGTAAGGAGTATTATCAAAAGGTTGCTGAGGGAGAGCTGTCAGAAGGCATTAGCTATGTGGATTACCGCTGTAGTACGGCAGAAAGTATAAATTTAGTTAGATACTATTTAGACAATGGCAAAATGACTAAGATTGCTTCGGCAATATATGTTTTGAATAGTGCTGGCGAGGTAGTAGATGGGCAGCGTTCCTTGGTTAAGGTGCTTAGGTTCGACACTGATGTTGATGAAGCCATGCTGGATCTGCCTGCTAAAATTAAAGACAAAACGAAAAGGGAAAAGAAATAGGTGGTGAAGATGATGTTGAAAAAATATATGGCTTCCTTTTTATCTGCTGTAATGCTTTGGGGGGCTGTACCAGCATTTGCGGCCGAAGTCGAACACCCTAGCTGCGTTATGTTGAAATTTGATGATGCGACTAGATTTGCCAAGGTTGATACAGCAGGTACGCTTTCGGAACTTATCATGGAAAAACTAGTCAATAGTGGTAAGTTCAACTTCAAAGAAACCAAACCCATGGAAACGGATATGGCTCAGGCTTTATATGAGAATAGGTTAGCTGAATTCAAGGCAAATAAAACAGCTGTAGATAGTGGTGATTATAATGGAATTTTCGAAAGTGAGGAATTTGGCGAAAACAGGGTACAGGCTATAGATTCTGCGATGGTTGGCAAAATTGTTAATCCCAAGGTTACTAAGGCAATGGGGGAAGCAACTGGCGCAGAATACCTTCTACAGGGCACAATTACCAATATAGGTACAGGTGAGTATCTAAATGGGAATTTGGTGTATTTGGCATTTATTCCCAATGTATATAATATGTTTGTTGGCAAAAACAAAGGCTTGGCTGTCATTGCCGATGTACGCATGATCAAGGCTGGAACTGGTGAAGTTATTTGGCAGGACACGGTAGTAGGCCGGGCAGATCAGTATCAATACGATGTAGGATTATTCAAGATTGGCAGTTTAAAATTAAATAATGAAACATATTTCAAAGCTGTAAATTCTGCAGCGGAGAAGGTTGCCTCTGCTGTTATAGAGGCTGCTGACAAGGGCGTGCTTTTTGCTAAATAATTTGGCTGGCGGAGGTAGATTGATGGAAAGGATTTTTCTGTTGATTATGGTGCTGGTTATGTGCCTGACTTCCACATCTGAGGCATTCAGCAGTAACGATAATTTGGCTGTAATGGATTTTGGTAGTCGACCATATGCAACATCGGCAGAAGTCAGGACACAGGATTTGGGCGGGGCTGCCAGCGATTATTTTATTCATGCTCTATTGAAAAATGGTTTTGCTGTCGTAGATAAAGATATAGCAACGGATAGGTTGCAAATGTCAGGTATATCTGCTAATGGAATCGTTGAACCTGATGCAGCAAAGAAAATTGGTGAAATTTTGGGTGTACGCTATATTCTCTATGGTAATGTAAGCAATGTAAGTCTTAGTGATATTACCGTTGAGGTAGAGGATGATAGCTATGAGGGCAGCGTGACACTCTGCACAGTCAAGGCACATGTGATAGCCAGGATTATGGATGTTCAGAGTGGTAATGTCGTGATGATGTTCAAGGGGGATGGAGCCTCTAAGAGCACATATGTTGAGGCTGGTAAGCATGGTAATGTTATAGCCGTAGGTTCTGGCAGGGTGACATTGGACAGTGTAAATAATGCCATTCAAAAAGCTACATTGGAGATTGTAGGGAAGATGTCAGCGAAGTGTACAGAGAGTAAATGGGAATAATAAAGTAGTGAGGCTTGTTATGAAAAAAGTGTTACGATTATGTTTTTTATTTGTATTGGTAATGCTGGTATGTTTTGAAAATTCATTAACTGTGGAAGCTATGACCATGGGAAAACTACAGCATGTAGGCAAAATTTATTATGCTAATGTGGGCGGTTTTTATTTTGCGGAATGTGCTGAAAATAGGGGTGTCAAGTGTAAGGAGTTAGGCTTGGGACACCGGGTTGTTTATGACCATGGCATGGTAAGATTTTCTGAGGGAAATGATGCATTGTGGATGCACTATCAGCGTTATACAGGAACGGAGAATAGTGGATGGACAAAGTTTGGTGCTGAGGATATAAACAATACCTTCAGGATTGGATTGGATCGGCCAGATATATATAGGATTGATACGGATGAAGGAATCACGATGTATCTAATAAAGGATGGATATGACCTTATTTTTGAGGATAGATATGTAGTTATTGCACATCAAAAAGATGGCAAGTGGGTAAAATATATGGATTCTCAGGAAATAGGCCAGCAATATTTTGGCAAAGCTGGCTGGGGATTGTGGGCAAAGGATTTTATAATTGAAGGAGATAAGATTGTTTTGCCGTATGAATTATATAGGGGAAATTATACGTATCCATCAAAGCCTACTGAAAGTGGAAAATTTGTCTTGCAATGGGATGAAAATGCCCAATGGTTTGCCATTGATAAAATTGTATATTAGATTTGCAGTGAGGGGTGTTTGATATGAAGAAATATAGTAGGTTGATAGTATGCCTGATGATGGTTTGTATGATGTTTTCGTCAACAGCTTATGCTTTGTTTGGTGGCCATGTAGAAAATCCAGATGCTATCTTAAAGGATTTAAAGTCGCATCCAGAGGCATACATCAGGTATGGCGGTATGAGCACAGGTTTTTCATTTTATATTGAAAAAGCTTCTGTTGATGTACAGAAATATGCACCGCCTGAATATGTTATTGCTGTTAGGAAGATCATTCATGGCGATAATGGTATGATAAATGAATATCATATGGAAGATATTTATGAAGATAGCATTTTGCGTTTTGCTTATAATTATACTACTCGCAATATGTTTGTTGAGAAAAAAGATGAAAATGGCAATATAGTTTGGCAATATCTTGATCCATCAAAAGCTGATGACTATGAATATTATCATAATGGTTTGCAGCAAATGTTAAGTGCAGGAGAATGTGCCTTTTATTTGGCATATAATATGAGTTTTTATGACCAGCCAGTGTCATATGCTTTTAGGAAATATTTAAACGAATTGTAAGAGTGTACTTAGGTTGAAAATTCAAGTTTCTGGAGGTGATATTGTAATGGGTATGTGCAAAAACAAGTTAATGATAGCTTTGGTGTTAGCTTTTTCGATTCAAGTAAGCCATGCAGAAGCTGGCATTAATTTAGGAGATCTTTTTTGGGGTATAGCAGAGGTGGTTACTGAGGAAAAGTGTTTGCTGGTCAATGGCAATATCGCCCAGAATGGAACTCCTACCCGAATTATTGGGCATAATGTATCGCCTAATAGTCTTGTGGGAAAATTATATTTTGAGTTTTTGCAGCCATCGGAAGTGATTGTTACCGTAAAGGGATATGTTCCTTATATGATCCATAATTACGTGTATCAAAATGGAGGTCAGGAATTGGCATATTTGCCATCATATGAGGATACTGAAAATATTTTTGCTGCAGTCTTGCCATCAGGAAAATATTACATTGAAAGTACTACTTCCAAGACTGGATATTCTAGTGATGTTAATACAGAAATAAGTGTCAATGTGAAGCCTATAGAAGCAGATTCATGGTACAATCAGGATGATGAATTTCAGTTTTTGTACGTAGATAAAACTGTTCAAGATTATATTCCTTTCTATATCAAGGGGGAAAAGTCTAATAGAGCGTATGTATTTGATATGACTTATGATGGAGATATAACATTAGAGGCTGTTCCTAATAGCAAGAGTTGCGACCTAATTTTTTACCTGATATCTGTTGAAACACGAGAATTAATAGAAAAATGGGATGTTATATTCAATGATAGCCAAAGTAAAGTATTTCATCTAACCAAGGGCAGATATTTATTATTTGTCGAGCCTCAATATAAAGGTGGTGGAGCATATAGCCTTACATTAAGATAATTTTTCTATTTAGTTGTGATGAAAATTTTAGCAAAGCTGCCAGTTAAAGATTATCTGGCAGTTATTTTTTGCTTTATTTTATAATTGGGCACAGTAAAAGAATCTGTGTAAAATAGTCTGTCACACAATTTGTCACATATTGAGAAAAGAAAGTTAATTATTGTATCATTAATAATAGTTATATAAAAGAAGAATTTTGTTATTGTTATTAAATTTAGATTGGGAGGAGGTATGATGTTTTGCTTCTAGCTAACATCATAAAGAAATTATATGCAAAAACAATGTTTTAAATTGATTATTGGAAGTATGATTTGCATTTTGATTGCTGGTTGCTCTGCTGAAAATGATGTAATTGGGGATATGGTAAGCAATTTTTCAGGTGAAGAAATATATCCTGGTATTACAAATGAGGCATTGGGAGTTGAACTGCCTGCTAATGCAATTACAGAATGGGAAATAGAAGAGTTTGGGTATGCTAAATATATAAAATATAGTTTAGATCCCCATAAGAGAGCACATTCATATGTAAAAAATCGCTCCGCTGATATAGAAAAAATTATATGTATTGATCAAGATATAGATGAATATGAAGAAGAGAAGAAATCCATATTTGAAGGGACTTGGGTAACTGGTCTTTATGAAACGGATGGTAATTATGAAGTAGATGATATTGTTCCAGCAGAAAATATAGATAGAAACAAAACACAATTATATGGTGTCATAAAAATATGGTATGATTCCGAAATAAATGGATATCAGTTTAAGATAGATCACTTTATTTTAAAGAAATGTGATGATAAATTGATTGAAGAATTGAAAAATAGAAATTGGACACCAGATCAAATAATGTATAACGTATCCCGTATATCGGCTCCTGAGAATCATGGTTGGGGAAGTACATTTGATGAAAACACAATATGTCAAATTCAAGGTAATAAAATGATTTTAAAGGGAAATTCAATTTCAACAAATGGTTATGGTTTTGTGGAGTTGGAATTGGAATATGATGAAAACTATAAGACGCTGATTGTACATAATTATAAAATAGAAACAGATAATCCTCATCTGTCCAGATTATTATTTTCACCATTTGGAGGTTATGATCATGAAGATATATTAAAGAGATATGATGATAATAGTGAAACTGATTTGCAAGAGGGATTGTTGCAAATCAGGATGGAACAATTGCTAAATAAATATCCAGAGTTAGACAATATAGATAAATATAAAGTTCTTGAAAGAAGGAGATGCCTAATACCAGGTACAGTAGATCTCACAAAAGAGCCTGCTATGCCTGAGTTTCCCGATGGGGAGTAAATTTGTTAGTTATTAAGAAAAGATTTCTTATATGGAGGGATTAATTATGAAAATTTGTCCAAAATGTAAAAAAGAATTTGATGATGCACGTGGATTTTGTGGCGATTGTGGAGTAGCTCTAGTTGAGTCTGCAGCTTTGCAAAATCCGGTAAAACCATCCCAGCAAGTCACTACTAATAGTGTTATTGTGAATAATATCTCTAAATTGGAAGGATGTACTATGTCCTTTTATAGCGAGGTAGCAGCATTAGTTAAAGAAAATCGTTTAGGACGAGGCAGCTATGCAATATTATCCATATTAAGACTGTTAATATTAGATGTGTTGACAGTTTTGATTATGTATAACGAGCTCGATAAGCTTTTTTCTTTGAGTAATCTCGGTAAAGGGATGTCAACATTTCCATCATTGCCAAGTGCAACACCATTGATGATTCTTACTGTGGTGAATTTTGTGTGCATTATATATTTGCTGATGAAAAGATTAAAGGATATGGGATTGCAGATGCATCATATTCAGTTTATTTTAGGCGGTTATGGATTGATGGCAGCATATGCTGTTTGGTCTATCAACCACGGTATTGATACAATTATATCAGCGGCGCTGAAATCATCAATGGCACTATTTGGCAAAAGTCCTCTGGATTTGCTAATGTCAGCTAATGATATTGTCTTTGCTGTTAAAATGATTGCTGTTTTATATGCTTTAGCTTTAATCGCAGTTTTTTTTAAGGGGACTAATGGTAGAAATGAATATGGAGAAAAGAGTATTTCTCTATGATGTATTTTAATAAGATGTGGAAAGGAAAATCTTATGGAAAAATGGAAATGCCGTTGTGGCACGATTAATGATACTAAATTTTGTACAAATTGCGGTTTACCTAGTGAACAAGGGCAAGAAGATAAAAAGGAAATTACCCAACCACAGCAGATATATTCTGTAAAAAATATGGATATTGGCAAGGGTATAAATTTCAACCCACAAAAAAATAAAAAATTGGCTGCCGCACTTGTTTTGGTAATTGTATTGTTGGCGGCCTATTTTGGATATGGAAAATTGGTTGAATATCGCTATGAGAGTAAATGTAATGAGTACATCAAGGTAACTGCCGATTTTAAGAAGACGGTTTCTTCTATATACGATTTAACGGGTGATCCCGATGAGGAAGCTCGGCAAAACATTATAGCCGAATTAAAAAAAGAAGCTGAGCAGGTGAAAGGATTACAGGAGTATTTTGTATCTGATAGGCTTCCAGATGTGGTTGCACCTGAAAAAGATAGATATGTAAATTCCTTGCAGAAAAATACAGATGTTATTAATGACATAATAGAAGTATTGTCCTTTGATGAGTCTATTGTAGGTAAAAATAATGAAAATAATAGCAAAAAATTAAAAAGATTGACAGATAATACCGATAAAGATTGCGATAAATTAGGTGGCAGTATAGGAGTTTACTATAAAGGACAATCAATTAATGATCTGATTGATACTGGTGATATAAAGAATGCCATTGGTAATTATTGCAGCAATAAATATAGTGCAGATTTAAAAAAGTGGCGGGAGAACCAGAATAAAGAAGAGGAAGAACGCAAACAAAAGGAGCAGGCAAATATTTTAGGTAGTACGGCAGCTAATGAAGCAGCTAAGACTTTATTTGCTTATCACGATAACATTAGTAAGAAAAACTATCAATTGGCTTATGGCTGTACAAGTCCTAATTGGCAAAGCCATGTAGGGTATGATGGCTGGGCTGCTGGCTTCAAGACTACTGTCAAGAGTGAAGTTAAGGATGTGAAATGCGCTTCTTCCAGTGATGATAGAGTAGTGTTGAATTATGTTTTAACGGCTGTTGATAATCCGGGCGGTGTTAAGCAGTTTAATGGAACTGCGGTTATAGTGAAAACGAACAATGGCTGGAAAATAGACAGTATGGAAAACAAGGCTAAGTAATTTTGAGGTAGTTGTTTTGATTAGAAGAAGGCA
>Ga0129310_1001514_pt1 | contig 20037 bp, 22 predicted proteins | sample Go1ome_2_FD_94433 | JGI IMG/M metagenome (GOLD analysis project Ga0129310, IMG submission 94433) | Western lowland gorrila individual fecal microbial communities from Wisconsin, USA - Go1022A metagenome | ecosystem: Host-associated > Mammals > Digestive system > Large intestine > Fecal | place...
CGCTTTGTCAACTACTTTTTTCAGCCCTTTCGGACCCTTCCGATCCCTCGACTCGTTCCCGCCCTGCTCAACAGGTGCTCGAATAATATATCAAAACCACACCCGTTTGTCAACGCTTTTTTTCGCATTTTCTCAAAAAAACCATTTTGCTTGCGCAGAACGTCGATATACATTATAATAGGAAAAATCTTTTCTCCAGGGAGGTCCGTTCCTATGCCCATCCGAATCCCAGACTCTCTTCCGGCCCGCTCGGTGCTGGACAGCGAAAACATCTTTGTCATGACGGAATACCGGGCCGTCCACCAGGACATCCGGCCGCTGAACGTGCTGATCCTCAATTTGATGCCCACTAAGATCGTCACGGAAACGCAGCTGCTCCGCAAGCTGTCCAACACGCCGCTGCAGATTCAGGTGGAACTGCTGCGGACCGCCAGCTACCAGTCCCAGCACACGGATGAAGATCACCTGGAATCTTTCTATACCACATTTCAGGCGGTCAAAGGACGGAATTTCGACGGTCTCATCATCACCGGTGCTCCTGTGGAGAATCTGGATTTCGACCAGGTGGACTATTGGGAGGAGCTGCTGGAGATCATGGAATGGTCCAAGCACCACGTTCACTCTACCCTCCATATTTGCTGGGGGGCCCAGGCCGGCCTCTACTTCCACCATGGCATTCCAAAATATGAGCTCCCCCGCAAACTTTCCGGCGTCTTTGAACACCGGGTGCTCAAGCCCTCTTCCCCGCTGTTTCGCGGCTTTGACGACCGCTTTTACGCCCCGCACTCCCGCTATACCGAGGTGCGCCGCAGCGACATTCTGGCTGTTCCCGGACTGGAACTGATCGCGGATTCCCCGGAAGCCGGGGTATTTGCAGTCAAAACCGAGGATTCCAGGCAGTTCTTCATCATGGGTCACCCAGAGTATGACCCCGACACCCTTGCCAGGGAGTACCGCCGGGATTTGGAGAAAGGGCTGGAGATTCCTGTCCCCGCCCATTACTTCCCAGACGACGATCCCGCTCAGGCACCCGTGGTGCGCTGGCGAAGCGCCGGGCAGCTGCTCTACACCAACTGGCTCAATTACTATGTTTACCAAACCACGCCCTACGATCTGCGGACGCTCCTTTGAGCCGGGTTCCAAAACCGTCGCAAAAACACCAACCCCCCGGCCATCCGTTGTGACCGGGGGGTTACTGCTGAGTAGGGTCTACCAAATTGAATACCTCTTCTTTCTACAGGATGTTCGCTCCGCTGTGATCTGAACGCGGGATCAATTCTTCGCCTTGCAGTTACCTTGGAACCCTTGATGCGCTTCATTCGCCCTGCATCGACGAACCGTCGCTTCCGCAGGAGTGGCTGGAGCTGCGTTCTCACACGTGTGAGCCAGTTCGGAATCTGCTGTGCTGAATTGCCAATCCAGATCTCGCTTTGCCGAGAAGCCTTTGGCTTCCCCTTCCAGAAAGGGTTTCTGGCCGGACCTCCTAGCCCATTGGATTCACCTCTTTCTTTCTGTCTGTATTGTACAACGATGCAGCGTTTTTGTCAACTGTTTCTATGCAGATTTTCCGCTCTTTTTCTTTCCTCCTTTCTATTCCATTTGTTTTCACAATGTGTTATTATAAAAATAATTGGCGAAAGAAGGGGCTTTTATGACCGTAAGCGCGCTTATTTCCTCGCTCTCTCTCCATGTTTTCCACCTGGCCGATGCAGAGCGCTCCGTCACCGGCGGCTACTGCGGCGATCTGTTGTCCTGGGTCATGGGCCGAGCCCCGGCTGGGGCCGTATGGATGACCATTATGTCCAACGGAAACGTCGCTGGGGTGGCTTCTCTTTCGGATGTGGCCTGTGTCCTGCTCACCGAGGGGGTGGCCCCGGATCCGGATCTTCTGTCCAAGGCCAGCGAGCACGGCGTCACCATCCTGGGCTGTGCCGCCGGAACTTACGAGGCAGCCGGACGGGTGTCTGCCGCAATCGAGGGAACACGATGAGACTCTCCTTCGACCTGCATCTGCACTCCTGCCTCTCTCCCTGTGGCGGAGCGGAGAACACGCCTGCCGATCTGGCCGCCATGTGTGCGCTGGCCGGACTGGATGTTGTTGCGCTCACCGACCACAACACCGCAGGAAACTGCGGTGCTTTTCTCCGGGCGGCGGAGCGCCACGGCCTGCTGGCTCTTCCCGGAATGGAGCTGACCACCCGGGAAGAGGTACATATTGTCTGCCTCTTTCCGGACCTGCCCTCCGCTGTCGGCTTTGATGCCCGGATCAAACCGCTTCTTCCGCCCATCCCCAACAATCCCGGCTTTTTTGGCCCTCAGCTCCTTATGGACGACACTGACCGGATCCTGGGGGAAGAAAGCGCCTTCCTCGCCGGCGCCGCCGAGATTGGCATCTACGAGGTTGCAGGATTGACCGCGCAGTATGGTGGAACGGCGTTTCCAGCCCACATCGACCGCCCCTCCTTTTCCCTTCTGTCCAACCTCGGCTTCTGGGACGCAAACATGAACTTCCCTCTGGCCGAGCTGTCCCCGCACAGTCCCCCCGCGCTTCTTCTTCGGCCCGATTTATCAGGTGTAACACGAATCACAAACTCCGACGCGCACTATCTGGATCAGGTCATGGACGCCCACCAGTACATGGACCTGCCTCAGCGTTCCCCCAAGGCCGTAATCCACTGGCTGAAAACGGCCAAAAACAGCGATGTCTTTTTCAGACGCACTTGAAAAATTTTCGGACTGAAAGCGTATAAATTATTTATACTGGAGAGTTCATTTTCTCAAGGCGTGAGAGATCGTCTATTCCATTATTTGAAGGAGGAACCCCAGACATGCCCAATGTCAAAACCGCTGTCCCGTATTGCGGAACACCCGAGCAGGAGGAAAAGCTCCGTCAGGTGATCGCCGCGCACAAAGGCCAGCCCGGCGCCACTATGCCGGTGCTCCAGGCCGCCCAGGAAATCTTCGGGTATCTGCCGGAAGAGGTCCAGATCATGATCGCGGAGGGGCTGGATCTGCCTCTGTCCGAGATCTACGGCGTCGTATCCTTCTACACCCAGTTCAGCCTGAACCCCAAGGGCCGCTACCAGATTTCCGTCTGCCTGGGCACCGCCTGCTACGTCAAAGGCGCAGGCGACATTCTCCAGGCCGTAGAGCAGAAGTTGGGGATCGCCCCCGGCGGAATCACACCCGACGGGAAGTTCTCTCTGGATGCCTGCCGCTGCATCGGCGCCTGCGGTCTGGCCCCCGTCATGATGATCAACGAGGACGTCTATGGTCGTCTCACGCCGGCACAGGTCGCCCCCATTTTGGACATGTATAAATGAAAGAGCTCGCCCTTTACTTTTTGGATATTGTGAAAAACTCCACCGCCGCCGGTGCCCGCCATGTGAATCTGTCCCTCTCGGAATGTGAGGACGGAACGCTTACCGCGGTGATCTCCGACGACGGAAAAGGGATGTCCCCCGACCTGCTGGCTGCGGTATCAGACCCCTTTACCACCACCCGCACCACCCGGAAGGTCGGCATGGGGATTCCCCTCTACCGCATGGCCGCGGAGCAGACCGGAGGCTCGCTCTCCCTGGAGAGTACGCTTGGCGCGGGAACTACCATAACAGCGGTCTTTCATCGGGGCCATCTGGACTGCCCTCCCCTGGGAGATCTGCCGGGTGCGGCAGCGCTGATGGTCCAGGGCAGTCCCCAGGTGGATTTCACTTTGGTCCATACCACAGTAAAAGGGAGCTATACCTTTCAAACGGAGCAGATTCGGGACCTGCTGGGGCCCGAGGTTCCCCTGGATACGCCGGAGGTCTTTCTCTGGATCAGGGAGTTCCTGGCCGAGCAGGAAGCCAACATTTGAAGGAGTGACAACTTTGAAGAGCCTGGAAGAACTGAAAGCCATCCGGGAAAAAATGAAGCAGCAGATGGACATCCGTGACCAGAGCGGCGACAACATCCGTGTGGTAGTGGGTATGGCTACCTGCGGCATCGCCGCGGGCGCGAAGCCCGTGCTGACCGCATTTCTGGATGAGATCCAGCGCCGCGGCCTGCGCAACGTCACCGTGGCCCAGACCGGCTGTATCGGCGTATGCCGTTTGGAGCCCATCGTGGAGGTCTATATCCCCGGTGAAGAGAAAGTCACCTATGTAAAGATGAAGCCCGATATGGTCCCCGTTGTGGTGAACGAACACCTGGTCAATCGCCGGGTCGTGACCGAGTACACCATCGGGGCCGCAGAATGAGGAGGCGGGGAACATGAGTCGAATTCGGTCCCATGTCATGGTCTGCTGCGGCACAGGCTGCACCTCCTCGGAAAGCCCCAAGATCGCCGAGGCTTTTGAAAAGCAGCTCAAGCTGTCGGATCTGGACAAGGAGGTCAAGGTGGTCCGTACCGGCTGCTTCGGTCTGTGCGCCATCGGCCCCATTGTCATGATCTTCCCGGAGGGGGCCTGTTACAGCCGGGTCACCGCTGAGGATGTCCCCGAGATCGTTCAGGAACACCTGGTCAAGGGCCGCATCGTCAAGCGCCTGCTGCATATGGAGAGCGACGCCGGCGATGCCGTCACCTCTCTCGCCGAGACCAAGTTCTATAAACATCAGCAGCGCATCGCCCTGCGCAACTGCGGTGTCATCGATCCCGAATCCATTGACGAATACATCGGCGTCGACGGCTATCTGGCGCTCAGCCGTATCCTGGAAAATCACGTGGACCCTCAAACGATCATCGATACGATCAAGGCGAGCGGTCTGAGAGGCCGCGGCGGCGCCGGGTTCCCCTCCGGGAACAAGTGGCAGTTCACCAAGGACGCGGTCAGCCCCGACGGGGTGAAATACGTCTGCTGCAACGCCGATGAGGGCGACCCGGGCGCTTTCATGGACCGCTCCGTGCTGGAGGGCGACCCCTTCTCCATACTGGAGGCCATGACCATCGCCGCCTATGCCATCGGCGGCACCCACGGTTACATCTATGTCCGCGCCGAGTATCCCATCGCCGTCAAGCGTCTGCAAAAGGCTATTGAGCTGGCCCGGGAGTACGGTCTGCTGGGCCAGGACATCCTGAACTCCGGCTTCTCCTTCGATATCGAGCTCCGGCTGGGCGCCGGCGCCTTCGTCTGCGGCGAGGAGACCGCTTTGATGACCTCCATTGAGGGGCACCGGGGCGAGCCCCGTCCCCGTCCTCCCTTCCCCGCGGTGAAGGGCCTGTTCCAGCGCCCCACCCTTCTCAACAACGTGGAGACTTACGCCAATATCACCTGGATTCTCAATAACGGCGCGGACAAATTTGCCGCCATCGGCACCGAGAAGTCCAAGGGCACCAAGGTCTTTGCTCTGGGCGGCAAGATCACCAACACCGGCCTTGTGGAGATCCCCATGGGCACCACCCTGCGGACCATCATCGAGGACATCGGCGGAGGCGTGCCCGGCGGCAAAAAGTTCAAGGCGGCCCAGACCGGCGGCCCCTCCGGCGGCTGCATCCCCGCCTCCCTCATTGACACCCCCATCGACTACGACTCTCTGCTCTCCATCGGCTCCATGATGGGTTCCGGCGGGCTGATCGTCATGGATGAGGACAACTGTATGGTGGATATCGCCAAGTTCTTCCTCTCCTTTATCGTGGATGAATCCTGCGGAAAGTGCACCCCCTGCCGCATCGGCACCAAGCGGCTCTACGACCTGCTGTGCAAAATTACCGACGGAGAAGGCACTTTGGAGGATCTGGACACCATTGAGGAGCTGTGCTACCACCTCAAGGATTCCGCCCTGTGCGCCCTGGGTCAGTCTGCGCCCAACCCCGTGCTCTCCACGCTGAAATACTTCCGGGACGAGTATGTGGCCCACGTGGTGGAAAAGCGCTGCCCCGCCGGCGTGTGCAAGAACCTGATCCGCTATGTCATCACGCCAGACAAGTGCCGCGGCTGCACTCTGTGCGCCCGGAACTGCCCGGCCGGTGCCATTACGGGAGCGATCAAGGCACCCCACGTCATCGATACCACCAAGTGCATCAAATGCGGCGTCTGCCTGAGCAACTGCCGCTTTGACGCCATCGTGAAAATGTAAAGGGGGCGGAACACTATGGAAAAGAAAATGGTCCATCTCACCATCGACAGGATTCCCGTCACCGTCCCCGAAGGCACCACTGTGCTGGAGGCCGCCCGGAGCGCCGGAATCAAGATCCCCACGCTGTGCTTCCTGAAGGACGTCAACGAGATCGGCGCCTGCCGCATCTGCGTGGTGGAAGTCAAGGGTGCCCGGAGCCTGATGGCCTCCTGCGTTTACCCCGTGTCCGAGGGCATGGAAGTCCTCACCAACACCCCCAAGGTCCGCCATTCCCGTCAGCTGACCCTGGAGCTCATCCTTTCCAACCACCGCATGGACTGCCTCACCTGCTCCCGCAACGCCCACTGCGAACTGCGGCAGCTGGCCGCCGACCTGGGCATTGACGCGGTGCGCTACGCCAACGACAAACTGCCCCCCCGCCTGGAGACCACTGCGCTCCATCTGGTGCGGGACAACTCCAAGTGCATCCTCTGCCGCCGCTGTACCTCCATGTGCCGCAAGATCCAGGAGGTCGGCGTCATCGGCTGCAATGACCGCGGCTTCTCCACCCATGCGGGCTGCGCCTTCGACCGGGACCTGTCCGAAGTAGACTGCATCTCCTGCGGCCAGTGCATCGTGGCCTGCCCCACCGGCGCTCTGGCCGAGCAGGACAACACCGCTCAGGTGATGGCGGCCCTGATGGACCCCAGCAAGCACGTGGTGGTCGGCCCCGCCCCCTCCGTCCGCGTAACGCTGGGCGAGTGCTTCGGCCTGCCTGTTGGTACCAACGTGGAGGGCAAGATGGTCACCGCTCTCCACCGGCTGGGCTTTGACAAGGTTTTCGACGTGGACAGCGCCGCCGACTTCACCATCATGGAGGAGGGTACCGAGTTCCTCCACCGGCTGGAAAAAGGCGGACCTCTCCCCCTCATCACCTCCTGCTCCCCCGGATGGATCCGCTACTGCGAGCAGCACGCCCCCGAGCTGCTGCCCAACGTCTCCACCTGCAAATCCCCCCAGCAGATGTTCGGCTCCCTGGTAAAAAGCTACTACGCCCAGCAGGCGGGCATTGATCCCAAGGATATCGTAGTGGTATCCGTCATGCCCTGCACCGCCAAAAAGTACGAGGTTCAGCGCCCCGAACAGCGGATGTCCAACGGCTGCATGCCGGTGGACATCTCCCTCACCACCCGGGAGCTGGCCCGCCTCATCACCCAGTCCGGCATGATGTTCGACCATCTGCCCGACGGGGAGTTCGATCCCCTGCTGGGTATCTCCACCGGCGCTTCGGTCATTTTCGGCGCCACCGGCGGCGTCATGGAAGCCGCCCTGCGCACCGTCTCCGAGATTCTCACCGGCGGCGAGGTCAAGATGGTGGAGTTCACTCAGGTCCGGGGCATGAAGGGCGTGAAGGAGGCCAGCTACGAACTGGCCGGCCGTACCGTCCGGGTGTGCGCCGCCTCCGGCCTGTCCAATGTGAAGAAGGTCATCGACGGCTTGAAGGACGGTTCCCTCCAGTACGACTTCATTGAGTTCATGGCCTGCCCCGGCGGCTGCATCAACGGAGGCGGTCAGCCCCTCCACTCCTCCGACACCCGCTCCTTCACCGATCTGGCCGGGCTGCGCGCCAAGGCTCTGTATGACCAGGACAAAGAGATGCCCATGCGCAAAAGCCACGAAAATCCCGTGGTGAAAAAGATTTACGACGAGTATCTGGGCGAGCCCGGCGGGCGCAGAGCTCACCAGCTCCTCCACTGCACTTATGTCCCCCAGAAGCGTTACCGCACCGAAAACAACATCTGATCCAAGCCTGCGGCGAAGAGCCGGACACATAATGTGTCCGGCTCTTCGCCGTGTTTGAAGAAAGTCTGTGGAACAAGATGAAAGGTGAGTCTTTACAATAGAGCAGTTTAGCCGGCCAGCGCCGCGCCCAGATTCCGGCAGGCAGCCAGGCCGGCATCGTCGGGGACCTCATTGACCATGAGGCCCCCGGGGCCGCAGAGAGCGGCCCCGGCATTTTCCGCCCGCTCGTACCAATCCCGCATCCACTGCCCGTCCCCCCAGCCGTAGGAGCCGAACAAAGCGGTCTTTTTCCCGGAGATGCGGCGCTCCAGCGCCGAGAAGAAGGGCTCAAATTCCGCCTCCTCCAGCGTCTCAGCCCCCATGGCCGGGCAGCCCAGAGCCAGCGCGTCATACCCAAGCGCCGCCTCCGGTGTCATTTCTGAGACATTGAAGAGTTCCGCGGCGGCTCCGGCGGCTATGGCGCCTTCCGCCACCGCCCGGGCCATTGCCTCGGTGTTGCCGGTTCCCGACCAGTAAATCACAGCAATTTTGCTCATTGTGTTGTCCTCCTGTTTTTCATGTATTTTTTCTTCAGGCCGTTTTAGGTCCAGCCCCCATCATGCGGATCAGGGAATCTCCCCGTTCCAGCCTCGCCCACAGCAGGTCTCTGCACTGACGAAACTGACGAAACCTTCTCCGGGCCCCTTCCGCGTCGTGATAAACCTTCCAGCAGCCGCAGAGCCGGCATCCCCTACCGCCGGGGTCATTCAAGAAGCCCTCCACATCCTCCGGAGGGTAACCCAGAAAAAGGCCGATCTCGTGCGGAAACTCCTCGGCCGTCTCCATTCGCTCCATAAGCCGTCCCAGCAGGCGGGGCAGCGGTTCCCCCACCGGATACCCGGCCCTGTGCAGAATGGCACAGGCCGCCGGACACTCCAGGGCCCGCGCCAGGGGCTCCTCCCGGTAGACCAACAAAAGACGGCGGCGGCCACAGCGGCACAGAGGCAAAAAGCGCAGGCCATTTCCAGCCAGCAAAACATTGTATTTTCCCGCCATCTCGGGCAGCATTCCCCCATTCTCCATCGTCAGAGAGAGCAGCCCCGCCGCCTTCAGTCCCACCAAAACAGGCGCACAGTGCCAAACCAGCGCCCGCTCAAAGTCCGTCTGCCGCATTGCTCCACCCTCCTTTTAGTTAGCTAAGACTAACTCATTTTTAAAAAAACGGGCTCCTCGGCGGGAGCCGTATTTCAGTGCAGGAGTTAGTTATTGCTAACTCCTGAACAAAAGATACCACAGCCAGCTTCTTTTGTCAAGCCGTATTTTTTCCTGTCCTTCTCATTTTTCTACACTGATCCGTGGGGGAAAGTCTGGACAATGAACATACGGCATGTTAAAATGATACTAAACTCTGCGTATGGTAGGTGTTTGATATCATGTCCGAAAAGCCTCAGATCGGTGTGCGCTACTGCGGCGGCTGCAACCCCCGCTACGACCGGGTCTCTCTGGTCAAACGGCTCCAGGCCTCTCTGCCTGATCTGGAATTCGTTCCGGCGGAAGACGGCGTCCCCTACGCCGCGGCCCTCATTGCCAACGGCTGCACCAATCGGTGCACTACTGTCTCCGGGCTTGCGGTGCCGGAGGCCCGGCAGGTGGCCCTGTCCGGGGATATCGACTTTTTCCCCGCGCAGGAGAAACTGAAGGATCTGGTGTTTGGCGGCGAGGTCCGGAGTTTGACCCACGAAGAGGTACTGGGAGTTCTGCCCCACCGCCCTCCCATGCTGCTGATCGACACGGCCAGCCGCCTGGTTCCCGGACGGGAAGCGGCAGCCTCTCTCTACGTCGATCCTCAGTGGGATATTTTCCGCGGCCATTTCCCCGACCATCCGGTACTTCCCGGAGTCTATGCCCTGGAGGCCATGGCCCAGTGCGCCGACCTGCTGCTTCTCTCCGCAGAGCAGTACGCCGGGAAAGCGCCTCTCCTGGCCGGGAGCGACAAGGTCAGCTTCCGCCGCCCCATCGCCCCGGGAGACACCGTGGAGTTCCACGCCAGCCTGCTCAGTGAGCGGCCGGAATTCGGCATGGCCGTCTGCAAGGGCCGCGCCTTTGTGGGCGACGCCCTGTGCGCCGAGGCCGAGATCACGCTGGCCCTGCGGTAACGAAAACAGCGACCATCCGGGAGAACATTTCTCCCTTTGGAAATGAAAAGGATTATTGAAGGAGGACCCCCCCATGAGCAATTTAGAGAAATATGACAAACTTTTTCTGAGCAGCTTTCGTGTCAAGCCCGAAGATCTCCCCACCCTGACCTACCGCGGCATCCCGGCCTGGGATTCCGTAGGACATATGGAGTTCATGAGTGAAATGGAAGAGACTTTTAAAATCAGCCTGAGCACCCTGGATGTGCTGGACTTCTCCTCCTATGAGAAGGGCAAGGAGATCCTTGCCAAATACGGCGTGACGCTGTAATTTCCATGATGGACATCCTGCGCTGGACCGATCCCCTTGCCGAGGGCAACTGCTACGTCTGCGCCGAAGGGGACAGGGCGGTGGTCATTGATCCCTGTCATCCCGAAGGCCCCGCTTCTCTTTTGGAGGAGCGGGGTCTTGTCCCGGAATGGATCCTCCTCACCCATGAGCACTGCGATCACATGCTGGGCCTGGAGCCCCTGCGGCACAAATATCCCGAAGCCATCGTTCTCTGCTCCGCTCCCTGCGATGCCGGGATGCAGAACAAGTACCTCAACATGTCCGCCATGATGGAGGTCTACCTGACCTTCAAGGGCAAACCGGGCGCACACTACCCTCCGCTGGTCTGCTCCCCGGCGGATCAGACCTTTGCGGAAGAACACACCATGACTTGGCGGGGGCACACCCTCCGGCTCACCCCCCTGCCCGGCCACACGCCGGGCAGTACTTGTATCCTTCTGGACAGGGACACCCTTTTTACCGGCGACTACCTCATCCCCGGCGAGGCAGTCATCACCCGCCTGCCCGGCGGGAACACCGAGATCTACGAGCGCGTGGCCAGGCCCTGGCTGTCTGCCCTGCCGCCGGGGCTGCGCATCTGCCCCGGGCACGGCGAACCCTATGCACTCACTCAGGAGGTGAAAGATACCTATGGACTATGACACCCTGCTCACCAAAGAGCCCTTTTCCCTCTCCCGGGCGGAGAAGCGGACCGTCTTTTCCGACGGTCTCACCGAATTGACCCGCTATCACCGGGAGCACTGCCCGCCCTACGCTGCCCTGCTGGATCGGCTGGGCGTGCCTGACGGCCCTCTGGCTCCTGAGGACGTCCCCTTCCTGCCGGTCTCGGTCTTTAAAGATCTGGAGCTCAAAAGTATACCGGACGGCCAAGTCTTTAAGACCATCACTTCCTCCGGCACCACCGGCCAGCGGGTCTCCCGGATCTTTCTGGACGCCGGGACCTCTGCCAACCAGCAGAAGACCCTCTTCCGCATCACCTCCGCGCTGGTGGGCAATGACCGGCTCCCCATGCTGGTCATCGACTCCAAAAAGGTGCTTCGGGACCGGGCCATGTTCTCCGCCCGGGGTGCGGGCATCCTGGGCTTCTCCATCTTCGGATCCCCCATGCGCTACGCCCTCAACGACGACATGGAACTGGATCTGGAGGCTGTGGAGGCCTTTCTGGAGCAGTACCGGGGCCGGAAGATCCTGCTCTTCGGTTTCACCTTCATGATCTGGAAGCACTTCTGTCAGGCTCTCCGGGAAAAGGGGATCACCCTGGACTTTGGGGACAGCGTTCTCATTCACGGCGGCGGCTGGAAAAAACTCGTCAATGAAGCGGTCTCACCGGAGGAGTTCAACCAGACCCTCCGGGAGGTGGCGGGCATTCGCCAGGTGGCCGACTACTACGGCATGGCGGAACAGACCGGCTGCATTTACCTGGAGTGCCCCCAGGGCCACCTCCACGCCAGTGCCTATTCCGACGTTCTCTTTCGCCGCCCCGCCGACCACGGGCTCTGCACCGTGGGAGAACCCGGCGTCATTCAGGTTCTCTCGCTCCTGCCCCGCTCCTACCCGGGCCACTCCCTGCTCACTGAAGACATGGGAGTTCTCCTGGGGGAGGATGACTGTCCCTGCGGCTGGAAGGGGAAGTATTTCTCCATCACCGGCCGCATTCCAAAAGCTGAGGTAAGGGGGTGCAGTGATACTTATGGAGGCTGATACGCTGCGGGTTCTGGCCGGTTCCGCCCACCCGGAGGCCGCCCCCTGGCCGGTCTTTGACCCCCGGGTGCTGGATTTTCTTTCTGATCTCTCCACCGCACTGCGCGCTTCCCCCCTGGGAACCGACGCAGAGGCCGTCTCCTTCGCCTTTTGGTGCCGCCGTTCCCGGCTGGAGGCCCTGAAAAAACAGTATGAGGGTCCGATCCGCCTGGGCCGGGGCCTGCTCTTCCACATTCCCCCCGCCAACGTCCCCCTGCTCTTCGCCTACTCTCTGGCGGTGGGGATGCTCGCCGGATGCGCCAACCTGCTGCGGATGTCCTCCCGGCTGGAGGAGCGGGGGCGGATGTTCTGCGCCGTGCTGGACGAGGTGCTCTCCCGCCCCAAACACGCCGCGCTGAAGGCCCGCACCGGACTCATTTCCTACCCCCGGGAGGAGGAGGACCGCACCGCCGCCCTTCTCTTGGAGTGCGACGGCCGGCTGGTCTGGGGCGGCGACGCCACCGTGGAGGCCATGCGCCGGTTTCCCGCCCGTCCCGGCGGGGTGGAACTGGTCTTTCCCGACCGCTGGTCCCTGTGCCTCATGAGCGAGGCCCATGTGGCCGCCCTCTCCGCATCCGAGTTGGAGCTGCTGGCCCACCGGTTCTACAACGACACCTACCTCATGGATCAAAACGCCTGCTCCAGCCCCCGGTTGGTGCTGTGGGAGCAGGACTGCCAGGACGGCGCTTCCGCCCGTGATCGCTTCTGGGCCGCGCTCTGCCGGAAGGCAGAGGATACCTACGAGCTGACCCCCTACAAAGCGGCCCGGAAATATGAGGCCCTCTGCGAACTGGCCATGACCGAACCAGCTCTGGGTCCTGTCCGCCGGGAGGGGAACCTGCTCTATCGGGTGTCCCTCACCGCCCCCCCCGCCGACCCCGATGCCCTTCACCTGGCTTTCGGCTCCTTCCTGGAATATGAGATCACGTCTTTGGGGGAGCTTTCCGCCTTTGTCACCCGACGCACCCAGACTCTGACCTGCGCCGGGATCGCCCCGGATGAAGCGGCCCGGACTGTGGCAGCTCTGGGTCTGCCCGGGATCGACCGGGCGGTCCCCGTGGGGCAGGCCATGGAGTTCGACGTGGTATGGGACGGAAAAGACCTGATTGCCTCCCTCTCCCGGGTCATCCGCTGCTGACCCTCTCTATCCTGAACCCTCAAAACAGGCAAACACGCCGACTGCTGTGCGCCATGAGAAAAAGGAGTGACTGAAATGGCACTGTTTACCGCCGAACCCGGCTGGGCCGGGCGGACTCTGTGTATCTCCGACAGCGGTCTCACCCTCACCTACGGAGACCTGGACACCTTCGCGGACCGCTTTGCCGCCGGTGTGGGCGAGCGCTCCCTGGGCTTCCTCCTGTGTGAAAACATTCCCGGCGTTCTGATGGCCTATCTCTCCTGCCTGCGCTGCGGCGCAGTGCCGCTGCTGCTGGCCGCAGACATTGACCCCGCCCTTCTCTCCCAGCTCGTGGAGACCTACTCCCCCGCCTGGGTCTTCCGCCCTGACGCCCTCCCGGCGGAGACCTCCGCCGCCCTCGGCTCCACCGCACCCCTGCTGGCGGAATACGGCTGCACTCTGGAGCGCCGGATCGGCGCAGTCTCTCCTGCGCTCCACCCCGACCTGGCCATCCTCCTCACCACCTCCGGCTCCACGGGAAGCCCCAAGCTGGTGCGGCAGAGTCGGGCCAACATTGAAGCCAATGCCCGCTCCATTGTGGAGTACCTGGAGCTGAACGAGACTGAGCGCCCCATCACCACCCTTCCCATGAACTATACCTATGGTCTGTCGGTGATCCAGAGCCACGCCCTTGTGGGCGCAACGATCCTGCTCACCACCCGCGGTGTGCTGGAGGGCGACTTCTGGCGCTTCTTCCTGAAAGAAGGGGCCACCTCCCTGGCGGGGGTCCCCTATACCTACAAAATGTTCCACCGCCTGCGCCTGCCCACCATGGATTTGCCCACCCTGCGCTATCTCACCCAGGCGGGAGGCAAGCTCCCCGAGGAGCTCCACGAGACATTTGCCCGCTGGTGTGCCGAGAGCCGACGCCGGTTCTACGTCATGTATGGGCAGTGTGAAGCCACTGCCCGTATGGGGTACCTGCCTTACGCCCGCTCTGTGGAAAAACGGGGCAGCATGGGCATCGCCATCCCCGGCGGCTCCTTCACTCTGGAGGACGACGACGGCCAAGAGGTACCCGAGGGCGCCGTGGGCGAACTCATCTACCGGGGAGCCAACGTCACTCTGGGATACGCCACCTGCGCCGCCGACCTGGCCAAGGCCGACGAATGGCACGGTGTGCTCCGCACCGGCGACATGGCCCGCCGGGATGACGACGGCTATTATTACATCGTGGGCCGGAAAAAGCGCTTCATCAAGATCTTTGGCAACCGGGTGGGACTGGACGAATCCGAACGGCTGCTGGCCGCCCGCTTCCCGGAGGCAGAGTTTGCCTGTACCGGTCGGGACGACCTCATGACCATCTTCACCGACGGCAGGGACCCCGCCCTCCCTCAGGCCGCCGTGGACTATCTCTCCGGGGTGACCCGGCTCTCCCACACCGCCTTCTCTGTAACAGTGGTGGATGCCATCCCAAAGAACGATGCGGGAAAGACCCTCTATATCAAGCTCACGCCCAAGGAGGGATAACATGATCGGCTTTACCCACTACTTCCCCACAAAGCTGCTCTTCGGCGAAGGCCAGCTCCGGCGGCTGGGCCGTCAGACGCTCCCCGGCAAGCGCGCCCTGCTGGTAACCACCAAGGGACAGTCCCGACGGGGCGATGCCCTGCCGGAAACTCTGGCCCAACTGGAAAAAGCAGGGGTGACCGTCTCGATTTTTGATGCCGTCTCCCCCAACCCTACCGCCGCCCAGGCCTCCGCCGCCGCAGAGCAGCTCAAGGCCGAAGGCTGTGACTTTCTGGTGGCGCTGGGCGGCGGAAGCTGCATCGACACCGCCAAAGCCGCGGGACTCCTCGCAGTCAACGGCGGTGTCTGGAGCGACTACGTCGGCGGAAAGAGCTTCCCTGGGCCGGGCCTCCCGGTCGTCGCCATTCCCACCACCGCCGGCTCCGGCTCCGAGGTCAGCCCTTGGGCTGTGGTCACCGATGAAGCCACCGGGATCAAAGCTGGGCTGGGGCGGCAGGACGGGGCTCCCGTCCTGGCCGTAGTGGATCCCTCCCTCACCGTCTCTCTCCCGCCCCGGCAGACTGCTTTCCAGGGCTTCGACGCCCTGTTCCACGCCATCGAGACCGTCATCAACCGGGGCGGCAACCCCATGGCCGAGATGTACGCCCTGAAGGCCGTGGCGCTTCTGGCTCAGGGCCTGCCCCATGCGGTGGCGGACGGAGCCGATCCGGAGGCCCGGGCTCAGGTCTCTCTCGGAGCCGTCCTGGCGGGCTGTGCCATGCGCTCCTGCTCTGCCCACGCTCTGGAGCATGCGTTGAGCGGACACCACCCTTCCCTTCCTCACGGAGCCGGTCTGCTGGCTCTGGCCCTGCCCTACTACCAGCACTTCGCCGACCACCATGCCTGTGACGACGCCTTTGCAAAGCTGGACACCGCCCTGGATCGCGGCCATTTCCCCAAGGCGCTGGGACGGCTGATGGATCAGTGCGGGATGGGAGCAATCAAGCTCAGCGACTACGGTGTGACCTTGGAGGAACTCCCCTCACTGGCTGCGGAAGCCCGGCAGACCGCCCCCATCCTCTTCTTCAACGATCCCGTTTCCCTGACGGAGGAGGAGACCGTGGCGATCTTGCAGGCAGCCTATCGCTGATCTTCCCTTTCAAGCCGCGGCATCCTCTCCCTCTTTTGGAGAGAGGATGCCGATTCTTTTTATCTTATTATTGACATATGCCAACAATAAGATTAGAATAGATTCATAAAAAGGAGGCGCTTTCCATGAAAATTGCGGTAACTTATGAAAATAGCCAGGTGTTCCAGCACTTTGGCCATTGCGGACAGTTTAAACTGTATAAGATTGAAAACGGGGCGGTCCAGTCGGCGCAGGTCGTGGACACCATGGGCAGCGGCCACGGGGCCCTGGCCGGTTTTCTGGTCGGGCACGGCGTGGACACCCTGATCTGCGGCGGGATCGGCGGAGGCGCACGGACGGCTTTGGCCGAGGCCGGTATCCGCCTGTATCCCGGCGTATCCGGAGATGCCGACGCCGCGGTGACAGCGCTGTTGAGCGATTCCCTGATTTTTGATCCGGATACTGTCTGCGCCCACCACCACGAGGGCGGGCACACCTGCAGCGACCATGCCTGCCACGAGGATAAGGCAGGCTGTTCCGGAAACCACTGATCTCCCAAAAAGCCGACGGCGGGAAGTGTACGCACTTCCCGCCGTCGGCTTTTGACCGTTTGTTTGAAACCGGGGCGCTCAGATCCCTTCCCCCCGGCGGCAACATTTCTTTCCCGGGCACTGTCTCCCCTTGGGGCAGATCTGGTACACCCCGCCCTCTACCCGCAGGCGCTTCCCCTCCACCAGGGCGGCGGCCAGCTTTTTCCGGGCCGCCTCATACATATTTTGGATGGTCGCCCGAGAAACTTCCATTCCCGCTGCCGCCTCCTCCTGAGACAGCCCCAGATAATCGATCAGTCGGATGGCCTCATACTCGTCCACGCGCAGCTCGATATACTCATCCCCGAGCATCCTGCCGGCGGGAATGAATTCCCGAAACTCGGGCATCGCGCATACCCGCCTGCATTTCACCGGACGTGCCATCTTCCTCACCACCTGGTTTTTTCTCCATTTTACCCAGTTTTTCTTCTCAAGTCAAGCATCCCCGGACAGCAGAGCGGCAGCCGGGAAATCCCCGGCTGCCGCTCCTGTCCGCCTTATCGCCTTCAGGTCAGGCCGAAAAGCACCAGGACAATTCCATAGAGTACGCTGGCCACAGTACCGAACACGATGACCGGCCCCGCCACCACAAACATTTTGGAGGCGGTGCCCATAATCAGCGTCTCGCTTTTGAATTCCAGCGCCGGAGATACCATGGCATTGGCAAAACCCGTGATCGGCACCAGCGTCCCGGCGCCGGCGTGTTTGGCAATGTTGTCGAAGTAACCCAGTCCGGTCAGAAGGGCCGCCAGAAAGATCAGGCTCACCGAAACCGCCGTGGCGGCGTCCTCCTTTTCCAGACCCCATCCCCCGTAAAGGTTCATGAGCCCCTGTCCCAGTGTGCAGATCAGTCCCCCCACCAGGAACGCCCAGACGTCGTTTTTCCAGCAGGGCGAGGGCTTGGATTTGGAATTGACATACTTGCCGTATTCTTGGTTTGTCATGTCCATCCTTCCCACCTCCTTTTCCGAAGTAGTTTATCCGGTCCGGCACAAAAAATACACATGGCTTTTTGACAGAAAAACGGAGCCCATCCCCCAGGGACAAACTCCGCTTTTTTGCCTCTCCGGCGGCATTTATCGATTCTGAGGAATGTCCGGCAGCGAGTCAAACCCCTTTTGCAGCTCCTCGTCGGTGGGCACATGATCGGTCATTCTGCCATCCAGATAGGCCGCATAGGCCGTCATGTCAAAGTATCCGGTCTCGGTCAGACCGAAGAGGATGGTCTTGGCCTCACCTGTCTCCCTGCACTTGAGGGCCTCGTCCATCGCGCCCTTGATGGCGTGGGCCGACTCCGGGGCGGGCAGAATGGTCTCCAGCTTGGCAAACTGCACCGCCGCCTCAAATACCTCGGTCTGCTTATCACTCACCGCCTCCATATAACACTCGTGATAGAGCTTGGAGAGAATGGGGCTCATACCGTGGCAGCGAAGGCCCCCGGCGTGATTGGCGGAAGGAATGAACCCGGCGCCCAAAGTATACATCCGCGCCATGGGGGTGACTTTTCCCGTGTCGCAGAAATCATAGGCGTAACGCCCTCTGGTCAGCGAGGGACAGGAGGCAGGCTCTACGGCCACAAACCGGGCCCCTGTATGCTTTCCCGTGAGCTTATCCCGCATGAAGGGCGCGATCAGGCCGCCCAGATTGGAGCCGCCGCCCGCGCAGCCCACCACAATGTCAGGGTACTCCCCCAGCTGCTCCATGGTGGTTTCGCTCTCCAAACCGATGATAGACTGATGGAGCAGCACCTGATTGAGCACCGAGCCCAACACATACCGGCTGTTTGGATGGGACACAGCCGACTCCACCGCCTCGGAAATGGCGCAGCCCAAGCTGCCGGTGGTCTCGGGATCCATCGCCAGGATCTTCTTTCCCACCTCGGTGGTCATGGAGGGAGACGGGGTCACCCGGCCGCCAAAGACCCGCATCACGTCTTTGCGGAAGGGCTTTTGCTCATAGGAGCACTTGACCATGAACACATCCAGGCCGGGGCCGAAAGAGGAACATACCTCGCTCAGGGCCGTGCCCCACTGGCCGGCGCCGGTCTCCATGGTGAGCCGGGCGATCCCCTGGGTCCTGGCATAATAGGCCTGGGCCACGGCGGAGTTGAGCTTGTGGGAGCCGGAGGTGTTGTTGCCCTCAAATTTGTAGTAGAGCTTGGCGGGTGTGCCCAGCGCCCTCTCCAAATGATAGGCCCGGACCAGAGGAGAGAGCCGGTACATCTTGTAGACCTCCCGGATCTCCTCCGGGATCTCCACAAACTCGGTGCTTCCATCCATCTCCTGATGGGCCAGCGCCTCACAGAAAATAGGATAGAGTTCCTCCTCCTTCACCGGCTGGAGGATACCCGGGTTGAGCATGGGATCCGGCTGCTCCGGCATGGCGGAACGGAGATTGAAATAGTGTGTGGGGATCTGATCCTCGCTCAGGTACAGGCGATGCGGAATGGTTTTCATATCAAATGCTCCCTTTCTCGTTGAGATGGGTTTGAGAAAAGGGGTGCAAAAAAAGCCCCTGTATCCCAAACAATTTCTGTTTTGGGACAAAGGACTTGCCTCTGCGGTACCACCCAAATTGACGTCCCGCGACGCCCACTCGTCTCCACACATCCATCGAATGTGCGCTCCCCTGATAACGGGCGGAGTCCCCGTCTGACTACTCGGTCACCCTTTCGCCCTCGCCCTCGGAAGCCCATTCCCCGCACCGTTTCCTGCCGCGATCCCACCGCCCGCGGCTCTCTGAAAGAAAACATCTGTCCGGGTACTCCACTTCGTCATCGGTTTTTCCCTTTGAAATTGTGCTCATTATAGACCTCCCTCATTCCCATGTCGAGAAGATATGAGAAAATTTCCAATTTTTTATTGCTATTTTTTCTCACTATTTCCGTCTTGCTTTTGTGGAACAAACGTGCTATTCTTTTGTAAGAAGGGGGTGGGACCGACATGGAACGGGTCATTTTACATTGCGATCTGAACAGTTTTTACGCTTCGGTGGAGCTGCTGGACCACCCGGAACTAAAGGATGCCCCCGTGGCGGTTTGCGGCGACCCCGAAAGCCGCCACGGCATCATCCTGGCCAAAAACGAAGGGGCCAAGGCCTTTGGCGTCAAAACCGCCGAGACCATCTGGCAGGCCCGGAAAAAGTGCCCGGGCCTGGTCCTTCTCCCCGCCCATCACGAGAAATACCACCGCTATTCCCGCCTGGTCAACGATGTCTATGAGCGCTATACCGACCTGGTGGAGCCCTTTTCCATCGATGAGAGCTGGCTGGATGTGACGGGGAGCCTCCATCTCTTCCGCACCGACGGAAAGGGGCTGGCCGATCGTCTGCGGCGAGAGGTCCGGGAAGCGTTGGGGCTGACCATTTCGGTGGGGGTGTCCTTCAACAAGATCTTCGCCAAGATGGGAAGCGATTACAAAAAGCCGGACGCCACCACCGTCATCACCCGGGAAAATTTTCAGGCGCTGCTGTGGCCCCTTCCGGTGGACGCGCTTATTTTTGTGGGGGCCGCCGCCGCCCGGACGCTCAGCGGATACGGGATCCGCACCATCGGGGATCTGGCCCGTTTCGACCGCGCAGCCCTCATCACCATTCTGGGCAAGCAGGGGGCCGTGCTCCATGACTATGCCGTCGGGACCGAATGTGCTCCC
>Ga0129310_1001515_pt1 | contig 20030 bp, 14 predicted proteins | sample Go1ome_2_FD_94433 | JGI IMG/M metagenome (GOLD analysis project Ga0129310, IMG submission 94433) | Western lowland gorrila individual fecal microbial communities from Wisconsin, USA - Go1022A metagenome | ecosystem: Host-associated > Mammals > Digestive system > Large intestine > Fecal | place...
GTTATACCCAAAATTCTTATGATTATTGGATATATTTCTTTATTTCCCTTTATCTTCCACCCTATCTCTTGTCGATATTTCCTATTCAAGGACAAAAGTGCGCATAACGAAATCGGAGATTTCTATGCGCACATGGCGCTCACCCATGAGCGCCACTTCGCAAGGTGCTTTTGTCGTTATTCCGGAAATATCGCTATACGATATTTCCTACATAATAACAAATTTCCACTTTTGTCTATCTTAACCCACCGTCTAAAGCCAGTGGGACTGCGATAGCCTTATTTCAAGATAAGGATTAGTCTTGAGCGCAGACTCAAAAAGCGAGCGGATGAAGTCAATCATTTTATCGTAAAAGCCTTCAAAATACGCATTTTCCAGCGGCACATCGTACTCGTCGATGAGTATGATAGTATTCTTTCTGTGATACTTGAAAAGGCATTCGGAAAGGAAGGCGAAAGCTTTCGCAACCTCTTTTTCATCTGCTCTGCGATTGAGCAGATTTTCATAGCGTTCTTTTTCAATCGGAAGCAGTGCGTCCGACTGCAAAACATAACGATGCCTCATAAACTCGTTATAGATTTCATCCGCAAGAGCTCCGTATGCCATCTCATATGTTGGCTGCTTTGCTGACTTTAAGGTTAGGAAAATCACAGGATACTGCTGCTGATGCTGCATAATTTCCTCGCCGCATTCTGTGATCTTCAGCCCGTCGAAAAGATAGCCGTTATCGACTTTCTCGCCTTTTTCCGTAATTTCATCCTCAAAAAAACGGCGAATCATGAACTGGTTGAGTGTCTTGCCGAAGCGCCGCGGACGGGTAAACAAAGTTACCTTTGTATTACTTTCAATCAATTTCTGTATCATCAGAGTTTTATCCACAAAATATCCGTTTTTATTGATAATTGTTTTGAAATCCTCCACGCCGATGGAGATTTTTTTTCGTTTTTCCTGCTTGTTCATAGACCGCGGCTCCTTTCTCAGTCCTCGTATCCACACTTTCCCCCCGCCGCCGGAAACCGGCCATGTCGATTTCGCGCTACGCAGCTGTTGCCGTCATCTATAGTATACTGGAATCCGTCCAAAGAAACAAGCAAAAAACAAAAGTCCGCGGCGACGCTTACGCGCCGATATCTCTGACTAGCTCGTCGAAGTAGACGCGCAAGGCTTCCATCGTCTGCTTGTCCGGTCTGACGATCTGATATTTGCCGTCGGTATAGTATAAGGTGACATTGACCTTGTCGTCCCACGCGGCAGACGGGCATTGATCCAGCTCCAGGTCCTCGCAGATTTTCTGCACCGGTTTCCAGATCTGCTCCGTCACGAGAGCGTGTTTTCCTTCCTCGACGCCGTTCCGATAGTAATAAGCGTTCAGTCTCCATCGAGGCTGCGTGAGCGGCTCCTCATCCGGCAAGGCGGTATCAAAGGTCAACTGGTAGGAATAGTGCTTCTTTTTGCTGAAAAAACCGCCATGGTTCTTCATGTAGATGCCGTTCAGCTCCGGCGGGTCGTAATAAACGATTTCTCTGCCGATAGGGTTTGCGATTTCCTCCATGATCGTCAGGACGGTGCTGAATCTCCGATCGTTCGGGATGAAATACTGCGCCCGTTCCTCTGTGCCATCCTCGCGCTGCCAGGTCAGATAAAAGCTGCTTCCGTTCGGCCCGTCTGTCGCGAAAATATAGTCTTTGCTTTTTTCAAGCACGCCGTCGGTTTTTTTGGGCACGACTTCCTTCAAGAGCGGCAGCAATGGCTCGATTGCCTCTCGCAGGGTCTGCCACTCTTCCCGGCTGATCTCTGTGTCTTCCTTTGTCTTGTAATCCTCGCGTTCCGCGGAAGCTTCGTCTTCCGATGCCGGGTCGAAGTATCTGGCGTACACAATCCGGTCGTTTCGGATGGTAAGATGCAGATCCGCGCCATACATCATACCGTTTACGGTATGATATTCCGCGCCCACGAGCGTCATATTCTTCCTTTTTTCCATCTCGGTGTTTCCTTTCTCAGTACCGCTGCCGGGCACGTTCGTGCCGGTACAGCCGCTCATCGAGGCGGCCGCGGCCAGTGTCAGCATGCATATCAAGATGAGCGCCGGCAAGATTCTTTTGTTTGTGTTATGCCGGACGATGTGAGGTTTCCCGTCAGCCCGCAGCATAAGCATCACGACCTTCCCACCAAACGCAATCTTTGAAGCGTTCGCCGTTATCCGCGCCCTGGTACATTGCGCTTTCCTGATAGCCGAAGCTGCAGCGTTCAAACACCAGCTTGGACTTGCGGGTCGCATCGTACCAGCCCGGACCCTCGGAGCCTGTCATGTGGCAGTTCCGGAACAAAAAGCTGCCGCTGCCGCCGGTGATATAGAATGGCCCGATGCTGCAGTCCCTGATCCTGCTGTCTGAGATCACAAAGCCGCCGCAGCCGGTTTCGGCGCTGAGCCCGTAAACGCCGCAGCCGTAGAGATCCATGCCGCTGATATCGACATCGGTGCATTCGGAAAAGTGCAGCACATCTCCTTCGCAATAGCCGCGCTGCATGTGTCCGAGAGTCAGATTCGACAGTTTCAAGCCGCTGCAGTTCAAAAAGTTTAAGACACCCGCGTAACTCGCCTCGCTCACGATTTCTGTGAGTATCGCGTTTCCTGCCTCACCGCTGATAGAAAGATTCTCCACATCCTGAATCCAGAGTTCCGCTCCATCGTAGCATTCGCGCAGCTGCGTATACGGATGCGTAAGATTCCAGTCTCTAAGATCATCGGCACCCAGCGCTTCCAAACAGGCGCTGAGATTATAGTATCCGGCTGCCAAACGAATATTCGCGCCCGGCTCGATGGCCTCCAGCAGTTCCTGCATGCCGGTGACGATGATGAGGTTCTTGTCTTCCGCTTTGCCGCCCTGCGTACCCTGCGCGCTGCCGGCTTCCCCCTCCATTCGCGTGCCGCAGCCGCTCATCGAGGCACCCACCATCAGGATTAGGATCAGTGTCAGAACCGCCGCTGACGCGATATTCCGGCTTTTTGCTTTGTTTTGTTTCCGCATGTCTCTTCCTTTCCTATCTCGGAATCTGTCGTTTCCGCCTCTCTGCTCCTGCCTTTGCTTGTAGTATAGCGTATCAAAACGCAAAAAACCCCACCCTTTTTGTCAAAACGGGTGGGAAAATCGTAAATTTTCTTTCTTTTTTTGCAGAAATTTTATCTGCCGCCCGCTTTCACATCCGTTACGCCACGTTTTGCGTAAATTTCAAGGCAATCTCGCGGATGCGCTTGCAAATACCTCCAAAATCCCATATACTGATGGTATAGGCAGGTGTTTTCCGTTTGACGGTCAAAATCCTGCGCTGCGATTTGTTAAAATCTTCTATTCTGAGAAAGGCAGGTACCCGTATGAGAAGATTCATTATTGACACCGATACCGCTTCTGATGATGCCGCGGCAATCATGATCGCCGCGATGAGTCCCCAGATTGATCTGCTTGGCGTAACGATTGTGGCCGGAAATGTCGGCCTCGCGCAGGCGGCGGACAACGCGCTGATGACGCTGGAGGTCTGCGGCTGTGACGCGCCTGTATTCCTCGGCGCGCGCCAACCCCTCTTCCACGATCGCCACGAAACGATCAGCGTACATGGCAAGGATGGCATGGGCGACTGCGACATCATCCATCCGCAGAAAGCGCCGGAAACGATGCGCGCCGTTGAGTTCATCCTCTCACAGGTCGAAAAATATCCTGATGAGGTAGAGTTGATCGTCCTCGGTCCGGCAACCAATATCGCGCTGGCTGTTTTGACTGATCGAGAAATCATGTCCCATGTCAAACATATCTGGTCCATGGGTACGCCCGGCTTCGGCTCCGGCAACGCGACGCCGGTTTCGGAGTTCAATGTCTTTATCGACGCGGAGGCTTACGCGCTGATGCTGGGCTGCGGAATCCCCGTAACCATCGCGGGCTTCGACCTCTGTACCGGCAGCATCGGGCTCGACCGCTACGAGCTGGCTTACTTGTCGAACAGCACCCCCGCGGGGAAATTTTTGGAGCGCGCGACCTCGCGTCTGCTGCAGTTCAATCTGGATACGCGCGGCGTCCATCTGGTGGATCTGCCTGACGCGATTGCCATAGCCGCGGCAGTCTGGCCGGACTTCGTTCGCGAAAAAGTCTCCTGCCACTGTCACTGCTGCACAGAACAGGGACATGCTTACGGGCAGGTGATCTTCTACCAGAAGGGCCGCACCTATGAGGCGATTCCGGAAATCAGCTCGTTTAACGCCGAGGTCATCACCAAAATCGATGAACAGGTTTTCACCGAGAACTTTATGAACCTCTTTACGCCGGCATCGCACGCGTAAACGCGACGAAGCTTTTCGGAACGTGTGCCGCCGGACGCGGGCCAAACGTCACGTAACGAATCAGAGATGTCTATGCGCACATGGCGTTCATGTATAAGCGCCGCTTCGTAAGATGCTTTTGTCGTGATTCCGAAAACACCGCTCAGCGATATTTCCTATATCAAAAAGCGAGCGGGCAGCTCTTTTTATCCGCTGCCCGCTCGCTTTTATTTTTTGATTATTAGAAAGGAAAGCAATTCTAATTCGCGTATCTGCTTTTGCTTAAAAAAGCGTCTTACGCTTTCGCGCTCTTCACTTTGCTCCAGGAGGAGTAGATCTTCTTGCCATCTACCGTCTTATACGCTCTGACTTTGACATAATAAGTCTTGCCCGCTTTGAGCTTCGTCAGCGCTTTGGAGGTCGCGCTCTTGCTTGTAAGTGTTACGGTCTTATAAGTACCGCTCTTGAATTTCTTTGTTGTCGCGTAGCGAACCTGGAAACCGGTGGTCTGTGTCTTGTGAGAAGCCCAGACAACGTTCAGCTTTCTGCTCGACGCTTTTTTAACTGATTTTACGGTAACTGTCTTCGGCTTGATGGTAAATCTCACGCCTGCGATCACGCCCGCGTATTTGCCCTTGCCGCTTACGATAACAGTCGCTTTGCCGACCGTCAGATTGTTGTAGTAATCCAACGTGTAATCGACATCCTCTGTGAGATCGTTGCCGTACGCGTCCTGAATCGCCACGCCCGGCTCCTTATCGCTGCCGTTGTAGGCTGTAGAAGTATAATCCAGCTCAATCTCCATGCCGCTGAAGGTGGCTGCCGCGGTCTTGCCGGTTGCCGGATCTATGATGCCGCCTGTCTGCGTACCCGGTTCAGTCTGTGTCTGTCCGCTAACGGTGACACTGCAGATTGCCGTTTTGCTTCCATCCGCGGTAATGACAGAAATCTGCGTGGTTCCCTCTTTCACGCCGGTTACCACACCGCTCTGCGAAACAGTCGCTACGCTCGGTGTGGAGGACAGCCAGGTTACCTGTTTGTTTGTCGCGTCTGCCGGAAGTACCGTCGCGCTGAGGACTTCGGAACCGCCGACGCCAAGGTTCAGACTGCTCTTGTTCAGCGTTACGCCGGTAACTTCCTTCTTCGCCTCGGTAACCGTAACAACGCAGGAAGCATATTTGCCGCTTTCGTCCGCCGCTTTCGCTACGATGGTCGCCTTTCCTGCTTTTTTGGCAGTGACAACGCCGTCTTTGGAAACCGCCGCGACACCCGCGTCGGAAGATTCCCAGGTAACCTCCTTATTCGTCGCGTTGGATGGCGAAAGCATTGCCTGCAGCGTGAAGTTCTGTCCTGTCGTGAGGCTGAGTGTGCTGTTGTTCAGCGTGATACCGCTTACCATTACCTTCGGAATCTCAACCTCAGTCTGCACCAGCATTTCGTTCGCATTGCCGTCATCCGGCGCCCAATCACTGATGCCGTCGCCGCTCGTGTACAGATCGATGGTAGTGGTCTTGCCGTTAATCTTGAAGGTCACATCCACTGCCGGCGCGTCAACGGCACCGCTAGGTCTGGTCGAGTAAGAAAATTGCATGGAGTCTGCATAGGAATATCCTTCCCAGTAGTTGGAGCTGAAACGCACTGTCAAACGGTAAGTTTTGCCGGGTTCAAAGGATGTCGCTGTCGACCAAATATATTTCGGTTTTCCATCAATACGCATGATCCTCTTCTTTCCTTCCACCTTTTCAATCTTTACGCTGTAGGTGCTGTCCGGTGTGGTGCAGGTCGGGTTGAGAGCGCTGATTCCGCCCTCCACCGCTGTGATTTCCGCGGTAACTTTTTCGATGGACGATATCGCTGCCGCCGTCGAGGTCATAGCCGGCATCATGGTCACGACCAGACAAAGCGCCAGCAGCATAGTCATAAGTTTTCTTTTCATTTTTTTCTCCTCTCTCTCGGGTGTCTGCCCGAATTCCTTGATTTCGAAAAACCAATTGCCCAAAATATCTTGCAACGTTTTTTCCTTTCGGATGGGTTGCTGTTTTCCCTCCGAAAAATATTTCAGTGCCGCAGTCCTCCTGCCGCGATTGAAATCGTCATGATGCGGTGACCGGCTGCCCGGCATTTTTGTATGCCGCGGCGGGTTTACCACGCGCCGCCTCCTCCGCCGCCGTAGCCGCCGCCGCTGTAGCCGCCGCCGTCCGAGCTGTAGCTTGTTCCGCCGGAGTCTCCGCTGCTTCCGGTACTGCTCGATGTCGCGCTGGAGGAATAGGACGTATACGTACGAAGCTCCTCGATGCGCTCCATCATTTCCAGCCAGTACAGTCTGCCCAAAAGATCGTCCTCCGCGTCGTACCAGTCCGCAGGCGGAACCGCGATATTCTCAAACTGCTTGATCCATTTATCTGTCAGCCCCATGACATAAGCATAAGGCAGGATATTGTAAAAATAGGACGGGTCCTCCTCCACCAGCAGATTCAGCTTTGGCAGCTCGGCATCCTCGATGAAATTACGAAGCCCGAAGATTTGCCCCAGCTCGCGTGCGTATTTCTGGTTGCGCCGCTCCATGAATACCGCGCAGATGGCGGAGATTACGATCAGCACGCAGAACAGCAGTGCAAGCCCTGTGCTCTCGCCGACCCATCCGATGCCGACCTTCGTGCAGGAGCAGGCGAGCGCGATCAACGCACCGGCAGCGAATATGCGAAGCCCTTTGCGGAATTTTTTTCCGTCTGTATGCAGTCTTTTCGCCTTGATTGCCATCGAGATGCCGACCAGCAGCAGAACCTGCGTAATGATTTCCAGACCCATCACCGAACTGTCCCTGCTTGCGAGGGCGAAGAACAGGAAGGTCAAAAAATGTCCCACGCACAGGATCAGCGCGCCGCCGATCTGCCGCAGTTTGCCGCCCTGCTCCATCGGCGCGTTGTCGCCGCTGTATTCCGTTTCCAGCATACGGCCTGCCGACTGCCATGCGTTGCGCAGGGAGCTGCTGTATTTGCCGAGGTTCACGCCTTTTGGCCGGGTGCCCTGCGGCATGGCCTGCCCACTGCTGTCCGCGCCCGTTTGCAGCGGCGCGTCGCCAAAAATCCCATGATACATGCGGGAGACAAAAGGCTTTTCGAGATCATCCGGATCTTTGAGCGGATAAACGAGCAGCTTGTGATGCTTTTCCGCTATGCGCAGATACCCCTTTTGCGCCATATAAACCACCATCGCGCCGAGATCGCGGCTATCGATATTGCCGTCGTAAAAATATCCGACCTCCGCGGGTGTCATGCCCTTCGGCGGATAGAACTCGACCGTCTTGACCAGCTTCGGGTCACGCCCCTTGCGCAGCCAGTAGAGTACGATCAGAACCGGCACCGCAAACATCGTCACCAGACCCGCGGTACGCGCCCAATCGTTGTTGAGCTGTCCGACCCAGTAGCCTTCCTCTAACGGAATATAGACCGTAATGCCGGTGCCCTGCGGCAGTTCTGTGCCGGTAATCCGCAGCATATTCTTGTTTTCATCGTAACTCCAGTATACGTTTTCATGCACTGTGTCGCTGCCGTAGGCTGCCGCGTAAATCTCGATCTCCGACTTTTTTACCGGCTTCGGCAGCTTCATGTTGATCTCGCAGGCGCCGATCGGTGTCTCCCACTCTGTCGGCAAAAGGTCATAATACAGCACATCGGACTCGACATTCTTGTCATCGTAGATTCGAACCAGATAACTGATCTCGTACTGCTGCGGTCCCGTCACATAGGTGTCCTCGTCGCCCAGTCGAATGACAAATTTGCCGTTTTCCTCATAAGTTTTGTGCGGCACATCTCCGGTGTCCACGTCCGTAATCTTCATCGTCTTGCGCACTTCGTCATCATAGACGGGAATATAGCGAAAGATGCCGCGCTTCTGCTTGTCAAAATTCACATTGATGCGCTCTTTGACCTGATAGCTGTTGTCCTCCCGCACAATGACATCGATATCATATCGGTCGGTTGTATAGGCAAGCGCCGCGCCCGGGAAAACACAGGCAGTCAGCAGGATCGCGATCATCAGCGCGATACGCAGCCGCAGACGGTTTCGTTTTTGGTTCTGTTTCATCGGAACCTCCTTTTTGTTATGCGCACGTTTGTCCGCAGGGAATCTTCTTCATTTATGCTTCTCTTATGCCCAAGGGTCCTGCGCGGCCGGCGTGCGGATAGCGCTCATCAGAAGCTGCTGCCACAGGAACCACTGCTCGCCCTTTTGACGCAGGACGATCGGGCGCGGACTGTCCGCGCCGCCGGAGCGGATGAACAGCTTGACATAGCCTTCCTGGTCATAGGAATGTGGGTCTGCCGAAACCGTAATCGTAAACGGCTCGGATGGCGTGTAATGATTCGCCGGTGTCGCTCCCTCAAAATAGGAGAACGGAATATGGCTGCCGCCGCGGAAACGATCCTGCAGGAACTGGATGTCCGCGCCGTTCATCGGCTGCGGTCCTTTGAGGAAATTCAGCATTTCCTTGCCAATCTCCGGCGCTGCCGCATAAGCGCAGAGCGCGCAGACTGTCAGCGCTGCCGTTTCAAACGGCGAGGTGAGCGCCGCTTCCGGCAGTGCTTTCATCTCCGCCGCGCTTTCGGGCAGCGCCTTGAAATGAAAGGTTCTGCTTTCGCCTGTTCGCAGCGCCTCGGCCGCCGCGCCCTGCGCGGCTTTTTTCAGATGATCAAAAATACTCATGTTTACTCTCCTTTGATATCATTCGGGTATCCATTCGGTCCATTCAGGACCTCCAGCCTGCCCTCTACACGACTCATCAAGTGATTGTGCAGCAGGAGGTACTCCTCCACGATGGCGTAATCTGAGCTTGCCAGCACGCGCGGCTCCTCATTGGCGCTGGTTTCCTCCAGACTGACGCCGAAAAAGTCTTCCATATTGGAATAATGGAAAATCTGCAAGCCGATACGGAATTTCGCGTCATCGGCGACAGGTTTGCCATACATCGTGAATTCGGTAAACTGTTTTGTCTGTGCGTCATAGGTCAGTTTAAGCGCCTTGGAGACCTGATAGAATTCGGTTTCATCGCTGAACATTTCGTCACGCAGCACGAACTGCATGGCGCGCCTGAGCTGTGCCCCGGTCCAGACGATTCCCATGATCTCGTCCTCAAACGGGAAGATGACCTTGAGATCGCCTAAACGCACCACAGGTCCCAGCGCCGGTTTACGGATGCTGCCTGAGCCAACCAGCATCAGATCGATCCCCAGCGATTTGACAAAAAGATCCGCGAACAGATTGCCCAGCTCCGTTTCCCGATTCCGTTTCGGATGCGTAAGCGCCCGCGGGAAGTGCGTGACAATCTTATTGTATTTACGGTCGGTTTCGTCCTTGTAGTGGTGAATGATCTGCTCCAGATCTTCATCGCGCGGGCAAGTCTTTTCGCTGATCGGCACTGCCTGCCATTTGTATTCCGCGACCGAATTGGTGTCCGCGTCAACGACGATGTCAAAGCGTCCGATCTGATTGGTGCCGGTGCCTGCCTGCACGATCAGAACGTTGTTGACCTCTGCCGGTTCCTCCGGCAGCGTGTGAGAATGTCCGCCGATGATCAAATCCACACCCCATTCCGGCATCAAAAGCTTCGCCAGCTTTTTGTCCTCTTCAAAACCGACATGCGTCAGGAGAATCGTCAGATCGATATCTACGGATTTGTAATTATCGCAGATTTTGCCGACTTCCTCCGCCGCCTCGTTGATATCCACAAAGGTTCCCATGAGGTTGTCATTCTTCGCCGCCGCCATGATCTCCTCGGTGATGATGCCGATAAAGAGAATATTCATGCCTGCCGCGCGCAGTACCTTATGGGAATTGAAGATCCGCATGCCTGTGGTCTTGATGTACAGATTCGCGTTCACGATTGGGAATTTACAGCATTTTTCGAGGAACAGGAGATGCGCCATCCCATAGTCAACCTCGTGATTGCCAAGGGTGACAACATCCGGCGCCAGATAATTCATGATTTCGATGGTGCTGACACCTTGATATTCCGCGTCAATGATAGAGCCGCGGAACATATCTCCCGCGATCACATACAGCGCCTCCGGATCTTCCGCGCGTACCTTGTTCAGATAACCGCTGAGCATAGATACGCCGCCCACCAGATCGTCATCGATTTCCTCTGCCAAAAAATCTCCATGCATGTCATTGGAATGTAATATTGTTAAATTTCTTAAATCTGCCATAGCGATTCCTTCTTTCTTATAGGTAGGAAAATATCGCTCGCGATATTTTCGGAATCAGGACAAAGCCCCTTGCAAAGCGGCGCGCAGGCATGTGCGCCGCGCGCGTATAGAAATCTCTGCTTTCGCTGCGCGCTTTTGTCCTGTTATCATAAGCCTCGCGTGCCGCGGCGCGCCGCTAAGGGCGGCATCGGCGCGTCAGCCGACACTTTCTTCAAAAACGGTTTTCCGGCTCTTTCCGGCATCGAAGAAATCCGTTCCCGCTTTTCGCGTGACGGTCAGCCCCGGCAGCTGCGTCACCGCCCAAACACCGCGGTAACGTGTTTTCTTTTTCCCCTTTTCCTTGGCATTCCAAGTGAGGACGAGACCGTCCTCAGTCATGCCCAAAACGTCATAGCTGCCGTTGTATGTCGTCGTAAGCTCGCCCTCCGCGAACGCGTTCTGAATACACAGGCTGTGGTCGTCGAAAAACTCCACCCAGTAGTCCCCGGTATAGCTGCCGCCTTCCGTCTTGTGTGTGACCTTCGTGTGCCAATCCCTCCCGGTCATCGACAGGAGCACCGCGTTCTGCATCGCGAAAACAGAGGACGCGAGATCTTTCTTTTTGCCTTTGCTGTTCACTGCGTAGACGGTCCGATAAGCGCCGCCGCCCTCGGAAACGGTTCCTGTGACAAGTCCGGTCTTTTTCACCGTCATCGGCAGCGGTCCGGTGGAGCAGTAATAGCCGTACTGCATACCGTTTATGATATCGACGACCTCTACCCGCCCGTCAAGGGTCAGCAGGAACAGATATGGATTGATATTGTTGCCTAAATAGCCGATCAGCATCTTTTTGTAATCATCGCAAATGCCCTCGACCGGATAAGCCTTTCCGTATTTCGGCGGTTTTTTCATCGTGCCGAATACAAGCGCGGCATCTTCGTTTTTGCTGAACGTCAGACTCAGCTTACCGTTCCGCAGCTTCGCAGTGATGAAGGATTTCGTCACAGTCAGATTCTTACCCTTAGACGCACCAAGGTCGATCGGCAGATCCGCATAGTAGTGTCCGGCTCCCGCCATCGTTGGAATATCCAAAATCGCGCGTAGCTCATTTTTATCATTGATATAGATAGCGGTCTGCATCTCGTCATCCCAATAGCTGTCGCTGAGCAGACGCGCACGCATGATCACGTGTCCGTCGTTATAGTAATACCGCCGTTTCATTTTGTCTGTGCAGGATTTATCAAAGTAATGCAAGGCTGCTTTTTTGGCGGCCGCGCGCCATGTCTTCTCTGAAACGCCCAGCTCCGCGAGAATCTCTGACGGCGTGACTTCTTTTTTTGCCGCGAAATCATAGCATACAAGCTTGTAGTCGGTCCACACACCGGATTCCGCCGTAAGCTTCAAAAACAGACGGCTTCCGTGCCAGTACCGCTCCCAGCTGTACTGCGATGGGATGACAAATTCCTTCTTCTTCATCTGCATTTTGTCGTGTTGGATTTGATCTTCGTATGTAGCAAGTCTCGCGTTGAGCTCCCGCGCGGCGCGGCTGTCGTCTACGATCTGCGGCAGATGCCAGCTGTACTCTATTTTGGTGCCGTAAGCGTCCTGATAGGTGCCTTCTTCGCTGTAAAGCTCGGTGATCAAGCTGTCATCCGGCTGGAAGCCCGGCTTTTCACTCATCGTCCCCGCATTTTGCAGAACCTCCTGCGGAGTCTGCGCTGCGGCTCCTTGTCCGCCGCAGCCGCTGAGGATAAACAGTGCAAGTCCAAGCAGAACCAACAAAAGCGGATGCGCTGCGCACCGCAAATTCATTCTTTCTCTTTGCTGCATTTTATGCTCCTTTCTCTGCGGCAGGGTCAGCAGCCTTAAGCTGCCGCCTCCTCGCCTTCCTCGTCAGTTTCTCCGCTGCCGGTTTCGTCTTCGCTGCCGGCCTCATCTGCGTCTCCGCCATTCTCCGGCTCTTCCGCCTCCTGCGGATAATAGTAGTCGGAATCCGCGTACAGGTAAATGCCTTCCCGATCGTGAAGGATTTGCAAATGATTGTCATAGGAGGCGTCGTTTCTGTCAAAGAAGCTCAGTACGGTATCTGCCGTAATCTCCCAAGTGCCTTCATATTCCTGTCCGCCGTAGGTCTGCACCGCACTCCGGTCATCATGAAAAGTAAAGGAGGCGTTGCCGCGTCCGTTGGCGAAGGTTTTACCGCTGAAAGCTTCCACCAACTGGTCATAGTCCAGATAGTTCGCTCTGGAATAGAGTGTTTTGCTTTCCTTATCATAAGCGGTCAATGAATCCGGGAAGACGAAATCCACGTCCAGCTCCTCGCCGTCCATGCTGACCAGTTCCATGCCGTCCACAACGGTCAGGCAGTCCGCGTAGTCATAGCCCTCTTCATCGATCCACGTGATGACAAACTGGCAATCATCATAGCCTTTGTCGTAGCCGTAAGTCAGATACATCGGCAGGGAATCCGGACTGTCCACCGGATACCACACGTCCGCGGTCGTCCAATCTGAACCTTCCGCCAGACCCGGGTGCAGGTAATATGGGTCAAATTCCGCCTGATAGGTCGGTGTCTTCGTCGTGCCGCCCGGATTCTTTTTGCCGCCGCAGGCCGCTAAGCCAAACACCAGCGCCGCGCACAGCATGACGGTCAGGATTTTTTTGAGTCCGGCAGTTCGTCTTTGATTTTTCATGTTCTTTCCTCTTTTTCTTTCTACTATTCTATATGGATCGGAACCGCGCGTTCGTCCGCGGCCCCGCGGTTTCCTCGTTATGTAGGAAATATCGCATAGCGATATTTCCGGAATAACGACAAAAGCTCTTTGCGAAGTGGCGCTCATAGGTGAGCGCCATGTGCGCATAGAAATCTCTGCTTTCGTTATGCGCACTTTTGTCCTATCAGGCGCGGGGTCGCGTGGCTGAACACGCGTTTCCTATGTGGTGCTTCTGTATGCTGCTTCGCGCCGGCTTACAGCGCCGCGCCGCAATATTCGCAGCAGCCGTTTGCGGTCGGGATCGTGGTCGCGCCGCAGTACGGACATTTGATGGCCTGTTTCGGCGCGTTCGCTTCCGCTTCCTCTGCTCTGGCATCAGCTCTGACCTGCAGCAGGGTATCGCGAATTTCCCATCCCATGTTCTCGTATTCGATGTATTCCGCGCTGTTTCTGATTTCGTCCGCGTTGGAAGTCAGATCCATGCCGAAAGCTGCGCCCATGCCGCCTGCCATACCGGTATCAAACGGCTGCGCGCCGTAGGCTGCCGGATTCTGTCCCATCGGACGCTGTCCCATCGGTCTCGCGCCGCCCGGCTGTGGTCTGCCCGGCTGTGGTCTGCCGCCTGCCGCACCCGGTCTTCCCGCACCCGGAGTCGGTCTTCCGGCGCCGCCTGCCATCGGTCTCGCGCCGCCCGGCTGCGGTCTTCCCGGTTGTGGTCTGCCGCCTGCCGCGCCCGGTCTTCCGGCGCCCGGTCTTCCTGTGCCGCTTCCCGCCATCGGATTTCTGCCCGCCATCGGCGCTCTGCCTGCGCCGCCTCTGACCTCATCGTAATCGAGCATCGTATCCACATCGCCGTCCACAGAGGAATCATTGAGTTTGAAACGGATCTCATCGAAGTACGGATGATTGACATGAATGGTCATATAAAAATCATAGGAATACGCGTAGCGCTTCGGGTTGAAGCTCTGCACGTCGTTGTTCGCGTCGCGGTAACGGATTTCTGTTTTGCTTTCCTCTACATTCAAGTCACAGCCCGTTACATCCGAGAACGAAAGCACATCCGGATTGGCTTCGGCGATGTTGCGCGCCGAGGTTACCATGAATTTTCCCGCGTCTTCATCCAAAAGCACCTTGATATTCCTGCCCAGCGTTCTGGTCGTTTGAAACGCGCTGACTGCCTCTTTGTTCGCCTCCCGATACGCAAGCTGTTCCTTGATCTCCTCAACGGTACTCTGTTTTCTCTCCGTAAACCATGGAGAAAGCTTCGCCGCGCAATCCTTGCAGAGGTTTCCGTCCTCTAATTTGCGATTGCCCAAAAGACCGATTTTTTCTCCGCAGATGCTGCAAAACTTCTTATCAAATAATCCCATTTTTCTGTCCTTTCTTTACGCTCCGAACCGCAGTCTGTCTTTCGTGCGTCTGTTCTCGCCGCCACGCCGCGGTTCCTTTTCGATGCCTCTTGTCTTTTTTACGCTTAGTGCCGCGCCTGTCGCCCCTATCACAATCTTGTATGTATCGGGCGGCTTCCTCTGCAAATGCAGCGGCGCGCCGCGCCTGTCGCTACGGTCTCTTGCTGCCGCAGTTGCTGCAGAAGTTCCCACTGTTGACGGTTCCGCAGCTGCAGGTCCAATCCTGCTGCGGGCGCGGCGATCCGCAGTTGCCGCAGAAGTTTCCTTGATTTACGGTTCCGCAGCTGCAGGTCCAACCACCCGCCGTGCCGCCCTGTGGTGGCTGCGCGCCCATACTGCCTTGCGGAGGCTGCCCGCCGCCCTGCTGGTTCTGTGCCATCTGATAGAGGTTCTGCATGCTGCCTCCGGTCACATTGCCTGCCATACCCATGCCGACGAAGGCGCCCATGGCTCCCATACCGCCTTCATTCGCGGCTGCGGTCTGCAGAGCCGCCGCAGTCGCGCCTGCCAAATGTGCCGCTGCCATCTGCGGGTCTCTAAGCGCCGCGTTGCGCTGCAGCTCTTTGATCATGCGTTCATCTTCTTCACTCGCCTTGATGCTGGACACACCGACAGAAACGATTTCAACGCCGCGCAGGTTTTTCCACTTATCCGAAAGCTCTTCGTTCAGGATTGCTGCCAGATCATCCGCATGTCCCGGCACCTCCGAATAACGAATGCCCTGTGCTGAGATTTTCGCGAAGGCCGGCTGCAGTGCTGTCAAAAGCTCGGTTTTGAGCTGGGAATCGATGCTTTCTCTGTAATACGCGTCCTGTACATTCGCGCAGACGTTGGTGTAGAAGCGAACCGGATCGATGATATGGTAGCTGTACTCGCCAAAGCACTTAACGGCGATATCCACATCCAGACCGACGTTTTTGTCCACAACGCGGAACGGGATTGCACCTGCTGTGCCATATTTATTCCCCACCAGCTCTTTTGTGTTGAAATAATACACGCGCTGGTCCTTTGGCGGTTCTCCGCCGAAGGTGAAACGTTTCCCGATGTTGCGGAAACTTTCTTTCAGGCTTTCGCCGAACTCGCCGGCAAAGATGCTCGGCTCGGTGGAATTGTCAAAGATGAATTCACCCGGCTCCGCGCAGACCTCTACAACCTTGCCCTGCTCCACGATCATCATAAACTGTCCGTCCGCGACCGCGATGACAGAACCGCGGCTGATGATATTGTCAGTACCCTTGGTGTTGGAGGTGCGTCCGCCGATTCGCTTTTCGCCCTTAACCGCGATGACGTTTTCCGGCATGGCTTCACAATAAAAATACTCCTTCCACTGGTCGGCCAGGTTCCCGCCGACTGCTCCCAGTCCTGCTTTGATTAAACCCATATCATAACTCCTTCCATTTTTGACTGCGCCGCGTACATTTTTGATGGCGACGCAGGCGCGAATTGGTGCGATATTTTTTAGTTCCCCTTCATCATACCGAATTTTTTTAAAAAAAGCCCCACCCTTTTTGCCAAAAAGGGTGGGAAAATCAAAAAAAATTTTAATTTTTTTTGCCTTCGTGACGGTTTTTGTCATTTTTTTACTGTAATTTTTCTGATCCCTTCGGCAGCCTCAGCAAGAACCGCTTTTCCAAAGATGGCGTTGCGATAAAAGTGCAATTGTGTTATGATAAAAGTAATAACACTTGATTTTTAACTCGATGGAGGTACTTATGAAAAAAAGGCTTTTACTCCTTCTGATTCTTTCCCTGGTGTTTGTGACCTGTGCGTCCGGCTGCGGACAAAAGTCACTGCTGAATCCGGATAATCCGGTTACGCTGACTCTATGGCATGTATACGGGGAGCAGGCCGATTCTCCTATGAACCGCCTGATTGATGAATTTAACAGTTCCGTCGGCAAAGAAAAAGGCATCGTCATCACAACGACCCTGATGTCCAACGCCTCGCAGATCGGGCAAAAGCTCTTGGACGCGCAGGCCGAAAAGCCGGGAGCTTTGGATATGCCTGACATGTTCTTTTGCCACAACAGCAACGCTGAGGAACTTGGCGTGGATAATCTGATTGACTGGGAGACCTGCTTCACGAAAGATGAAATGGGTGCCTTTGTTTCGGATTTCCTTCCGGACGGCATGGTGAACGATACCCTGGTCGTGCTTCCGGTTACAGAATCTACACAGCTTCTCTTTCTAAACGGAACGGAATTCGCGCGTTTTTCAAGCGCGGTCGATGTGAGTCTGGATGATCTGGAGAGCTGGGACGGCTTCTTTGAGACTGCCGCCAAATATTATGACTGGTCTGATGGCAAACCGTTCTGCGCGTTTGACTATCTGCTTCGTTCGGTAGAATTAAACGCGATTTCCTCCGGCGCTGCCGCGGAAAGCCTCTACAAGGACGGCTGGTATGATTTCAGCAATTCCGCGCTGCAGACCTCCTGGATGCAATTTGCGAACGCGCTGGTACAGGGTCATATCGTGATCTCTGACCTGTATTCCAATACACAGGTTATGACCGGAGAGGTTGCCGGTGGTATGGGTTCTTCTGCCAGCATTCTTTACTATAATGATACGGTTACCTATCCGGATAATACTACCGAACCGATGAATCTGCAGATCCTGCCGATGCCGCGCGCAGCCGGCGGCAAACTGCTTGCTTCGCAGGCCGGAGTCGGGCTCTGCGCGCTCAAAACAACCGCGCAGAAGCAGGAGGCGGTTTCCCTCTTCGCGCACTGGCTGACGGAAAGTGACCGCAATCTCGCGTTTGCCGCACAAACCGGCTACATGCCTGTCACCTACGATGCTTTTGACGCGATCAAAGACTATAATTTTAACAACGCCGCTTTTGAGAGACTATACCGAACCTTCACGCAAGTACAGCAATCAGCCCAGATTCTCAGCGAGCCTGCTTTCGCCGGATTTTACGGCAAGGCAGGAAACCTCTATGAAGCGCTGCGCGCCAAACAAAAAGATTATGCGAAACGCAGTGCCGGCGGCGCGGATACGGAACAGCTTTCGGAACAAACCTGGAAGCTTTTTCAAGGGATTTCGTAACGAGGAGCAGAGCATAGGGTTATGAACAAACTACTGGGTTATATCCAAACACAGGCCGGCGGCGGCACCATGAAACGCAAGCTTTTCCTTTATATGCTGCTTCTGCTGTTTTTCATTTTGTTGGTGCTCGCCTCCATGCTGTCTTTGATGGGGCAGTTCAAAACACCGAAGGATTCTCTTTTGGAAACCTGCGAGCTACAGCAGACTGTCTTTCAAAAGAACATTCAAACACACCGGAATCATTTATCCATGATGGGAATTCACTTTTCGGAGGACCTTTCCTCCGGCATCGAGAGCTGGCTCTCTGCGCAGCATACGGACTTCTCTTCGCTGTCGGATTCCCATAAGAAGGTGGAATCTCTGGAAGACTTCCTGTTTGACACAGTTCGCCAGTATCTGATGCAGGCAGACTGTTCCGGCGCCTTTTTTATGCTCGATACGACAGTCAATACCTCCGCGCCGAACGCCGCGGCCTCAAAGAGCGGTCTTTATCTACAAGTCAACGGTTATGAAATTGATCATCGCGAAGCTCTCTGTTATCGCGGGAGTTCCGAGGTTGCGAAACAGCACGGCGTCATGCCGCACCGAAAATGGAAGCTCGAGCTTGACAGCGATATCTTTTGGGGTTACGCGCTTGCCGCCCAAAAAGCTTCACTTCCGCTCGACAGTGCTTGTTCTTTTACGGATTTTATCACCTTGCCCGGCATGTCCGAACGCGCGATGCACATCGCGATACCGATTACAGGCGCGGATGGGACGTTTTACGGTGTCTGCGGTTTTGAAGTTTCCGAAAGCTATTTCAAGCAGATCTTTGCACAGCCGACCAAGCTTTCACACATGCTCGCGGTGCTTTCTAACAGCTACAATTCCGACAAGGCTGTTCTTACGGACTTTTTTAGTTGCGGAACAACCAACGGCTATTACTATCTCCCGAAAGAAAATCTTTTCGTCACAGATTTCAGCAAGGGTCTGAGCCGTTTTTCGGACGGTACGGACTCCTATGTCGGCATCCTCAGCATCTGCGAGGATGTCCATGGCGACAGTTTGTTTACCACAGCCATTATGGTTCCGGAGAAAGATTTTACGGCGGATTCTCTCCACAATCTTCTACGCCTTGGTATACTCTTATTCCTACTCGTTGTTCTATCTGTTGTCGGCTGTATTTATTTCAGTCATCGGTTTTTAGTGCCGCTGCTGCGGAGTTTGGAGCAGATTCAAAAGGGGAATTTTCAAAGTCCTCGTATCAATATGGTTGAAATCGATGACCTTTTGGATTTCCTCGCGCAAAAGGACGGCGAAACAGAGAAGGAAATCAAGCAGCTCAAAGAGGAAATCAACCATTTGATTCAAACGCAGAACAGGGAGATCAATGAGGAAGAATATCGGCATTTTCAGACTTGCCTCGCGAGCCTCACCGGAAAAGAGCTGGATATCTTCAAGCTGTATCTTGACGGCAAAACCAGCAAGCAGATTCAGGAAATCTGCGCCATCACTTCCAATACACTCAAATACCACAACGCCAATATCTACAGCAAACTCGGGATTAAATCCCGCAAAGAACTTCTGACCTACGCTACGATGATGAAAGAAGGAAAGCGAGAGGACGAGGCGCGCCTGTAAGCGCGCCTCGTCCTCTCGCTTTCCATATAACGCGCAGGCGCAGCCCTGCAAGTTTCATGGTTTTCTTTCTTGCGGCGATGCCGCATAGAGGATCGAAGGAAACCATCCTTTCGGAAAGTAGAGACGTTGCCAAAATGAAAAAGACAGCAGATGCTGTCCTCATTCGGTATTGCAATTGAGACAAAAGTGCGCATCACGAAATCTGAGATTTCTATGCGCATATGGCGCTCATCCATGAGCGCCGCTTCGCAAGGTGCTTTTGTCGATATTTCGGAGATATTGCCAAGCAATATCTCCTACATAATAAAAATATTTGGGCACATAAAAAAGACGCACGCACGCGTTTTACGCTGCGTGCTCAGTTTTTTCTTTCGATCTTACCTTAATTTAGGTAATAAAAAACCGGCAACGTCCATATAACGCGCAGGCGCAGCCCTGCAAGTTTCATGGTTTCCTTTCTTGCGGCGATGCCGCATAGAGGATCGAAGGAAACCATCCTTTCGGAAAGTAGAGACGTTGCCAAAAGAAAAAAAGACAGCATGACTGCTATCTTTCCTCTGTATTGTAAAATATTTTGCAAAACAAAAAGGCGCGCGTCGCAAGCTTCTTGCGCCTGCGCGCAGTTTTTTCTTTCGATCTTACCTAAATTAAGGTAAGAAAAAACCGGCAACGTCCTACTTTCCCAGGCAGCTTCCCACCAAGTATCATCGGCGCTAAGGAGCTTAACTACTGTGTTCGAGATGGGA
>Ga0129310_1001516_pt1 | contig 20025 bp, 17 predicted proteins | sample Go1ome_2_FD_94433 | JGI IMG/M metagenome (GOLD analysis project Ga0129310, IMG submission 94433) | Western lowland gorrila individual fecal microbial communities from Wisconsin, USA - Go1022A metagenome | ecosystem: Host-associated > Mammals > Digestive system > Large intestine > Fecal | place...
CATAATGACCGTGCCGGTCTCGCTCTGCTCGATGGCATTTTCGTAATGCTTGATCTGCGCACGGATGATCTTGGAGATCTCTTCAGGTTTCAGTTGCATCTTTGTTTGTTCACCACTCAATTCTTAAAAATCTTTCGGGTGGAAATTCGATCACAGTGTCACGGAAGCAATATCCCTGCGCAGAGCGGACAGACGGCTGCGCACCGTGCCGTCCAGCTCGGTGCCTTCGATATCCAGCCGGATGCCGCCCAGCACTGCCGGATCGACCTTTGTTTTCAGGTCGATGGTCTTGCCGGTGAGCTTTTCCAGCTTTTCGTGCAGGCTCTTTGCCTGCTGCTCCGTCATTGCCACTGCAGTGGTCGCCGTTGCTTCCAGAATGCCGTGCGCCTGATTGTAGCGCACACGGTAAGCCCGTGCGCAGCCGGACAGCTCCCGCAGGGTGCCCTTCTCGCACAGGATCTTCAAAAAGTTCAGCACATAGAGGTGGACCTGATCCCGCAGCGCTTCATCCAGCAGGCCGCAGCGCTCCTTTTTGGGGATGCTGGGGGTGCTGAGCAGATGCAGGTAGTCCGGGTTTGCCTTAAAAAGCGCCACGGCTTCGTCCAGCTCACCCAGAATGCGGGTCTCCAGCCCTTCCTCCGCCGCCAGATCGTACAGGCTTCCGCCGTACATCCTTGCAGTCTCGGTCATGATGCTTCACCCACATTTTTGATAAATTCGTCGATCAGATCCTTGTGGTCCTTCTCGCTGATCTCACGCTCCACCACCTTGGAGGCGATCTCCATGGCGATGCCGCCGATCTCGTCCTTGACCTCGTTCACGGCCTTCTTGCGCTCCTGTGCAATGTCGGCTTCGGCCTTCTGCTTGAGGGCAGCAGCCTGTGCGCGAGCCTCGCCCACGATCTCTTCGCCGCGGGTGGTTGCCGTCTTCTGCGCATTGGCAACGATCTCGTTGGCCTCGGCGCGGGCATTCTGCAGGTTCTGCTCGTACTCTGCCTTCATGGCTTCGGCTTCGGTGCGCAGCTTGGTGGCATCGGCGATCTGGCTGTCCGCCTTCGCCTTGCGCTCTGCGATCACGTTTTTGACCGGATTCAGCAGGAACTTTTTGAAGATGAACAGCTGGATCATCAGGTTGCAGATCTGGGCCAGAAAGGTCCAGCCGTCCAGCGTGATCAACGCCTGGTACAGTTCCATAAGCGTCTCCTTTCGTTATTTTGTAAAAGGTTCCGCTTATGCCAGGAACTTCATGAACATACCGGGTGCCAGGAAGATCAGCAGCAGGCCGGTGACGAAGCCGTAAATACCGGTGGTCTCGGAAAGTGCAACGCCCAGGATCAGGGTGCTGGTAACGTCGCTCTTGCACTCGGGCTGACGGCCCACAGCTTCACAGGCAGCAGCTGCTGCGTTGCCTTCGCCGATACCGGGGCCGATACCTGCGATCAGTGCGCAGCCTGCGCCGATGCCGCAGCCTGCCAGAGCGATACCACGAGCGAGGTACTGAAAGTCAGTCATAAGATTTGTCCTCCAAAAAATTTTTTTGTTTTGGGAGATGCCGTTGTGAGGGCTTATTCCTCACCGGCAGCACGCTTGATGAAAATTGCGGTCAGGGTACAGAAGATGAACGCCTGAATGCAGCCGCCGAACCAGTCGAAATACAGGCCCGTAAAGGCCGGGATACCGATCTGGAACAGCTGGATCTGGCTCAAGGCACCGGGCAGCCAGCCGAAAATGACATGGCTCAGGCTTGCCAGCGCCCAGTACAGCAGTGTGGAGATGACCGTACCGGACAAGATATTGCCAAAGTGACGGAACGCCATACTGACGGGGGTGGAAACCTCCGACAGCACATTGATGGGTGCCATGATGAAGATGGGGTCCAAAAGCCCTTTCAGGTAGGAAAGGATGCCGTTGGTCTTGATCTTGTAGTACATGATCAGCACGAACACCACGATGGCCCACGCCGCCTCGGTGTTCAGGTCGGCTGTAGGGCTCCACAAGCCGATGACACTGATGAGGTTGCAGCCGATGCTCAGAGCGAAGATCGCGCCGATGAGCGGGATATACTGATCAAAGTGATAGCCCATGTTGTCGTGCACGAACTGGTCCAGCCGTTCTACGATGAACTCAGCTGCGGCCTGCCGCTTTGAGACATTTTCCAGCTTGAGATTTCTGCCCAGCCAGATGGCAAAACCCGAAAGCAGCGCCATGACGATCCAGGTACTGACGAGAGTCTGGGTGATCTTGAAATCACCCAGCAGGGGGATGTCCGTATGGATGGTATACAGGATCTTTGCGCCGTTCAGTTCCATTTGTTACGTTTCACCCCCTTCGTCACGGGGTCCGGCTTCCGGCTCCGGTGCGGGTTCGGGGTCGTCCTCCACAGAGACGTCCACCGAAGGCCCGGCCGGTGCAAGAGGCTTGTACTTTCCGGTTATTTGCAGGTAGTAGATCGTAACACGCGGGAAAAGCAGGGGCAGAACACTGGCAAACGGCTGGAAGCAGGGTGCCCCGATGGACACGATGATCCACACCGCCTGCAGAAGCATCCGGACATTGTAGGAAGCCTGCAATGTCGCTTTGCGCCGTTTCTCATCCTGCTCGTCAATGACCTTCTGGCACACGATGCAGATGCCCGCAAAGTTGCCGATGGCCACAGCCGCGCCGATGAGACTGCCCAGAACAACAGTGTAATCAAATTTCACCCAGCCAACCAGGTGCAGAGCTGCAAAGATCACCCACATGACGGCGGTACAGATGGCCGTGCCGCAGGCGATGCGGGTCAGCTCCTTTTTGGATTCCGGCTGCAGTTTCATAAAGGGAAACCTCCTGTTACGTTTACTGATGCGAATTGAACCCCACCCGCTTTGGTTTTTCCTTTTTGGTGCGGTCCATGTGTTCCTTGGCAAAATACCAGAAGTTCTGTGCTCCGGCAGCAAGGCCCAGCAGGATTGCCGGAAGGAACACCCATTCCGGCCAGCTCCAGCTGTTCACCGCCCACCATGCACCGCCCAGACACATGACCAGAGGCAGCAGCATATTCAGGCCCAGCTGGGTCAGCCAGACAAGATCCTCCAGTGCCTTATACCAGCCCTTCAATCTGCAATTCCTCCCTGTGTGGTCTTCCTGTGCAAAAGCCAAATTCTGGATTTTATGCCACAGATTTGCAATCAGCAAAAAATCTTATAACGATAGTATAATTCAAACCGGCCGTTTTTTCAATCAATTTTCCACTGTTTTCTAGTAAAATTTCATAGTTTGTTCACACTAATACCGTAACTGTACGCCCTGTATGGAGTTTGTGCGTCTGCGGGCACATCAATACCAAAAGTTTGATGGTTCTGTTGTGCAGAATGCAAAAAAACGGGCGAACCCTCTCATGCGCTGACGCGCCAGCTCTCCCGAAGGGCAAGCTTTTATGCATCTTTCGGGAGAGCTGCTGAGCGAAGCGAAGCAGAGAGGGTCACACAAAAAAGCCGCCCGGCTCTTTGGGAACCGGGCGGCAGCTGTTATGCAGTTTTCAGGACATTACCAGAGGTTTGCGGTCTCGTTGTACAGGCCCTCATAGCTCTTGGCGGAGACGTCCCAGCTGAAATCGCACTCCATGCAGTGGTGCACGAGGTTCTTCCAGTTCTCCTTGTCGTTGTAGGCATTCTGTGCGTTGCAGCAGGCCACATACAGCTCGTGGGCGTTGTAGCCCGCAAAGGTGAAGCCGTTGCCCTCGCCCATGGTGCTGTCGTGGATGGAGTCGCGCAGACCGCCGGTCTCGCGGACGATGGGAGGCGTGCCGTAGCGGCAGGCCACCATTTGTGCCAGACCGCAGGGCTCGCTCTTGGAAGGCATGATGAAGGCATCTGCGCCTGCGTAGATCTCCTGCGACAGGGCCGGCTCAAAGCCGATGTAGGTGCCTACGCGGCCCGGGTGGCGTGCGCACAGGTCGGAGAAGAAGTTCTCGTACTGGCTCTCGCCGCTGCCCAGAATGACCAGCTCGATGCCGCGGTCCACCAGACCATCGGCGATGCTCTGCACCAGATCAAAGCCCTTCATGCCGACCATGCGGCTGACCATGGCAAAGACGGGGCTGCCATCCTTGTTCAAGCCAAACTTATCCTGCAGGGCTTCCTTGCACTTTGCCTTGCCCTCTTCAAAGTTGGTGATGTCGTAGTTGAAGGGGATGTTCTTATCCGTAGCGGGATCGTTGGAATCGGTATCGATGCCGTTCAGGATACCGCACAGCTTGTACTGCTTCTCCCGCAGCAGAGCGTCCAGACCATAGCTGAACCACGGGTCGAGGATCTCCATGGCATAGGAGGGGCTGACGGTGGTGATCTTGTCGGCGGTCTCGAAGGCACCCTTCATAAAGTTGGCGCAGCCATCGTACTCCACGATGTGCTGGTCCCGGCGGCCAATGCCGCAGGTGTCCTCCAGAATGTCGGTGCCGTACTTGCCCTGATAGGCGATGTTGTGGATGGTGAAAATGGTCTTGATGCGGTTGAACTTATCCAGATGACGGTAGTACAGGTTCAGGTACACCGGCACCAGTGCAGTCTGCCAGTCGTTGCAGTTGATGATATCGGGGGTGAAGTCGATGTAGAACAGGGTCTCTAAAACGGCGCGGGAGAAGAAGGCAAAGCGCTCGCCGTCATCGTAGAAGCCGTACAGGCCGCGGCGCTTGAAGTAATACTCGTTGTCCAGGAAGTAGTAGGTCACGCCGTTCAGCTCGGTCTTGAACAGGCCGCAGTACTGGCTGCGCCAGCCCACGGGGACGGAATAATTGGTCACGTACTCCAGCGTATCGCGGAACTTCAAATCGCCGTACAGGGGCATGATGACGCGGGCGTCCACGCCGTCCTTGACCAGAGCCTTGGGCAGAGCGCCCGCAACGTCGGCCAGACCACCGGATTTTGCAAAGGGTGCAGCTTCCGAAGCAGCATACAGGATTCTCATAGGATCGCTCCTTTCATGTGTTTGGGTCATTTCGTGCTCCCCGCCGCATTTTTCAGCGGCACGAACCATTTTTACAAAAGAGCAGGCGGGGGCACACAGGTGCCCCCGCCCCTCTCAAGAGGGGCTACCGGGGAGGAAGCCGCCCCTATGGATAATGCAACAGATCAGACGGTGTGGTTCTTCTGCACGTACACCGGGAAGCTCTCGGTGCCGGACAGCTTCTTGCCGGCAGTGATCTTCACGTTCTTATCGGTAACAACGCAGTCCAGCTCGGCATTGGCTTCCACCACCGTATCCTGCATCAGCACGCAGTTCTTGACGACGGCACCCTTCTTGACCTTGACGCCGCGGAACAGCACGCAGTTCTCCACTGCGCCCTCAATCACGCAGCCGTCGGCCAGAATGGAGTCGGTCACCTTGCAGCCCGGCACATAGCGGGTGGGGTTGTCATCGCGGATCTTGGTGTAGACCGGGCTCTTCTTGGGGAACAGCTTTTCCAGATTCTCGTCATCGGTCAGCTTGAGGTTCTCGTCGAAGTAGCTCTTCATGTCACAGACATGTGCCACATAGCCGGTGTACTCCAGAGCGTGGATGTTCAGGATGTTGACATTGTGGGCCAGAATATCGCGCTCGAAGTAGATCAGGCCGCGGGAGGTCGCATCCCGGACCAGCTTGAGCAGGGTCTCGCGCTCCAGAACATAGATGTTCAGGTCAAGGTTCTGCACGCCGGGGCGGTAATCGTTGAACAGCAGCTCGGTCACACGGCCGTCGGCATCAACGGTCAGGGTGTAGTTGTCGTTCTTGCGGCCCTCAGGGATCTCGGTTTTCTGGTAAGCGATGGTCACATCGGCACCGCTTGCCTGATGAGCGGCCAGCAGGGCGTTGAAGTCGTAGTTCAGGGCAACATTGGCGTCGCTCATGACCACGTACTTTTCCTTCTGGTTCTCCAGGAAGTTCATGATGGAGCCCAGAGCTTCCACACGGCCGGAATAGATGCGCACGCCCTTCTCAGCGAAAGGAGGCACGATGTTCAGGCCGCCGTGACGGCGGGCCATATCCCACTCACGACCGGTGCCCAGATGATCCATCAGGGAGTGGTAGTTCTTGCGCACCACGATGGAAACATTGGAGATACCGCAGTTTGCCATGCTGGACAGAACAAAGTCCACCATACGGTAGCGGCCCGCGAAGGGGATCGAAGCCATTGCGCGCTCGGTCACCAGCTCGGGGACGGTATTATCATAACTGTTGGGGAAAATAATACCCAACGCATTGGTGTTCTGGCTCAGCATACTTCCATACCCTCCTTGACGGATTCAAAGACTTTGGCGCCTTCCTTGACGGTTGCACCTGCGCCGACGGTCAGGCCGGTGCCCACATGGGCAATGGGGCCATCGCCGCCCACACGTGCGCCTGCACCGATCACAACATCCTCCGCCAGGATGCAGCGCTTGACAACAGCACCAGCCTTGACCACAACGTCGTCCATCAGGACTGCGTCCTCAACGGTAGCACCCTCTTCCACAACAACGCCTGCGCTCAGCACGGAGTGATGCACATTGCCGTAGATCTTGCAGCCCTCGGTGACGAGGGAATCCTGCACCACAGCGCGGGGACCGATCTTCTGCGGAGGCAGGACCGGGTTGCGGCTGTAGATCTTCCACTTCTCGTCGAAGATATCGATGCCGGAGTTTTCGGGGTCCAGGACCTCCATGTTGGCTTCCCACAGGCTGTCGATGGTGCCCACGTCACGCCAGTAGCCGGCAAAGCGGTAAGCGTACATCTTGCGGCCGTCCCGCAGCAGGGCCGGGATGATGTTCATGCCAAAGTCGTTCTTGGAGTTGGGGTCTGCCTCGTCCTCTTCCAGATACTTCTTCAGAACATCCCAGTTGAAGATGTAGATGCCCATGGAAGCCAGATTGGACTTGGGTACCGGGGGCTTCTCCTGGAACTCGGTGATGCGGTCGTTCTCGTCAGCCACCATCAGGCCGAAGCGGGAGGCTTCCTTCCAGTCCACTTCCATAACAGCCACAGAGAACTCTGCGCCCTTCTCCTTGTGGAAGCGCAGGAAGTCGGCGTAGTCCTGCTTGCAGATCTGGTCGCCGGACAGGATGATCACATACTCGGGATCATAGCTGTCGATGAAGCCGATGTTCTGGTAGATGGCGTTTGCAGTGCCCTTGTACCAGTCGGTGCCCTTTGCCTGCTCGTAGGGCGGCAGGGTGTGCACGCCGCCGTGCAGACGGTCCAGATCCCAGGGCTGGCCATTGCCGATGTACTCGTTCAGCTTCTGGGGCTGATACTGGGTCGCGATACCAACGGTGTCGATGTTGGAGTTCACGCAGTTGGACAGCGGGAAGTCCACGATGCGGTACTTGCCGCCGAAGGACACTGCGGGTTTTGCCGTTTTCTGTGTCAGCGCGTACAAGCGCGAGCCACGTCCACCGGCAAGGATCATTGCCACAATTTCTTTTGCCATAGCTTTATTCTCCCCTTTAACATTAACATTTCCGTTGTTCGGAAATGATCGTCAACGTGTGCGGTATGGGTCGGCCGAAGTGCCGGGTCATTCCTTGGGCTCCTTCGGTTTGCGGGTGCGCTTTGCGGGTGCTTTTTCCGCTGCGGGCTCAGTCTTGGCCTTGCGGGCGGTCTTTTTCACCGGCTTTTCCTCTGCAGCGGCAGCTTCTGCCTTGGGCTTGCGGCCGCGCTTTTTGGGTGCTTCTGCAGCGGTCTCCGGCTTGGCCTTGCGGGCGGTCTTTTTCACGGTCTTTTCCGGCTCAGCAGCGGCCTTTGCCTTTTTGGCTGCGGTCTTTTTTTCTGCCTTGTCGGTCTTGTCCTCTGCGGCCTTGCGGGTGCGCTTGGCGGGCACCTCAAAGTACAGCGTGCTCATGGGCGGCAGAGTGATCGTGATGCTCTGCTCAAACCCGTGCAGCGGCTTTTTGTGGGTGCGCACAGCCTTGTTGTGGACTGCGCCGGAACCGCCGAACTCTGCATCGTCGCTGTTCAGGATCTCCTTGTAGGAGCCTGCCACCGGTGCGCCCAGCGTGTAGCCCTCGCGCAGGACGGGGTTGAAGTTGCAGACCACCAGGATCTGCTTGCCGGAGGTGTCCTTGCGCAGGAAGGCGATCACGCTCTGCTGCGAGTCGTCCGGCACGATCCACTGGAAGCCCTCCCAGCTGTAGTCCACCTGCCAGAAGGCGGGGTGCTCCTTGTAGAAGGCGTTCAAGGTCCTGACATAGGTCTGCAGTTCGGTATGCTTATCGTAGCCCAGCAGCATCCAGTCCAGCGGCTTTGCCTCGTTCCACTCGGCGAACTGGCCGAACTCCTGTCCCATGAACAGCAGCTTCTTGCCCGGGTGGGCCATCATGTAACCGAAGAAGGTGCGCAGGTTTGCAAACTTGGCGTCGTACTCGCCGGGCATCTTGTTGATCAGGCTGCCCTTGCCGTGCACCACCTCATCGTGGCTGATGGGCAGCACAAAGTTCTCGCTGAAAGCGTAGAAGAAGCTGAAGGTGACCTTGTTGTGGTTGCCGGCGCGGAAGAGCGGGTCGGTCTTCATGTAGCTGAGCATATCGTTCATCCAGCCCATGTTCCACTTGAAGTTGAAGCCAAGGCCGCCGTCCGAAGCAGGCTTTGTGACCATGGGCCATGCGGTGGATTCTTCTGCGATCATGTACTTGTGGGGATGACGGCCCAGCACGGTGTCGTTCAGCCTGCGCAGGAAGGCAACGGCCTCCAGATTCTCCTTGCCGCCGTCCTTGTTGGGCTCCCACTCGCCCTGCTTGCGGTTATAGTCCAGATACAGCATGGATGCCACGGCATCCACCCGCAGACCGTCGATGTGATACTGCTCCAGCCAGTACAGTGCGCTGGAGATCAGGAAGCTCTGCACCTCGCTGCGGCCGAAGTCGAACACCATGGTGCCCCACTCCTTATGTTCGCCGCGCTTCGGGTTCGGGTCCTCGTAGCAGGCCTCGCCGTCAAAGTTGTACAGGCCGAACTGGTCCTTCGGGAAGTGAGCAGGCACCCAGTCCATGATCACGCCGATGCCGGCGGCGTGCAGCTTGTCCACAAAGGCCATAAAGTCCTTGGGGGTGCCGTAGCGGCTGGTGGGTGCAAAATAACCTGTGACCTGATAGCCCCAGCTGCCATCGAAGGGGTATTCCATGACCGGCAGCAGCTCCACATGGGTATAGCCCATATCGGTGATATACGGGATCAGCTCGTCTGCCAGCTCGGAATAGTTATAGGGCTTGCCGCCCTCCTTCATCTTCCAGCTGCCGGCGTGCATCTCATAGATGTTCATGGGGCCGTTGATCACGTCCGCCTTTTTCTGTGCTGCCTGCCATGCGTCATCGTGCCACACAAAGCCGGTGATATCGTAGACCTTGCTGCCGTTGGACGGGCGGGTCTCGGCGTGGAATGCATAGGGATCGGCCTTATAGACCAGATCACCTGCACGGGTGGTCACGCAATATTTGTAAACATCGTATTCCTTCATGCCCGGGATGAACAATTCCCATACGGAATCGCCATCCACCTTGCGCATCGGGTGGCTGCCCGGCTTCCAGCTGTTGAAGTCGCCCACCACGCTGATGGCCACAGCATGGGGTGCCCACACGCGGAACACCACGCCCGCTTCACCAGCGCGCGTTTCCATGTGTGCGCCGAAGTAGCGGTATGCTTCACAGTTATTGCCCTGTTTGAACAGATACACCGGAAGGTCCGATGCATTGCTCTGGATCTTTTCCTCGGTCGGTTTCATAGACTGCTCCTCCCCGTACAGATGCGCCGGAAAGCGCACCTGTAGCTTTTTACTCTTTTATATTAAAGAATTTCGGACTGTTTTTCAAGGGGATTTCATCAAAAATTACCATAATCTTTTCGGCGATATTTCTCCCTTATATACACACCCTCTAAATTTTTACAAATTTTATGGTGAATCCTACCAATCCGCAAACAAAAAGAGCCTCTGTGCGCCCTCCCCAAGGGGAGAATGCACAGAAGCTCTCTGTTTCTGTTAAAAATTTTCAGTTCCGGTTTTTTTCAGGCTTTTTCAGGCTTCTCAGTCCACGACGTAGACATTGACCTGAATGGCACCGTTGATCACGCTCTCGGCGTAGGTCTCATAGAACAGGTCTACCAGGATCTCGCCCTTCTGCACTGCAATGCCGGTATCGGTGGCCACTGCGTAGCCATACACGAACTTGCCGTCGGTGGAGGTGATATACAGCTTGGTGCCGTAGGGAATCACATCCGGGTCCACGGCCACAGTGCCATAGCCAAGGCCGAGGCCGGAGGAACCCTTGCCGGTCTTAGAGTAGTAGCCGGTGGCCTTGCCGGTGAGCACCTTGCTGTAGGAAGCCGGTGCGTTGGTGGTGCCGTCCGGGCCGGTCAGCGGAGAGACCGGTGCGCCCGCGCCATAGGTCTTGATGACATGGTTGGTGGGCTCCACAGTAGTGGTGGAATCCACCACGATGCTGTTCTCCAGCTCGCCGTCCACATAGCGGTCGCGGGTGGTGATGGTCTGCTGGCCTTCCGCACCATGGCGCACCGTGGTGGCACGGCCGGTGTTGCGGAAATACAGGCTGGTGTAGACGTACTCGGTATCATAGGGGATGGCCTGCGTCTCCACACGGTCGGTGTAGTCCACGCGGTGCACCGTGATGGTAGAGCCTGCGCTCACCAGCTGGTCCAGAGCAGGCTCGGTGTAATCGTCACCCTCCAGCGTGATGCCTGCGCGCTTCAGCGCGTCGGCAACAGTGCCGAACACCATCTTGACAGGGTACTCCTGACCATCGGCGGTGATGCTGACGGAGAATGCGCGCTCAATGTTCAGGGCGGCAAGGTTGCCGCTGTAGGCCGTGTAATAGACCCGATCGCCCTCTTCGGACTGGATGCCGGAGAGGTTCATGACCTGTGCAGGGTCGGTCTCGGAGGTGAGGATCACCTGCCGGGCACCATTGGAGTCTGTGACGTAGGTCAGCCGCAGATTCGCAGCGGTCACACTGAGTGTAGCCACAAGGCACACGACCATGACACAGAACGCCAGCACACGGGAAGAGACAGCCTGCTTACAGGCGGTCAGAGCTTTCTTTACTTTTACGGAAGCGATACGAGACAACTCCTCTCTTTTCAAAGTTGGGTGCGGCCGCAGACACGGTGTTCCATGCCCCGGCCGCCCGGACTGCGGGGCGGGCAGAAGCACTCTGGCCCCACAATCAAATACGATGCCCTCTTTATGATAAGACCGAGCATCGTATGCAATTTGGACTCCGCTGCGGAAGGTATCATTTCCCTCCCGGCCCGGGCCGCATCTGCCCGCGCCGCACCATATGTGAGATGGTTTTCACTTCATCCAGATAAATTTTAGACGCTGCAACGTTCGTTGGCTCCGTTGAGCGGGTCTTATTTTACCAGCCCAAAGGCCGTTTGTCAAATCAGGGGTCTACCTTTTGTTAGTTTTTTGACGATATTTTTTGTGCAATTTATACAGTGTTTTCTCCAAATTATTGTTTTTTCGGTTATTTCCTTCCGATTTTCCTTTTGTTTTGTGGGATGTTTTGTTCACGAATTTTTAACATTTATTTTGGATTTTTCGCACCGGAAACTGCACTTTTGGGCCGTTGCGGCTGCACGGCAAGCGGCCCTGAATCGCTGGTTTTGCACAGTGGCATTCCCTTCCGCTGCCCCGCCTTTGTCCCACCGGGATCTGTGCGAATTTCCCCCGAAAAATGCCTTCCGGCAAAATGCCGAAGCACAGAAACTGGTGAAAAAAAAGGGCACTCTCGCCGCCGCTGTCCGGCCGCGGTACAATCAAACAAAAAACAGAAAGGAAGGTTTTCAAGTGAAGATCCAGATCATTCAAAAGCAATGCGGCGGCACCGAGTTCCTTGCCCAGCCGCACCGGCTGCATCTCGGTGCGCAGAACGCCGCCGGGGTGGACGAGCTGCTGTTCCAGCTGCCGGACGCATGGGCCGGGTGCACCCTTGCGCTGTATCTGCGCCGCAGCGATGGCACCCTGCTGGCACCGGTGGCGCTGGACACCCAGCACCGCGTCACGGTGGACCGCCGCCTGACCGGCAGCACCGGCGGGCAGTGGATGCTGGCCGCCATGGGTGAAAACGGCTACACCGCCTACACCCGGCCCGGCAGCTATGACTGCTACGCCATTCTGCCCATTGATGATGACGCAGAGGAGCTGCCGCCCTCGCTGTACGAGCAGTTCGTGGCCCGCGTGCTGGAAAGCTCCAGCAGCGCCTCCACGGCGGCACAGCGTGCCGCAGCCAGTGCAGCTTCCACCGCGGCCAACGCAGCGCAGGCCCAGACCGCCGCACAGCGCACCAGCACCGACAGCGCCAACGCATCCCAGTGCGCTGCCCGTGCAGAGGCCGCTGCCGCCCGCGCCGAAGAGCTTGTGCCCACGGACGGGCAGGTGGTCAGCGTGAACGGCAAAAGCGGCATCGTGAAGCTCACCGCGCAGGAGGTGGGCGCGCTGCCCTGCCCTGCGCAGCCGGTGTCCGGCCAACTGCTGCGGGTGCTGAGCGTAGACCCCAACACCGGAGCGGTGCTCACCGACACCGCCGCCATGCCGGACATGTCCCCCTATCTGCGCAGCAGCACCGTACCCACCGCATCGGTCCCCGGGGCGGTGCGGGTGGACCCGGCCTGCGGCATCAACGTGCGCAGTGACGGCACCCTGACCACGGCCCCCGCCGACCGCAGCCAGCTGGACAGCATGGACAGCACCGTTCTGCCGCTGACCCCCGCCCTGCTGCCCTACGGCGTGAAAAAGGCCCTGACCGCTGCCGCCTCCGCCGGGGAATGGACGGCGGACGAGAAGTCCGCTGCCCTGCGCACCCTCGGTGCCGATTTTTCCTCCTATTATACAAAGGAGGATATCGACACGCTGCTCTCGGCCCCCAGCTCCGGCGCATACCCCGTGGGCAGCATCTACCAGAGCACCGATGCCACCAGCCCCGCCGCACTGTTCGGCGGCAGCTGGGAAGAGATCGCCTCCGAGCGGGTGCTGATGGGTGCATCCAGCACCCACGCGGCAGGCACCACAGTGAAAGCTGGTCTGCCGAATATCAAGTTCTCGTTCACTGCGGCTACCATTGGATCCAACTTTCAAGGCGGGAGTTCCTATGGTAATGGAGCCAGTTCATCCGATTTCAATTTGGACGCATCCAAGTACAACGCTATCTACGGCCGCAGCAGCACCGTGCAGCCCGCCGCCTACTATGTGCACATCTGGCACCGCGTGGCCTGAGAAAGGAGGTTTTGAACCATGAAGATCATTGACGAGACCGGCGCGGTCGTGGAAAACCCGGACCTGACGCTGGGCTACCTGACCGACGACACCCAGCCGCTGGAGCACCCGGCGCAGGAGGCCGTGGCCGAGGTGGCCCACTACGAGACGGTGGCCGAATACCCCAGCGGCGGCAGGGACGTGCGGCGGGTGGTGGATGTGCCGGGCGTACCGGCAAAGCCCGCGTGGACCGAGCAGCTGCCCATTAAAAGGTACATCCGCTATACCGCCGAGCAGCTGACCGCGCAGGAAGAAGCACGCAAAAAGCAGCAGGAGCGGGAAAAGCTGCCGGAAACGGTGGCCGACCTGATGCAGCAGCTGACCGACCTGCAGCTTGCCCTGTGTGAACTGTACGAAAGGAGTGATGCCTGATGGCAAAGATCTATGCGGCCCTGATCCGTAAGGGGCTCAAAACGCTGGACGATGTCCCCGCCCGGCTGCGGGACGCGGTGGCAGCCCTGCTGCAGGAGGACGCCCATGCTTAACGCCTATTCCCGCCGGAAGGACGGCAATGCCCTGCTGAGCCGCAGCTTCCGGGTGCGGGAATTTGCCTGCAGGGACGGCTCCGACCCGCTGTTCGTGGACAGTGCGCTGGTACAGCTGCTGCAGGATATCCGGGATCACTTCGGTGCGCCGGTGGTCATTACCAGCGGCTACCGCACCGCCGCCCACAACAAGGCCGTGGGCGGCGCCCCCTACAGCCAGCACTGCTACGGCCGAGCCGCCGACATCCGGGTGGCCGGTGTTCCGGTGGAGCAGCTTGCGGCCTACGCGGAGACTCTGCTGCCCGGCACCGGCGGCATTGGCCGCTACCCGGCAAAGGCGGGCCGGGCAGCGGGCTGGGTGCATGTGGACGTGCGCCCCGTCAAAAGCCGGTGGACAGGCTGAGGGGGTGAGACCAGTGGAAAGCATCCTGTCCGCCGTGATCGCCGGTGCCGTGACCCTGATCGGTGTGCTGATCGCCAACAGCCGCAGTCAGGCCGTGACCGACACCAAGCTGGAAGAACTGACCCGCGAGGTGCGCGAGCATAACAATTTTGCCCGCCGCGTACCCATCTTAGAAGAACAGATGAAGGTGGCCAACCACCGCATCGCAGACCTTGAACAGAACGAGAAAGTGAGGAACTGACATGAACATCCATAAGATCTCCGCCGCAACCATCGCCCGCACCGCCTGCCTGCTGCTGGCCCTGACCAATCAGGTGCTGAGCGCCTGCGGCAAGCCCGTGCTGCCCATCGAGAGCCAGACCGTGGAGCAGCTGGTCACCGCCGGCATCACCACCGTGGCCGCGCTGGTGAGCTGGTGGAACAACAACAGTTTCACCGCCGCCGCCATTCAGGCAGACGCCGAATACGCCCGCCTGAAGCAGAAAGGCGAGTGAACCGGCACCCGAATGGTGCAAAAGTAATACTTTTTAAATCGGAAGTATTACTTTTTTAGTCATCTTTTACAGCAGCCCCGGGAGGTGCGCAGCGGCCCTTCCCGGGGCTTTTTTGCTGTCCGTTTGAGCGATTCACGCAGGTTCGAGGGCGATTCACGCAGGTTTTGATGATTTTCGCGCCCAAATCATGTATAATCCAGACAGAAACGAAAGGGAGGAATTTCTATGGTAATTCAACGCGTCCGCAACACAAATGTCACACAAGTGCACATGTCTGCAACAAATCGCACCAAACGTGCAACAAGCCCTTGGAATTAGTACCAAATCTGCGGGGTGCTGATTTATACAGAACGCAGAATTTCAACGGTACGGGATAGTTTTTCTTGACGAAAATTTCAGAAAATGCTATAATGTAAGTAGTTGAAGGAATTAGTTTCCGCAGTCCGTTTTATCGGACTATCATGCACATGGCGACAGGAAAGGAGACCTGGGATCATGACGAATAAAAAGTTTAAAGTTGCTGCAATGTCTATGGCACTGACCGCATGTGTTGCGGCCCAGCCCCTGATCGCGAATGCGGCAGATGATGTGGACGCCGTCTCGAATGACGCAGCTGACAGCGCGCCCCAATCGGAAGGGGAAAGCACGGCTTCTGCACCCGTTGCTGCTGCCAGTGTGTCGTCCGATCCGGAGACCAATAAGCAGGACGAGGGCGCTGTGGATGTGATCGGCGACCCGAATATCAGCGTGGATTATGACCACGACCAAGACAAGGTCACCAAGGACGATTCTTCCACCACCACCACCGAGAGCACCGGCACTGTGAACCGCGATGTGCCCAAAGAGAGCGAACCCGGCGCACAGCAGCCCTCCGGGGACGGCCAGCAGGACGGCAATCACGAGACCGACCTGAACAACGAGCAGAAAGGCGAGCCTGAGACCGACCTGAACAACGAGCAGGAAGGCCCCAAGGACGGCGACAACGAGACAGAGAAAAAGCCCATTGGCACAGCTGAAAAGTCCGAGACGGAGACCAAGGACACGGCGCTTGTGCTGGGCAAGCCGAACACCACGACCACCACGACCACCAACCCGGACGGTTCTACCACGACCACGACTACCACCACCACCGATGCCGCGCTTGAAACTACTACCACGGTCAAGGGTGAGGCCAGTGCCAAGACGGAGGAAGACTCTTCTGAGGACGTGAAGGAAACCCTGAAGGAGGAGCTGGACAGAGCACTGAGCTGGGATACCGAAACCAATACCAAGTTCGGTGATTACACCGTAACCGACGCCGTGGAAAAGGACGGCAAAAAGGAATTTACCCTGACCAAAGAAGACAAAATTGAAAAGGGCGAGATGACCGGGCTTGACATTTCCAAGCTGATCGAAGCCGGTTACACGGATAACGGCAACGGCATCTACACCCTGACCAAAGAGTACACCGACTCTCAGGGCCAGAAGCATACCACCACCGTCAAGGTGGATTCCAGCAAGGCCACCAAGACCACCAGCACCAAACTGACCGTCAGGATGGCAAGCCAGGAGCACGAGAAAACCGAGGAGCTCGGCACCAAGGAAGATACGAATTACCCCTATCCTTCCACCGATATCACTGTGAAGGACGACAAGGGCAAGGAGCACACCTTCAATGTGAAGGACATTCTGGATCACGCCCATGATAAAGGGGACGGCACCCTCATTTATGAGGACAAGGAAAACAACCTGACCTATACCATCACAAAGAACGAGACCGACACGAATCTGGACAGCCTTACTGACACCGAGCTTCGGGACCTGCTGAACCAGAATACCACCAGCAAATACTCTGTGGACGCTGATGGCAAACTGTGCTATACCACCGATCAGGGCGAAGTGTGCCGCGTGACCAACGAGCAGAACACTCTGCTGCGCAGCATGCTCAAATTGGATATCACCATCACCGACCACCACGGCAAGGAGTCCGACACCCAGAAGGTGGACGGCAGCGAAAAGACCCCGGAGCAGGCCAAGGCCGATGCCAAAGAGACGGCACAGGACGAGGCCCTGAAGGATGCACTGGCACGAGCCATCAACAAAGAGGCTGGCAAGAGCCTGACGAAGGCTGACATCGACCTGAGCAAGGCAAACGGCGGCAAGTTTGAGTGGACGGATCCCGACACCGACAAAACGTACACCTTCATCTATACGGAAAAGGGCACCGTCAGCAGCCCTGAAGAGATCAAAGACCCCTCCACTGTTAAGCCGGACGCTTCTTCTGCCGAGAAGAACACTGAGACCGGTTCTGCCGAAGTGACTGGTTCCACCGTGATCTGGACCGAGGAAGGCAAGACCCTCATTCAGAACGATTCCAAGACGGAAACCGCCTTTGGAAAGGACTTTGACTTCCGGAGTGTTCCGGGCAGTTTTGAGCTTGACGGTGACGCTGTATACAACAATGATGGCACGTTGCAGAGCTTCAAAACCAAGGACGGAAAGACCTATGAGTTTACGTATACACCGGGTTCTGCTCCTGAAGATTTGAAGGACATCTCCAACCCCAGCTTTACCACGGTTACGTGGACGATGACCGAAAAGAAGATAGGTTCTGCTACCTCTCCGGACACCAGTGAGCCCACTCATATCGAGATCGAGCGGAACTTCCGGAAGAAAACCGAAGATAATGGCACCTTCACCTTTACCGAAACCAAGGAAGGCGGCAAAACCTATCGCGGCCTGAAAAAGGTTGATGGCACGGATAACGTCTACCGCAGCGAGGATGGTTCTGTCACGATCACAGTCACCACCTCGGAGCTCGGCGTTGGCGTTAATGAGATCAAGGCAGCTCTGGAAGGCAAGGGCTATACGGATGTCAAGGTCAATTCGAACGGCACCGCCAGCTATAAAGACGGCAATGTGACCTACAGCGTCACCTATAACACCACCGTTGAGTCCATCACCGTCAAGACAAAAGAAGTTGTCGAGGACTCCCGTTTCACAATTTCCGTTTCTGACTCCAAGCAGCAGGATGCTGAGGACGCACTGAAAGCAAAAATCGCAGAGCTTCAGAACGGTCTCAAAGAGGGTGAGTACATCGAAGTGAACGGCCACCACGTCGATCAGCACACTGAAGTCGAAACGATCATCAGCTACTTCAAGACTGCCATCAACTACAAAAACATGAGCGATGATGAGATCGTTGCCATGCTCAAAAAGCAGAAAGAAGATGCTGATACAGAGGGCAAATCCTATACCGGTGCAGGCATTGGTCATGACTACTTGATTGGCCATTACGATACCGGTGAGACGCCGAACTATATCGGCCACCTTGACCTTGCTACCGATTCCGACCTGGTTCTGGAAGATGGCTCCACCGCCGATGCGATCCTGCTGAACACGGGCGACAAGAAGTTCAAGTTCGAGTGGAACATGGATGCTGAGGATCTCGTCAATAAGAATAAGCCGGACAAACGGGCAAAGTTCCAAGACTCCATTTCTTACGATGATGGCAAGCAGAACGGCGGCGACGGTTCCAAGGGCCATTACGAGTATGAGCGCGGAAACGGTCGCGGCGCCGGTTGGATCGACAAGGACAATGACCAGTACCCCCATGCGAGTGCCTACTACCGCCTGACCGGCACCATCGCCTACAATTCTCTGGAAGACGGCAAAGAATACGGCACATGGAACGATGCAAACAAGGCTCTGGCTGATTGGGTAAAAAATCACCCGAACGATAAAGACTATAAGCCGAACATTGTGGCACTGAGCAAAAAAGACAAGCGGGACCGAGAGATTATAGTTTATAAAGCCTACACCTACGAGTCCTCTCTGACTGCGTATGGTTATATGTCGAAAGACAGCAACACCTGCGTCAACTCCGGGTATGGCGATACCGGATATGGGCGTGCGTGGGCTGGCGGCTTTGACCTGCGCATCAGCGGCCTGACACAGGTCACCAAGACCGAATCGTCCGCACATGGCAAGAACTACTACGACTACTATGCCGATATCACCAAGTACAAGACCGAGGAAAAGACCTCTGGCCCTCTGGCAAACAGTCTGTTGAACGTGATCCCCGGCACCAAGACCGTACCCACTGAGACCACATATACCGATACCGGCCGCGGCCTGTTTGGCTCGTATGATCAGAACCACAGCGTAACCCACAAATACGAAAAGCCTTTCACGGGTGCAGGCACTGCCGAATACACCACCTACCGGACTTGGGAGGACACCAAGGCCGAGTGGGATGGCGAGTTTGAAAAGCTTACCGGCGCTTTCGGGTTCAACTACACCACCACTTCGGATGCCAAAGTGACCGAAGCCTCCAAGAAGACCGGTGTGAAAACCGAGTCCTCGGTGAAGTACCACTACTCCTACGTGGAGCGTCAGGAGCTTGACCCCATTACGGACGTCAAAACCGTAACGACCCCTGCCGACGATGACGGCGACGACGACGACGGCGGCGACAAGATCATTGAAGAAAAGGATCACGACTCGCCCGTACTGCCCGGCACCCCCGAGCTGCCGCCTGTGCAGGACGCAAAGCCGGACGCCCCTGTTCTGCCTGCTGACCCCGCTCTGCCCGCTGTGCAGGACGCACATGCCCTGCCGCAGACCGGCGTGAACTGGCTGGCCGCCATCGGTCTGGCCCTCAGCGGCATGACCCTGATGATCACTGGCGCGTTCGCCAGCCTGCTCGGCAAAAACGCAAAGCACTGAGCCGCGCTTTCCCCCCTTTCACAAACCTGTGTCTCCCTGCTTTGCACCGCCGGACAGACTGAGCCGGATCGCTCTGGCTGATATGTCCCAATCTCCTATTCCGCTTACAGCTTTCCGGCTGTAAAACCTCACAAGCAAAGCGCCCCCGCTCCAAAACCGGAGTGGGGGCGCTTTGTTTATTCGAGGTGTGTCATGTGGGCGACATCTTCATCAATCTTTTTGTGGCTGTCGGAGCAAATGTGATTGCCTATTACATTTGCAAGTGGCTTGACAGCCGCGGCAAAGGACAGTAAGCACAGAAGAACCCCCTCGGAGTTGCAGCTCCGAGGGGGTTCGCTTTTGTGTGCCTGTGGTAATCTTCATCAACCTTGTGATTGCCTACTTCTAGTATACGCGACTCCGTGCAAAAGTCAAGCCTCCGGCAAAAAGTTCATTTTTACGTCAAAATATATTTTGCCGGATATAACAAAAACGGCCCTGCCGAAGCAGAGCCGTTGAAAGTTTGATCTTTCCGGTAAATCAGCGCTTGGAGAACTGGGGTGCACGACGTGCAGCCTTCAGACCGTACTCACCTGACCTTGATCCAAAAAGACCAGTATTCATGCGGTTTTTCGGGCTTTCCTCTCTCAGTAAACCCATAGGTAAACCCACGAAATCGCGAAATTTTTGGTGCAGTTTAACG
>Ga0129310_1001518_pt1 | contig 20013 bp, 16 predicted proteins | sample Go1ome_2_FD_94433 | JGI IMG/M metagenome (GOLD analysis project Ga0129310, IMG submission 94433) | Western lowland gorrila individual fecal microbial communities from Wisconsin, USA - Go1022A metagenome | ecosystem: Host-associated > Mammals > Digestive system > Large intestine > Fecal | place...
GAACTGGTACGCAAAGTCGAATATCAACTAAAAAAAATCCTGTTTGATGCTCACCCGGAGTACAAACAGGATCCTTCCGTCAATGTCGTGCTGTCTTACACGGTCTATGGCGGTTATTATGCATTTTTTGAAAATCGGCAGTACGGAGATGCCACGGTAGTTGATATCATCAGCCAGATTTCCTCCGGGGCGATGAATTTACTATAATTTTTTCCAGTTCTATTAAATATACATTATATCTTCTTTGTCAGCCACCCGCTTGTTCCGAACAAATAATATAATGGATACAATCATAAATACAATTGAAATTAACTGTGCCGTGGTCAGTCCGAAGAATCCTCCCTGTTCGTTGGTACGCAGAAATTCCACACAGAATCTTCCGATTCCGTAAAGCATCAGATACAATGCTCCCACATCGCCGGTATGACGCATTTTTCCAGTCATGCGGATCAGTACAAACGCGATTACAAAATCTCCTGCGGAGGAAAAAAGCTGTGTCGGCAACAGCGGTACGCCTGCCGGTGCAAAGCTGTTTTCCGGAAATACAATTCCAATTGGAAGGCTTGTCTCCTTACCATAGCAGCAACCTGCAAAAAAGCAGCCTAAACGGCCAAAGGCCTGTGCCAGAGCTACGGACGGTGCCAGCAGATCAAAATACTCAAAGAATCGAATATCCTTAATCTTACAATAAATCAGTGCGGATACCACACCGAAAATAATTCCGCCGTATACCACGAATCCGGAAGAACCAAGTACACTCAACGGGTCTGTCAGGAACTGCTTCCAGCTTAATATCACGAAAAATACTTTTGCGCCCAGAAATCCCATCACCAGACAGAGAATCGCAATATCCATCACTGGCTCTGCTTTCATTTCCAGACGTTTTGCTCTATAATATCCCATCAGAACACACAAAATAACTCCGATGGCAATCATCACACCATAGGTATGAACGGTAAATCTACCAATGGAAAATAAATCTACTTTCATCTTTTAAAACGCTCCTCTTTTTCAATCTGTCTTTTATTCTACACTATTTTGATTTGTTTTCCAACCGCTTCTGTCACTCTTTTTTAGCTAGCATACTTTTTATACGCATTTTTAATATTTTTTCAAACACACGTTATGTTTATTTTTCAACTCATCTATCATTTTTGCAGGTAAACTTTATCACTACACATAAAATGAACTGTATCGTTTTTTACATTGACAGCCCCACTCTCCTGTGTTAGCATTTGGGTTACTATACTGTGCCCGGGCACAAAATATACGGTCTGTGTTCCGTTATTTAACAGCTTTTATATAGAGTTACGCGAAATGTTATGTACACAAAACGTTATATATTATGAAAGGATCCTTTGTTTATGAAGATTCAGCTTTCTGACCATTTTACATTACCAAAACTGTTGCGGTTTGTTTTTCCGTCTATCATTATGATGATTTTTACTTCCATCTACAGCGTAGTGGACGGACTATTTGTATCCAACTTTGTCGGTAAAACTGCTTTTGCATCCGTCAATCTGATCATGCCATTTATCATGATTCTCGGTGCGATCGGTTTTATGCTAGGAACCGGCGGAAACGCCATTGTTTCAAAAACAATGGGCGAAGGAGAGCCGGAACTGGCGCAGCGCTATTTTTCCATGATCGTATACTGCACCATCATCGGTGGAATCATCGTTTCAACGCTCGGCTTCCTATTCATGCCGACAATTGCAAAACTGTTAGGTGCCAGCGGAGAAATGCTGGCCGGAAGTGTTCTGTATGGGCGTATCTCCATGATCTCACTGACATGTTTCATGCTGCAAAACGTTTTTCAGAGTCTGCTGGTTACTGCCGGCAAGCCAAAACTGGGTCTGCTGATTACAGTCAGTGCAGGTCTGACCAATATGACGTTGGATGCAGTGTTTGTTTACGGATTAAAACTTGGCGTGGCAGGTGCCGCTCTGGCCACCGTTACTTCTGAATTTGTCGGTGGACTGACCCCGCTGCTCTACTTTTTGCATAAAAACAGCAGTTCTCTCCGGCTTTGTAAAACACGGATTCAGCCAAAAATCATGCTTCAGACATGTACCAACGGTTCTTCCGAATTTATGACAAACATTTCCATGTCACTGGTAAATATGCTTTATAATTTCCAGTTAATGCGAATTGCCGGTGAAAATGGCATTGCCGCTTATGGTGTTATCATGTATGTAAGTTTCATTTTCTGTGCAATGTTCATTGGATACTCGGTAGGCTGTGCTCCGCTAATCGGATACAATTACGGTGCCGGAAATCATACAGAACTGAAAAATCTGTTTCGCAAAAGCCTGAAACTGGTTGGCTGCGCCGGTGTGTGCCTGGCGATTCTGGCAAACCTGCTGTCTGCGCCACTGGCATCATTGTTCGTCGGATATGATGATGCTTTATTTGCACTGACCGTCCATGGATTCCGGATTTATTCACTGGCCTTTTTGTTGAACGGATTCTCCATTTTCGGATCGGCATTTTTCACCGCATTAAACAACGGTCTGATTTCCGCCTGCATTGCCTTTTTACGAACCTTTGCATTTCAGGTAGTTGCGGTTCTTGTACTGCCATATCTGTTTGGAGTGAACGGTATCTGGTGCTCCATCGTGGTGGCAGAGTCACTGGCGATCTGTGTGACGATTTCCTTCTTTGTACGGAAACGACACACCTACCACTACTCATAAATTCTTGTTTGTCATTTAAGGAACAAGAATTTACTTCAAAGTCACCCGTAAGGACACCGGCTGATGATCTGTGTACTCGAAATCAGTGTCGATAACCTCCACCTGATCTACCTGCAGATTATCCGACACAATATATCCGTCAATAACATACACCTGAGAATCCTCATAATTTCCACTGTACGGTCCATTCAACAGGCGACAGGTCGGTGCATTATCAGCAACAGCAAAATCAAATCCTTCCGGCAGATCCTCTTTGTACACCGTTCCCGGCACCCAACTGTCCGTATCATGTATTTCATAAGTATCTACGCCTTCAAATGTCTGGTTAAAATCACCACCGGCAATGACATAATTACCAGCCTGATATTCTTCCTGCAGCTTATCTGCCAGCATCTGGCTCTGAATTTTCTTTCCTTCCCCACTGTCATACGCTTCCAGATGGAAATTGATCAGGACCAGCTCTTTGTCAGTTCCTTCAATCGGAATCCTTGTCTCCAGCATACAGCGTTTCAGATTACAGGTTTTAATTGGCCAGGAAAACGATTCTGCCAGTTTGATTCTTTTTGCACTTTCCACCTGATAGTTCGTCATGGTAAGCAGACCTGCTTCTACTTTTCCAATTGGCGGAATCGGATAAGGTACAAAATCACACTTGAAATTGCATGCATAAATACTGATCATATCCAGCGCATTTTCATAATAATCACGCTCATTGATATGAAACGAGCGTTTTGCATCAATATCTACTTCCTGCAGGAAATAAAAATCTGCTTCCTGTTCTTTCAAAATATCAGAAATCCCCGCAAGATTTGTTTCTACCACTTCTTTACTGTCCGGCTGTACCTTACTTCCACCGTCCATAAAGAAATCCTCGTCCCTGCTCAATGCCGCATAGCCGGTATTATAGGTCAGGACAGAAAAACTGTCTCCCTCGGATAATATGTCTGTTTCAGTTCCGGTATCCAGAAATTCAATGGATTTCGGACGATATTCCCTTATCGTATAAAAAGCAAGCACCGCTGCCACAAATAACACGATACACAATAGTACAATTCCAATTCCTTTTAAAACCTTTTTCCCCCTCATAATAATTCCTGCTCCTTCTCTCCATTAATTCTCTCTATACAACCAATAATGCTTAACAGCTACTCTTATCCTTCACACTGATACCTTTTGCCCGCTCTGAGTCTGTAAAGACGAATACAATCTTTTCCCCCATGGTATTTATCAGATTCTTCGCGCATTTTATCAAGATTGTACCGTCACTGCCTGCTGTGCTTCTCTCTGTTTCCAGCTGATAAACCCATACATATCATTAAAAAAGAAAATTGCAAAATTTATCACTACCGGAAAATACACCGGATTTTCCATTGCTGCCATAACCCACAATACAACCAGTACAATATCATTTGCCGCATATCCCACCGCGTAATAGGAGGAACGCAGCATTGTCAGCGCCGCTGCCAGAAAACTTGTGATAATTGATATGGTACTGAATAAAAGATTTGGTGTATGCAACATTCGTAATATAATATAGAACACGACTGTCACTACCGTGCAAAATACTGCCAGACCGGCGATATGCGTTTTTTTCAGTTGCTGGATTTCCACCTGATTTCCGTTTTCTTTGGACGGATTTTTCATCCACGTAATCGTAGACCAGACTGCCATCGGCATCGTCATTCCAAGGTACGTCATCATCTCGCCCCAGTAATGAAACCGAAAAGATATAATTCCATATAAAATACTGAACACCACCATCAGAATCTGTGCCCAGACATTTCCTTTTGCTGCAAAGATCAAAGATGTCACTCCCGTCAACGCAGCTACCAGCGTCAGCCAGTCCGGATCACGAATGACCAGATTTGATACCAGTACGATTATGACAGATCCTATCCATAGGATCCATTCCTTTTTTGTCAGTTCCTTGATTGGATTACTCATATTCTTTCGCTCCTCTTAAATCATAAAATATAACATTCATTATTCTTAATGCCAAGAATGCCTTTCGCCTTCTTGCTCTGCAACCGTCTGATTTAAAAGTTTCTCATGGGATCCAATATTGGAACACTACGTTTTTGTAACACCATAAATTTGTTCATCCTTTTTTATTTATACATTAACCATAACTGTATCCTGACATATGCCAAGCTTTGCAATTTTATTGATTGTCATTCAGAAAAAGGCATCCATAAAACGGATGCCTTTTCATCTATTCATAGATGAATCGATTATTTTGCTACGATGTTAATGATTCTGCCCGGAACATAAATCTCTTTGATCACGTTTCCTGTCAGTTTATCACCAAGTGCTGCCTTACCTGCTGCGATCGCATCTTCTTTGCTTACGTCAGCCGGAAGTGTAACAACGCATTTTGTCTTTCCGTTGATCTGTACAGCAAGCTCTTTCTCGTCATCTTTCATGGCATTCTCATCGTAAGTCGGCCATGTCTCATGGAATACAGAATCCTCATGACCAAGCTGGCTCCACAGTTCTTCACTGATATGTGGTGCAAACGGTGCCATCAGAACGACAAATGTCTCCAATGTCTTTTTGTCTACGCCGCCTTTTTTCGCCATATCGATGAGTTTATTGTTGTACTCCATGAATCCGGAAATAACGGTATTCAGGCTGAAGCTCTCCAGACGTGTGGTGATATCGTAAACCAGTTTGTTACGAACTTTAACCAGCTCTTTTGTCTCTTTGACATCAGCATCTTTGTTGTCCAGTACAAGTTTCCAGAAACGTGTGATGAAACGGTATACACCGTCGATTCCTCGGGCATCCCACTCGGAATCCAGCTCTGGCGGTCCTACGAACAGCTCGTAAAGTCTCAGAGAATCACAGCCATAATCACGTACCAGATCATCCGGGGAGATTACGTTTCCTTTGGATTTACTCATCTTGATACCGTTTTTACCGGTGATCATACCCTGATTGAACAGTTTGTGGAACGGCTCGTCAAAGTCGATCACACCGATGTCGCACAGGAATTTTGTATAGAATCTGGAGTAAAGCAGATGCAGTACTGCATGCTCAACACCACCGATGTACATATCAACCGGAAGATATTTGTCTGCTTTTTCTCTGGAAACCAGCTCTTTATCATTTTTGTTATCCACATAACGAAGGAAATACCAGGAAGATCCTGCCCACTGCGGCATGGTATTTGTCTCACGTTTTGCAGGTTTTCCACAGCACGGACAGGTTGTGTTTACCCAGTCTGTGATGTCTGCCAGCGGAGATTCACCGGTACCTGTCGGCTGATAGGACTCAACCTCCGGCAGTAACAGCGGAAGTTCTTCTTCCGGAACCGGAACAGGTCCACAATCCGGACAATGAACGATCGGGATCGGCTCGCCCCAGTAACGCTGACGGGAGAATACCCAGTCTCTCAGTTTGTAGTTTGTGGTAGCTTTACCAATGCCTCTCTCCTCGATGATATGCGGAGCTTCTTTCTTCAGTACAGAAGATTCCATTCCGTTCCACTCGCCGGAGTTGATCATCGTTCCTTTTGCTTCGGTGTAAGCTTCTGTCATATTCTCGATCTCTTTGCCATCTTTTGCGATAACCTGAATGATTGGAATATTGAATTTAGTTGCGAACTCGAAATCACGGTCATCATGAGCCGGTACACACATGATCGCACCTGTACCGTAGTCAGCTAATACATAATCAGACAACCAGATCGGTACTTTTGCACCATTGATCGGGTTGATCGCATAACTTCCGGTAAATACACCTGTTTTCTCTTTGTCCTGCAGACGGTCTACAGAAGATTTCAGAGAAGACTGGTAAATATAATCTTCTACTGCTGCTCTTGTCTCATCGTTTGCAAGCTCTTTTGCCATTGCATGCTCCGGAGCCAGAACAAGGAAAGTAGCACCATGTAAGGTATCCGGTCTTGTTGTGTATACAGTGATCTCTTTGTCTGTATTCTCAACTTTGAAATTAACCTCTGCGCCGTGGCTCTTGCCGATCCAGTCGGTCTGCATCTTTTTCACTTTCTCCGGCCAGTCCAGTTTGTCAAGATCATCTAACAGACGGTCAGCGTATGCTGTGATCTTTAACATCCACTGATTCAGGTTTTTCTTGGTAACATCAGCGCCACAACGCTCACATTTACCGTTTACAACTTCCTCGTTTGCAAGACCTGTCTTACAGGACGGACACCAGTTGATCGGCATCTCTTTCTGATAAGCAAGACCTGCTTTGAACATTTTTACAAAAATCCACTGCGTCCATTTATAGAAATTCGGATCGGTTGTGTTTACTTCCATATCCCAGTCATAAACAGCAGCGATCTCTTTGATCTGACGTTTGATATTTGCAATATTCTCTGCTGTGGATTTCTCCGGATGTACGCCCATCTTGATCGCGTAGTTCTCAGCCGGAAGTCCAAATGCATCCCATCCCATCGGATGAATCAGATAATATCCGTTCAGCATTTTATATCTGCTCCATACATCGGAGATAACGTATCCTCTCCAGTGTCCTACATGCAGACCATTACCTGACGGGTATGGAAACATATCCAGACAGTAGTATTTCGGTTTTTTACCATCATTTACATTAACCGGGTGTTCTTCCCAGATTTTGCGCCATTTCTGTTCAATCTCTCTGTGATTGTACGGTACAGCCATTTTCATTCCTCCTAACAGATTGTCCCTCTTTCTCATTCGTGGACATAGTCTGTAGAAATTTTAACACAACCACTGCATTTGTCAAGGTTTCGACATGCGATTGTTCGCCTATATCCTGCAAAAATGGAAACATTTTCTCTGTCAAACACACATTAACTGTTTTCCCGAAAAATTTCCACTGCTAAAACAAAAACGCCCTCATTAAAGGTTGCGTACTTTTTTGAAATGTTTTTCACTACTGAAATAGAGAAATCGGAAGCGTTTTCCTCGGCAAGCGATTGCTAGCTGCAGAGGCAAAATCTTCCGATTTCTCTTCAAATATTAAATTTTCACATATTAAAATTTACGCTTCCAATCTCGCAGCCACTTCTTTCTCCTGTACGTCGGATGGTGCCTGCTCATAACGTGCGAACTCATACTCATAAGTTCCGCTGCCACCGGTCATGGAACGAAGGTCGGTGTTGTAACCAAACAGAGAGGACATCGGCACATCTGCGATGATCTCCTGTTTGCCGCCATCTACCGGGTTCATTCCAAGTACACGGCCACGGCGTTTATTTAAATCTCCCATAATATCACCGGTATATTTATCCGGTACCAATACTTTTACTGAAGCGATTGGCTCTAATAAAATCGGATTAGCCTCCATAAATCCTTTTTTGAATGCCTGGATTGCTGCGGTCTTGAATGCCATCTCAGAGGAATCTACCGGATGGTAAGATCCATCGTATAATACGGCTTTTACACCAACAACCGGGTAACCAGCCAGTGGTCCGCGCTCTACGGATTCCTGAATACCTTTTTCTACCGCCGGGAAGTAGTTTTTCGGAACTGCGCCGCCTACTACGATCTGGTCAAACTCATATGCTTCTTCCAGATTGCCGGATGGCTCAAATGTCATCTTAACGTGACCATACTGTCCATGTCCGCCGGACTGTTTTTTGTATTTGTACTCTACATCTGCTTTCTTGCGGATGGTCTCACGGAATGCAACCTTCGGCTGCTCTAAAGTGATCTCTACTTTGTATTTCTCTTTTAATTTGCTTACAACCACATCCAGCTGCTGATCACCGATGGCATACAGCAGAGACTGATGATTCTCACTGTCATTTACTGCTTTCAGTGTCAGATCTTCCTGCATCATTTTCTGCAGAGCCTGAGAAACTTTATCTACATCGGCCTTGTTTACCGGTTTGTAGCTCATGTATGTATATGGTTTGGATACAGCTGTCTTAATAAAGGTAAGCGGTGTTGCCTTTGTGGACAGTGTATCAGTTGTCACTACTTTATTTAATTTCGCAAGTGCTCCGATATCACCGGCATGCAGCTCCGGTACTTCTTCCGGTTTGTTGCCACGCAGTACATATAATTTTCCGATCTTGTCATCCATACCGTGCTCTTCGTTGTACATCACATCGTCCGTCTTGATAACACCGGATGTAACCTTGATCAGAGAGTATTTTCCGATAAACGGATCCACGATAGTCTTGAAAATATATGCACTCTTTGCTTTTGCAAAATTAAAGTCTGCATCGTATACTTCGTTTGTCTTGATATTGATGGCTTTGCACTGTTTTTTCTCCGGGCTTGGCAGATATTTTACGATATCATCCAGTAAGGTGTAGATACCTTTTGCCATTGTACCGGAAGCCATGGAAATCGGAACCATCGTTCCATCGCATACATTAGTATGTAACACCTGACGGATCTCATTCTCAGAGAATGTATCACCGGAAAAATAACGATCCATATATTCTTCACTTGTCTCTGCTACAGATTCAAGCAGGGCCTCACGGCAGATCTCCAGGTTTTCGAAAGAATAGTCCGGAACATCCGTCTTGTCAACGGTTCCGTCCTCTTTCCAACGTTTTGCCTTCATCTGAATGACATTGACATAGCCAACAAACTGTCCGTTCTCACGGATCGGCAAATGTAACGGAGCGATTTTCTTTCCGTATAATTCCTGCAGGTCTACAACTACCTGACGGAAACTTGCGTTGTCATCGTCCATATTGGTAACCCAGATCATACGTGGAAGGTTGTATTTCTCACAGATCTCCCATGCTTTCTGTGTACCGACTTCCACGCCGGCTTTACCATTTACCACAATAATTGCCGCATCGGCTGCAGCTGCTGCTTCTTCTACCTCACCGACAAAATCGAAAAATCCCGGGGTATCCAGCAGATTGATCTTGGTCTCTCTCCACTCGATTGGGACTACAGAAGTGCTGATGGAAAAACCACGTTTGATCTCTTCTTTATCATAATCACTGATGGTATTGCCATCTGTGACAGTTCCCATACGATTGGTAATTCCGGACAGGTAAGCCATGGCTTCAACCATTGTTGTCTTTCCGGAACCCCCATGTCCCAGTAAAACCACGTTGCGGATCTTGTCAGTAGTATAAACGTTCATGTCATTTCCTCCAATACATAAAAATCATGGTTATATTTTACTAAACTTTTCTCTTTTTTGCAACCTTTTTATAAAAAATGCACAAGTTTTCTCGTTATTTTCTTGCAACTATCCGATATTTGCTAAATTCTCTGAACAGATGTCGTGCCAGATCAGACTCTCCAGGACACACTTCCGTAAAAGCATCTCCAGCAATCCCTCCATTATTTTCCGCTTTTACTTTTACACTTTAAAGTGTTGACTTTTTCATATAAATGCGTTATTATGGCAAAAGATGTCACCGGAATATATTTGAAATATGTTTAGAAATATATGCAAAAAAGAACTATTTTTCTTTTCAGGTTGACATGAAAAGTGAATCATTTTTTAATAACATTATGAAGGAGGGTACATTATGATTCCAGAAAAAATCGGCTTTATCGGCCTCGGACATATCGGCGGTTCTGTAGCAAAGACGGTGCATCGCATCTATCCGGACATTCAGATCGTCGCTTATGACACCTGCCGTGCCACGCTGGATGCCGCATTATCCGAAGGCATTATCACAGAAGCACTGGACCAGGTTGGCAAAGGATTTTCCGATTGTAATTATATCTATCTGTGTGCCCCTGTTCTCGACAATGCAGACTATGTCCGGGAATTATCCGGCATTCTGCATGATGATATGCTGTTGACGGATGTGGGAAGTGTCAAAACCGGCATCCATGAGCAGATCCAGAAATACCCGGATTTGGAACGACATTTTATCGGCGGTCATCCTATGTGCGGAACGGAGCACGTAGGCTACGAGTATTCCACTGCTTACATGCTGGAAAACGCATACTATATCCTGACCCCGACACACACCGTTTCACCTGAAAAAGTGAAGGAATTTGAACAGTTTGTGGCATCCATCGGTGCTGTTCCACTGATCCTGGATTATAAAAAACATGATTTTTCCGTAGGTTCCATCAGTCATCTACCGACAGTGATTGCGTCCACGCTGGTCAACCTTGTCAAAAACCTGGATGACTCTGACGAGACACTGCGCACCATCGCAGCCGGCGGTTTCAAAGATATCACCCGTGTTGCATCTTCCGATCCTACCATGTGGGAAAATATCTGCGTAGCAAACCGAAATCAGATTTTAGAACTGATCGATACTTACGTGAAAGCACTTCAGCAGACACGCAACACCATTGCGGAAAGCCATCCGGAAGAGATCAAAGAATTTTTCAGTTCTGCCAAGGAGTACCGTGATTCCTTCAATATCTCCCATCGCGGTCCGATCCGTCCGGTTTATCAGTTATTCTGTGATTTGATTGATGAAGCCGGTGGAATTGCTACCATTGCTACGATTCTGGCTTCCAATAACATCAGTATCAAAAACATCGGCATCATTCACAACCGTGAATTTCAGCAGGGTGTTCTGCAGGTAGAATTTTATGAGGCGGATGCTTACGATCATGCAGTAGAATTATTACGGAAATATCACTACACCGTATATGAGAAATAAAAAATCGATAATTGACTCAACTTATTTCGGAGTAAAAATTTAACAATACAAAAAGATGAAACAATCGTATGAATCATTTTCAAACAATTGTTCCATCTTTTTTATTACAATAAATCAGATTATGCTCAGCATCCCATTCCCGGCAATCACATCAATATGTGAACCCGTCATGCCATCATGCACTCTCATTACTCTGTCGCCTGAATAGAAGCAAGCACATTCTCACATTCTGCCTGTCCTGCTTCGGAAGGACCTGTAATGATCATGGTTATCATGCAGCCACCTTTCTCTGCAATTGCATAGCACTGATAAATATTATTAGACTGATATTCTGCCATTCCGTCAAAAGACACAAACTCTGTTTTTCCGATCATTTTTGTACCAATCGGATTCAGATTATATGCAATGCCCTGATCCTGATAACTTACCAGCTGTTCAGAAAGTGTCTGGGCATACTCCTGTGCTGTCACATCCCCAAATACCGCCAGATCTTCTGTCATCATTGCAATGGCTGATCCGGTATTCGGATTGTAAATATACAGCTCGTAGTTGCTTACATCACTGGAAGAATCTGTACTTCCCGTCACCTGCTGACCTGCATTTTCGACTGCATCAATTTCTTCCTGTGTACCGATCTGCCATCCTTCCGGAAGTGTCAGACTCATTCCAAGCGATGTATTTGTGTACACTTCACCATCCCACTGTCCTGGCACATAAGCTGCCTCGGCTTCCTTATTTGTTTCTTCAGCTGCACTTCCTTCCTCCTGTACAGCAGATGTCTCATTTGCTGCTGATGTATCTGTATTGCCTACCGCCTGATTTTTTCCACCACAGGCTGTCACAGAACAGATCATCGCTGTCATTAATAACCCCACGATAAATTTTTTCATTCTTATAGTCTGCCTTTCTTTCAAGTAGTCTTTTACATTGGTCAAAATTTCCACTATATTTTAATGGGAAAAAGAAAAAAAGTCAAGAAATGCTGTTTTCCTGACTTTTTATGCACGTTTTTCTTTTTATTTTCACCGAAAGAGAAGATTATTTGTCCTCTTCTTCCATCTTTGTAATCAATGCACGCACCTCATCACGTTCTTCTTTGGAAGATCCACGAATCTCAAGATAATTTTTCATCATCTCAGCCGGTGTCATTCCCCAGAACTCCACAAAGTTCTGTACATCATACTTCATGTACTCTGATGCCTCTACAATTGGATGATAACTGTAAATTTTTCCATTGCGATCCATTCGTAAAAACTCTTTCTGCACCAGATGGCTCAGATAAGTACTTACTGTCTGAGGTTTCCAGTTCTTTCCATATACTGCATTGCAGGCTTTTACTACTTCGTTTAAAACCATATCGTGATCTGCGAGCCAGATAGCACGCATCACGAGCATTTCCGCTGTTGTCAAATAATATCTGTTATTTCTGTCAATCATGCTTTCGCCCCCTTGCGTTCGATGCCTTTCTATTAGTTTCTGGTTTTTTATCATATAAATTCTTCTACCTAAAATACTATTACAAATATCTCAGATATCAGCAATTTTATATCTTCTATTAATATTTTCCCGTAGTTCAAAAAACAGGAAAGCATTCACTTCCCTGTTTTCACCCAAAATGCCGCTGGCCGGACTCGAACCGGCACGGAGTTACCCGCTTGATTTTGAGTCAAGTGCGTCTGCCAATTCCGCCACAGCGGCATTGTGTTCAGTTTTTACCGAACACGCTAATCATATCATACAGGTATACAAAATGCAAGAAAAATTTTACATTTTATACAATCATCTTGTACACTCCTGTACCACCTTATACCAGGCCTTTGATAATATCAAAGCAGTCGAAAGTTGCAAAGTAATCCTTCGGGGTCTCTGCACGACGGATCAGCTGCGCGCTTCCATCCTCTTTCAGCAGTACTTCTGCGGAACGGAGACGTCCGTTGTAGTTATATCCCATGGAAAATCCGTGTGCACCGGTATCATGGATCACAAGATAATCGCCCATGTCAATCTTCGGCAGCATACGGTCTACTGCAAATTTATCACAGTTCTCACAGAGGGAACCAACGACATCATATTTGTGATCGCACGGTGCATCCTCTTTTCCTGCAACGGTAATGTGATGATATGCGCCGTAAATAGCAGGGCGCATCAGGTTTGCTGCGCAGGCATCCACACCAATATACTCTTTGTAAGTATGTTTCTCATGGATTGCTTTTGTAACCAGGCAGCCATACGGTCCCATCATAAATCTGCCCATTTCTGTGTAAATAGCTACATCGCCCATATCAGCCGGAACAAGCACTTCCTCATATACTTTCTGAACACCGGCGCCGATCACACGGATATCATTCGGAACCTGATCCGGTTTGTATGCGATTCCAACACCGCCAGACAAATTGATAAAGCTGATCTTGATGCCGAGTTTTTCTTTGATTTCTACACATAACTCAAATAAAGTACGAGCCAGTGTCGGATAATAATCATTTGTAACTGTATTACTTACCAGGAATGCATGGATACCAAAACGCTCTACTCCTTTTTCTTTCAGGAGTTTGTATCCTTCAAACAGCTGCTCTTTGGTAAATCCGTATTTTGCATCCCCAGGGTTATCCATGATACCGTTGCTCAGGGTATACACTCCACCCGGATTGTAACGAAGACTCATGGTCTTTGGAAATTTACCAATGGTTTTCTCCAGGAAATCAATGTGTGTAAAATCATCTAAGTTGATGGTTGCGCCGATCTCATTTGCGTATACAAATTCTTCCGCCGGTGTATCGTTAGAGGAAAACATGATCTCCTCGCCGGACATTCCAATCTCATGGGCCAGCATCAACTCTGTCATAGAGGAACAATCAGCACCACAGCCGTATTCTCTTAAGATATTTAATAAAAACGGGTTTGGTGTTGCCTTTACTGCAAAATACTCGCGGAAGCCCGGATTCCATGCAAATGCTTCTTTTACCGCCTTTGCATTTTCGCGGACTCCTTTTTCATCATATAAATGGAAAGGCGTCGGATAAGATTTTACAATCTCTTCGATCTGCTCTTTTGTAACAAATGGTTCTTTTTTCATTCTGCTTTCTCCTTGTCGTATCACTTTTTTCTCTCGTTTTCCATCATACACAAAAGGACTAAAAAAAACAACCCATCGTCAGGATTTTTTCCCGACAATGGGCTGTTTTAGCGTCTATTCTCTTTTTGTCACCAAGGAAATGCTGACAAGTCAGTATTTTTCATTGTTCAGTATTTCTTTAGTTATCTGCTGCTCCGGTTCTCTTTAATACATAGAAACCATCATCGAAGCAGGTTACATAGATATATCCTCTGTCATCTACGCAGCAATCTTCTGTCATTGCGTTACGTGGACCCGGTAATCCCGGGAAGAAGGAATCTTCCGGTTTTTTGTTCGGATTTGGCGGGATAAAGTATGCAAGCTCTTTGATGTAGTAAGGATCAGATACATCATAGATACGCAGTCCTGCTGCAAAGTAACAGCAGTATACTCTGTCACCTCTCTGCTCAAGCCATGGTTTGTTGCTCATCGGCTCATGCAGGTTGTGCGGTCCGAACGGTCCCTGGCATCCAAGGTTCATTACGTTGAAGTTTGGATACGGGAAATCTTCCGGTACTTCCGGGTACGGGAACTCTGCGATCAGAGTCGGGTGTGTCGGATCACTGACATCAACCATATGAAGGTTATTCATAGCCTGTGCCTCTTTGATGGATCCTTCCGGGAAGAACTGGAATCTCTCGCCCTCGTTTGTAACTACGCAGAGATCACGTCCCGGCAGCGGTAATGCTGTATGAGTACGTGCGCCTGCCAGATGGCTTGAGAATGCCGGCATAAATTTCAGCTGTCCTAACAGATGCGGACGTGTTACGTCTTTTGCATCCAGAACGTACAGACCATCTCCGCCGTAACCACAGAACATAATTCCATCGTCACGTCTGAATGGCGGTCCGTGCATCCATCCTTTATCCATGAAGGACGGAACATGTCCTGCATGATGATCAACGGTTCTGCAAGGATATCCGTCTACAAACTGATGAGGAGCCCACCAGTTACCAACCTCATGCGGATTGGTCGGATCAGAGATATCCACGATACGCATGATCATACCTTCGAAACGCTCGGATTCGCAGGAAAGATATACGTAAGGACCTCCGTTATACATGAAACGATGAACACCGATGGAATGTGGTACTCCACAATCCCAGTAACCCAGATATTTCGGGTTCTCCGGATCTTCTTTCAGGCTCCAGATCTGGATGCCAGCCTGACATTTCATGTTCATAAGTTCGCTCTGCTCTACTAATGCACCCGGGCCTGAACCTGATGTCATTGCACAGATCAGAAGATCATCTGCTACCTGAATCTTTGGTGTAGAGGTAGTCGGATATTCTTCCGGATCTAACAGCTGCAGATGTTTTACAAATCTTGTATGTTCCGGATCTGTAATATCAGCGATCAGTACACCATTCTGTGTGCCGCCAAAACAGGAACCATACAGATAGTATTTTCCTTCAGCAGTTTTATAAACCTGCATCTGGAAAGCGCCGCTTTTACCATTCCAAGGGTTGAAATCGAGAACTTCCAGATTTTTGATATAACCGTTGTTTCCCGGTCCCTTGGCATAAAATTTGTCTGCCATAATTCTGCCTCCTTCTTTCTTGATGTTTCTATTCTAATCCAATCTTTTTCATACGTCAAATAGAAATAACTGCCGTCTGCTATAACAATATCGTTATAGCAGACGGCAGCAACATCCTCTTTCATACCTGTCGATTCTACTAACATACCGACTCAATTATATTCCTTGTATAAAATCAGTTCTGCATACGGATCACTTTTTTCAACAGCGATACAAAACGCTCAATAGCCGGATCCTGATTTTCATTGATCCATACCACGCTGAGTGGATGAGTGGATTCCAGCGGCAGATAAGCAAATCCTGGATTATCCAGGGCCCGGCTCCAGCTGTCCGTCACCGCCACGCCAAGTCCGCACTGTACCCCCATGATCATGGCATCTGTACTGTGCACCGGCTGGATTTTCGGTGTAAAACCATAGGGTTTACACACACTTCGGATCAGATCCATGACATAATCATTATCCTCTCCGGCCACTGCCAGAAACTCCTCCTCACGGAAATCATAAGGGGTCAGACTTCCGATATGCTCCGGTGCATTTGCCGTGCTGTAGATCAGCATTCGTGGAAGATCTGCCACCTTTGCATGCATGATGCCCTGAATATTCAGGATTTTTGGTTCAATGGTAATGATAACATCCTCTTTTCCACTTTGCAGGGCTTCCTGAGAACTGCGGGGTTCGTAGCTGTTTACCTCCACTTTTACATTGGGATATTCTCTGGAAAAATCACGCAATACCGGCAAAAGGATTTCCGAAATATTCCAGTTATTTAACACGCCGAGATGCAGTACCTGTTTTTTATTTTCCAGAGACAACTTTGCCCTCAGTTTCAGATCAAATAGTTCTCCCCGATACCGTTCAAAAAAATCATAAAACATCTCACCATTTGCCGTCAGCACGATTCCACGGTTCAATCGTTCAAACAGCGGGCAGCCAAGTTCCTGCTCCAGCGACAGGATCTGCCGGCTGATGGCTGGCTGTGACACAAACAACTCCTGGGCCGCCTTTGAAAAACTCATATTTCTGGCCGCAGCCAGAAAGTATTCTATCTGTAGATCGTTCATGACTTATTTCAAATGGGTTATATATAAAGCAACAATGATTACCAGAGCTATGCCTGCCACAATACGTGGAAGAAGCATTTTGCTTCCTTTTCCTGCCGCCTCTGTCTGGGGATTTGCCGCTGCTTTTTCCCTCTCCTCTTTTTTATCCTTTCTCCACTGCTCGATCACGGCACGGGCTGACTCCTCATCCTCCGGATTTACATAAATCTCTTCACCAAAGTTATTCATTGCCATCAGGAAATTACCGTGCTTTCCGGAACCGATTTTCTTTCTGGCACACATGATTTTCTCCATGCGCAGGCGTACTTCTATTTCATCCGCATCTTCTGTCTTATAAACTACCAGTACATTTGTCATCTCATCAATATTGACTGCCATTCTTTCTCTCCTGTCCTATCCTGTATTATGATTCAGCGTAGTTTCCTGTCAAACAAAAAATGCCGGAAACTGATGCATTCCAGTTTCCGGCTTTAAGCTACCGACGGGAATCGAACCCGTGACCTCCTCACTACCAATGAGGTGCGCTACCTACTGTGCCACGGCAGCCTGTTCAGCAATCGCTGACTTGTACACTATACAATATTTCCCGAATCATGTCAATACTTTTTCCAATGTGTCTTTTTTACAAAAAAACGCGAATTGTCTGATTTTTCAATCAATTCCACTGTTTTTTATCTTTTTTCAAAAAAGATATTACGATAAATTTCCTATCAAACAAAAACACTTCGTGCAAACGATGCGCACTCGCACGAGAAGAAAAGGTTTTGCCCCTCTGCCAGCACTATAACATCCCCTGCATCCGTTTTACAACATAGAGGCTGCAAACAGCGCCACACACATCAGGATAAACAGAATCATACCCGGATTTCCAAACATCGCTCCTGTCATTTCGTTTCGCGGTCTCTCCCGCTCTCCGGACCTCAGTTCCACTTTTTTCACCGATTTGATCAAAAAGATCAAACCAGCGATTGCCATACCGATCATGCACACTTCCAGAACCATCAGTCCCAGAATAGCCCCCAGGTGATGAAACATCAAATCGATACTTGCATATGGATCCCCACTCGCCCAGGACGCATAATCCATGCGGTCTAACAATACGGACGACAAAAATCCACCGAGGAAATTCACTGCCATATGAAGCATGATGTTGTATTTCAGATTCCCGGTGCGAATGTAGACATAGGCCAGAATGCATCCCAGTCCGAAGGCATAGAAAAACTGATGGAAATTACCATGGAAAAGTCCAAACAGTAATCCTGACAGCACGATGGCTGCCTTATCCCCATATACAATGGTTCGGTCGATCATAACTTTCCGGAAAATAAATTCCTCCATGACCGGTGCCAGAATCACCGTAAACAGGAGAGAAAACCATGGACTTCCATTGGACATCAGACTGTCCAGCCCAAGAGACAGATCCAGCCCCGTACTGCGGCTGATCAACGCGCATACCGCATTTCCAATGATATTTCCCACATACATCACGCAGATGCAGATGCACAAAATCTTGAACCAGCGCCCTGCATTCATCCTGCTCCGATACAACTGCATGGCCGGCAGCGTCTGCATCAGGTGCATGCACACCGGAATCCCAAGCAGGTACAATGGTGCCAGGGAAACAATCCAGTTTATGATCGGCAGATACACCAGCTGCGGTGCCACGATTCCAATGATCATTGATACTATCATCTGTACTACTGTTACCAGAAGAGCCATGGCAAAATAGCTGATACCAACTCTTGAAAAAAACGCTCTATCTTCTCTCATATTGTATTTACCCCATTTTTCTGTACTGATCCTCTTCTTTGGATTCTTTCGTTCCATTTTACACTATTTTTGCTATAATGTATAATAAATATTTCTGAGTAATAAGGGAGGTTTTTACATGAAAATTATTGATATGCACTGCGATACTCTGTCCCTCATGCTGGAAAACAAACGCCAGGGACAGCCCTATGGCCTTGCCTGCTCCAAAAATCAGCTTACACTGTCTCGCATGCAGCAAAGTGATTATCTGCTGCAAAATTTTGCTGTATATGTCAATCTTGCACAGACAGAGCATCCACTTCTGGAAGCGCTGGAATTGATCGACCTGTTCTATACCGAACTGGAAAAATATGCAGATGTGATCCGCCCGGTCCGTTCCTGGCGCGACCTGAAACAAAATCAGGCAGATGGTGTGATCTCTGCACTTTTAACAGGGGAAGAAGGCGAAATCACCCTAGGGAAACCGGAATATCTGCGCATCCTGTACAGACTTGGCATGCGCATGATGACACTGACCTGGAATTTTGAGAATTCCCTTGGTTTTCCAAACCTGAAGCTCTCCCGGTCTGATGCCGATGGTTCCTCCTGCTCCCACACCAAAGATTGCGGATTAAAAGAGCAGGGAATCGCCATGCTGTCTGAAATGGAGCAGCTTGGCATGATTATTGATGTCTCTCACTTGTCCGATGCAGGTTTTTACGATGTACTGAACCATACGACAAAGCCATTTGTGGCCAGTCACTCCAACGCCCGCAGCGTCTGTCCTGCTGTGCGCAACCTCACGGATGACATGATTCGCAAACTGGCAGACCGCGGTGGCATCACCGGCATCAATTTCTGCAAAGATTTCCTTGGCAAACCGGCAGCTTCTCAGAATTATCTGGATCAGGCTGTGGTTCATATGAAATATCTCATGAATCTCGGCGGAGAAGATTTTGTTGCCCTGGGTTCCGATTTTGACGGCATCACTCCTTATCACGATTTTGCGGACTGCAGTGTTATGCCAAAACTCATTCAGTCAATGAAAAAAGCCGGTCTGACACCGACTCAGATAGAAAAAATCTGTTATAAAAATACCCTGCGCGTATATAAGGAACTGCTGTAAACAGATATCGTCGCTTTTTCATCTCGATATTTTCTGTTATATTTTTCAAAATATCTCGTTCTGATCATATTTTTTCTGTTTTTTGATATATTTTGTTCTGAAACTGAATTGTCTGCATATACTGTCTGGAGAGAATACTATTTTCCAGTTCAGTATATGGAGGCAATTTTTTA
>Ga0129310_1001522_pt1 | contig 19978 bp, 16 predicted proteins | sample Go1ome_2_FD_94433 | JGI IMG/M metagenome (GOLD analysis project Ga0129310, IMG submission 94433) | Western lowland gorrila individual fecal microbial communities from Wisconsin, USA - Go1022A metagenome | ecosystem: Host-associated > Mammals > Digestive system > Large intestine > Fecal | place...
GGATCTCCTAACTGGCTTAGCAGCTCTAATCTGTTTTCTTCATCAAATAGTGTTTTCTGTTTCATATCCTTATTATATCACTTTTTTCTTCTTTTTCATAGGGGTTTTTAGAGGTTACCATAAAATATGTATCGGAAACGTAAGGATAGCCGTAAAGCTCGCCGTCAATGGAAGCTGCGGAAATAGAAGTCTCGGAGTTATCAGCAACGATCTGATCCTTGTTCTTGGTGACTCTGTAGAGAGCGCCGGAATCAACCAGTATTGCAGTCTGGCCAGAAGCGAAAGCGAATACGTCAGCTGCCGCAGAGATGTCCTTGATTACTTCCTTCTGAGCGTCTGCCTCGCTGACTACGCCATAGGTGAATGTGTAGGTCTTGTCAGTATTTGCTGCCGCGAAAGCGTCGCACATCTGCTTGATCAGTTCCTGATCCTCCTGCGGACCCCATACTGTCAGATTAACGGTCTCGCCGCTGCCGCCGTTGGAAGCTGCGCTGTTGTCTGCCGCAGAGTTGGAAGAACCGCTTTCCGCTGTGCTGCTGTTGTTGCCGCTGGAGCAGCCCACCATCATCACACCTGCCATTGCCATGGAAGCTATCGCTGTCATGATTTTTCTGATCTTCATAATTCATTTCCTCCTGAATATGATTGTTGTTTTCTGATCGCCTTTCGAAACTTTTGCAATGTTTCGAAACAAAATTCCTGGAATATGACCCGCAGGCTGTCTGTGCGTTCCTGCGAGCTTCCGAATTTGTTTCGAAATCATTTTGCTTGATTCGAAATTCTGATTTAATTATAACAGATTTTTTTATTTGTCAAGCGAAATTGCACAATATTTTTCAAATATCTTGAAAACAATTGTAAATTTGTCATGATAGACAAATCGCCCCGGGTGGGTTTTGTGAACAATGGCAACGTTTCCGGTGAAACGATGTTACACTTACATGTAACACGTTCCACCTTCAACGAAGCCTGAAACCTATAGGGAATTGTCGTTCAAATGTCCCGGATAAAGTCCGGGCAAAACCGTATTAAACCTTGCTGATATGCCAGATATCCCTTGCATACTCAGCGATGGTGCGGTCAGAGCTGAACTTACCTGCGGAGCAGATGTTCAGCCAGCACTTCTTTGCGAATGCAAGATCATCGTTGTAGTCGCGGTTAGCCGCCAGCTTAGCTTTTACGTAGCTGTCGAGGTCGCCGAGCAGGTAGTAGTGGTCCGGAACGTGCCAGCTTGCGCCCTCCATGAGCGCGAAATAAAGCTCTCTGAACACGCCGTTGCCGCCGTCGGAAACGGTACCGTCGATAAGGGAGGATACAACGCGCTTTATCTTCGCGTCGCTCTCGGTAACGTCACGCGGAACGTAGTTCGGCATGATCTTCTCCAGCTCCTCGACAGTCGCGCCGAAGATGTACTCGTTCTCTGCACCGGCTTCCTCTGCGATCTCAACGTTAGCGCCGTCCAGGGTGCCGAGAGTTACCGCGCCGTTGAGCATGAACTTCATGTTTCCGGTACCGGAAGCCTCGGTGCCCGCAGTGGATATCTGCTCTGAGATATCAGCCGCAGCGACGAGCTTCTCCGCATAGGATACGCGGTAGTTGCTTACGAATACGACCTTCAGCAGATCCTTTGTATCCGGGTCGGAGTTGACGAGCTTAGCCACCTCGTTGATATACTTGATGATGCCCTTCGCGCGGTAGTAACCCGGTGCGGACTTCGCGCCGAAAATGAATGTAGTGGGGGTGAAATCCTTGAGATTTCCGTCCTTTATCTCGTAATACAGATACAGAATCGAGAATGCGTTGAGCAGCTGGCGCTTGTATTCGTGCAGGCGCTTTATCTGGATATCATAGATGGACTTCGGGTCTATCTTAATGCCCTCGGATTTCTCGATGAAATCAGCGAGCTGCTGCTTCTTGGTGTGCTTGATATCGATGAAGCGGCGGAGCACAGCCTCGTCGTCAGCGTACTTTCTCAGTCCCTGGAGCTTGTCGAGGTCAGTTACCCAGCTGCTGTCGCCGAGAAGCTCGGTGATGAGCGCGGAAAGCTCCTGGTTGCAGAGGGCCAGCCAGCGGCGCTGTGTGATACCGTTGGTCTTGTTCTGGAAGCGCTCGGGATACAGTTCGTACCAGTCCTTGAGTACTGTGGACTTGAGAAGCTCGGTGTGAATAGCCGCAACTCCGTTCACATTGGAAGAACCGAACACCGCGATGTTAGCCATATGAACTGTGCCGTTTCTGATAAGGCGCATAACGGCGCGCTTATCCTGCGGAACATTTCTGCGGTGCATCTCAGATTCAAACGCCTCGTTCAGCATTATCATAACGCTGTATACTTCGGGTACTACGCGCTCAATAAGGCGGCTGTCCCACTTCTCCAGCGCTTCCTGCATGATGGTGTGGTTGGTGTAATTGAACACCTTCTTAGCCACCTCGAAAGCCTTGTCGAAGCTCCAGCCCTCGTCGCGCATAACAACGCGGATAAACTCCGGCAGTGCGATAACAGGGTGTGTGTCGTTCATCTGAATGCTGTTGTAATCAGCGAAGTTCTCCATCGTGCCGAAAAGCTTCTTGTGCTTTCTGATGAGGTCAGCGACAGCGGCTGCGCTGAAGAAATACTCCTGCTTCAGACGGAGTATCTTGCCTGCCTCGGTCTCGTCATTAGGATAGAGTACGCGGGAAATATCCTCGGCAGCGCGCTTCTTCTCGCCGGCTTCGGTGAACTTGCTCTGGTTGAACAGGTCGAAATCGAATTCATTGTCTGTCTCAGCCTGCCACAGGCGCAGAGTGCCGACGTTCTCGGTGCCGTAGCCGATAACGGGATAATCGTACGGGACTGCGTTCACGTCGCCGTCTGCGTAATGTACGACAACAGTTTCCTGCTCGCGGCGAATGCTCCAGGGGTCGCCGTATCTCTGCCAGTCGTCGGCGGTCTCGGTCTGGAAGCCGTCCTTGATGCCCTGCTTGAACAGTCCGTATTTATAACGTATTCCGTAGCCGTCCAGCGGGAGGTCGAGCGCAGCCGCGCTGTCCAGGAAGCACGCCGCGAGTCTGCCCAGACCGCCGTTTCCGAGCGCAGCGTCCTCGACTTCCTCAAACTCGGAGATGTCCACGCCGAGCGCTTTTAACTCCTCAGCGGTGCTGTCCAGGATACCCAGGCACAGCAGGTTGTTATATACTGCGCGTCCTACCAGGAACTCCATCGACAGGTAGCTTGCCTTGCGCGCCTTGTCGTGCGCCATGCGGCTCTTGTCCCAAGCCTGGGAAAGCTCCTCCATAACGAGCTTTGAAACTGCGCAGTGCAGCTGATTTGCGGTAAGCTCCTTTGGCTGTGCGCGGTACTCCTTTTCACAGAGGGAAACCAGTTTTTCCTTGAAATTTTCGATCTTCATAAAAATGCTCCTTTCAGTGTCTTATTTCTTCCCGCGCTTCTTCACAACGGGCTTTCTGTTGCATATTTCAGTGAGTCTGTTGAGATATTCTGCACTCTCCCCGGTGAAGTCGCATTCCAGCGTTCTCCAGCGCCAGTTATTGCCGACTGTGGACGGAACGTTGATACGCGCCTCCGTGCCGAAGCCGCACAGCTCCTGCATGGTGGTCATAGCCATGTCCGCGGTGCTCTTCCACGCGATGTCTATGAACGCCTTGGGAAGTTCCGCAGCCCTGCGGATACCCAGGTACTCCCTGACGAACTTCTTCGTTTCGCGGTCGAGGTCGTTGAACCAACCGAGCGCCGTATCACTGTCGTGCGTGGAGGTGTAGACAACGCAGTTCTGCGAGGTGTAGTTCTGCGGGAGATACTCGCTCTTTCCGGTGGGGTCGAACGCGAATTGCAGTACCTTCATTCCGGGATAAGCCGCCTGTTTCAGCAGCTTTCTGACGGACGGCGTGATGATTCCGAGATCCTCGGCGATTATGCCGTCCTTTCCGGTCTGCTCCTTGATGACGCGGAACAGGTCGTACTTCGGACCCTCGCGCCACTCACCGCCGTGCGCCGTCTTGTTTCCGAACGGTATCGCATAGTAGCTGTTGAAGCCGATGAAGTGGTCTATGCGGACGATATCGTACAGCTTCTTTGCGAAGCTCATTCTGCCGACCCACCAGCGGTAGTTCTCCAGCTTCATTCTGTCCCAGTCGTATATCGGGTTGCCCCAGAGCTGACCGTCAGCGGAAAACGCGTCCGGCGGGAATCCAGCGACTACCGTAGGAACCCTGTCCTTATCCAGCTGAAACAGCTGAGGCTCGCACCACACATCAGCGCTGTCCAGCGCACAGTATATCGGGATATCGCCGATTATCCGGATCCCGCTGCTGTTCGCGTATTCCTTTAGTCTGAACCACTGCTGGAAAAACTTGAACTGTAAGAACGCGTAGAACTCCATGTCCCTTGCGTACTTCTTCTTCGCAGAAGCCACGGCGTTTGCGTCGCGCAGGCGCAGCGGCTTTTCCCACTCGCTCCAGCTCTTTCCGCCGTGGGCGTCTTTCAGCGCCATGAAGAGCGTGTAGTTTTCAAGCCACGCGTTTTCAGCGACGAACGTCCTGTACTCCGCGGAGGAACTGCCGTTCTTATCCTTTAAGAAACGCGCGAAAGCGAGCTTCATGACCTTGTAGAAGTTGTTGTACATGGTCTCATAATCTATGTACCTGGGATCCTCGCACCACTTGATATCGGCGTAATCGCCATGCTTTAGCAGTCCCTCTTCCTCCAGCGTTTCAAGGCTGATAAAGTACGGATTTCCCGCGAATATCGAAAAGCTCTGGTACGGAGAATCCCCGTAGCTTGTCTGCGACAGCGGGAGTATCTGCCACAGACTCTGACCGGCGCTTTTGAGCCAGTCCACAAAATTGTATGCCTCCCTGCCCATCGTTCCTATGCCGTATTTGTTCGGCAGGGACGCGATGTGCAGTAATATACCGCTTTTTCTCATGTTGTCCTCCATTGGTCTTTTCTCTATATCCTGCCCACTGAGCCGCCCGAGCGGAACTGCGCCCGCAGAGTCACGTGACTTGCTTCGGCGCTGTTGTCTATCATATTCACCAGCATGCGCACAGACAGACTTGATATCTGGTGGATAGGCTGGGCAAAGGTCGCTATCCTGGGGTTGCTGTATTCAGAGATCTCGATCCCATCGAAGCCGAGCACTGAAATATCTTCCGGCACACGCTTCCCCATATCAAGAAACGCCCGGACTGCACCCACCGCGATTATATCCGACATGGCGAAAACCGCCGTCATGTCCTTGCACTTATGATAAAGAGCCACCGCAGCTTCATACGCTGAGCTGAACGTATACGCGCACAACTCGCTGTCCGGAGTGGGTAATCCGTGTTCGCTGCACACGCTGCAAAATCCGCTGTAACGCAGTCCCGACGGGCCATATGAACTCAGGTCGCCGCCGAGTATCCCGACCTTCTTGTGACCCTGTCCGAACAGCTGCTCCGCAGCAGCCCTGCCGCTCTCAAAGTCGTCAATGCTGACAGAGGAAAGATTCTTGAAGGCAAGTTCCTCCGCGTTCGCCGTACTCAGCACGCACGGCACAGTTATCTGTGAAAAACTCCGGCTGAAATTACGCATATCGCCGCCCAGGAATATCATTCCCGCCGGCTTCTGCTCCACGCACAGCCGCGCCGCAAAAAGCACTTCGTCCTCCTGCTCGTCGATGTAATTCACCGCGATCTGGAAACCCGCCGCTGCCGCCGCCATCTGTATCTGCTCGATCAGCGGTGAGAAGAACAGGTTGCTGCTTCCGTTGACTATCAGCAGTATCGTTTTCTCGGCGCTCTGGCGCATTCTGCGCGCATTGCCGTTGGGAGTGTAGTTATACTGCTTTATCACCGCGTTTATGCGCTCGCGGGTCTGCTCGCTTATCTCGCTGCTGCCGTTAAGCGCCCTGGAAACCGTGCTCACTCCGCAGCCCGCAAGCCTTGCAATATCTTTGATAGTCAATTTATCACCTCCGGTCGAAGAACTTCCGAAAACGTTTCCGGTAAATAGATTGTAACATATATTTCACCATTTTTCAAGTGGTTCAGAAAATTTTACGTTTTGCACAATTTCCACGTGCTCCGTTTGGTACTAAGCACAACTGAGCGCCAAGCGCTGCGCTGTTTCACAGGTTTCAGGAAAAAAAGCCGCACACATTCCAGAACGACATACGCCAGCTGATATACGAATTCTCCAGTGCAGGAAACGGTTCCGAAACTTTCCCGAAACCCGCATGACTTTCCCATTGACATCATGGTTCTCCTCTGTTATAATGTACAGGGGAATTATCCCACACAAAATTCATAGAGGTAACATATGAAACGACTTCTCAACGATAACTGGCTTTTTGCGAAAGCCCCCGCCGGGACGCAGATAAGCGGAATATCCGGACTGGACTTCCGTCCTGTGGATATCCCGCATGACTGGCTGATATGCGATTCAAATGCACTGTACGAAACTTCCTGCGGAGTTTACAGGCGTACGCTTGAATACAGCGGCGAGGGCAGCGTGCGGCTGTATTTCGGCGGAGTTTACATGAACTGCACTCTCTATGTAAACGGTGCTGCCGCCGGAGAAAACAAATACGGCTACTCCTCATTTGAGATAGACATAACGAAGCACCTGCGCCCCGGAGAAAACGAGCTTATAATGCTGGTGCGCCACGACGCGCCGAATACGCGCTGGTACTCCGGCGCCGGTATCTTCCGCGACGTCGCTCTGATAACCACCGGCAGCAGCTACCTAACCACCGATGGAGTGTACTTCCATGCCGAGCGCTCCGGCGACATCTGGAACTGCCGCGTATCCGCGGAGGTCACAGGCTCCGGAGAGGTTCGCATAACGCTCAGGAACGGCGATAACACGCTGTACTCCGGCGGCTGCGGCGAATTCACGATCCCGCACAGCGACGAAAATATCTGGGACATAGAGCACCCGGTTCTTCTCACGCTCACCGCCGAGCTTATCAGCGGCGGCGCGGTAGTAGACAGCGTAACGCAGAACGTCGGACTGCGTACTGCAGAATTCACCCCGGACGGCGGATTCTTCCTCAACGGACGTCACGTGAAGCTGCACGGCGTATGCCTGCACCACGACCTCGGTCCGCTGGGTGCGGCGTTTAATAAAGAAGCTCTGCGCCGTCAGCTGATATCCATGCAGGAGATGGGCGCGAACGCCGTGCGCACCTCCCACAACATGCCGGATAAGGCTTTCATGGAGATGTGCGACGAGTTAGGAATACTCGTTGACAGCGAAGCCTTTGACATGTGGGAGCGCCCCAAGACCGAATTCGATTACGCGCGCTTCTTTGACGACTGTTACGAACGCGACGTTGCTTCCTGGGTACGCCGCGACCGGAACCACCCGTCCGTTATAATGTGGAGCGTCGGCAACGAGATATACGACACCCACGTTTCCCCTCGCGGCAGGGAGGTTTCACGTATGCTCCACGAAGCCGTAAGGAAGCACGACCCGTTGAAGAACGCTCCCACCACCATCGGCAGCAACTACATGCCCTGGGAGCCTGCACAGCTCTGCGCGGGAGAAGTCGATCTCCAGGGCTACAACTACGGCGAGAGCCTTTATAACGAGCACCACGCCTCTCACCCGGACTGGCGTATATACGGCAGTGAAACCACCTCCGGCGTCAAGAGCCGCGGAGTTTATCACTTCCCGCTCGGTTCGGCGTTCCTCACACACGACGATCTGCAGTGCAGCTCACTTGGCAACTGCCGCGCGGGCGCAGGTGCCGAAACTCCGCAGAAGGTACTGCGCGCCGACCTGGATACCGAATTCTGCGCCGGAATGTTCATCTGGACCGGCAGCGACTATCTCGGCGAGCCATCGCCTTATTCCACCAGGAACAGCTATTTCGGAAATATCGACACCGCCGGGCTGCGCAAGGACAGCTTCTGGCTCTACCAGGCGGCATGGACAGACAAACCGGTGCTCCATCTGTTCCCCTACTGGGACTTCAATCCCGGTCAGCTCGTGGACGTCTGCGCATATACTAACCTTGACTCCGTGGAGCTTTTCGTGAACGGAGTTTCCGCCGGAATCCGCACCCCGCAGGACTGGACGGTTTCATGGCAGGTGCCCTACGAACCGGGAAACATAACCGTCGTCGGCAGAGACTCCAGCGGCAACGAATACACCCGCACCGAAGAGAGCTTCGGCGACGCCGCCTCCCTGAAGCTCACTTGCAATAAGACCGCGCTTAACGCCGACGGCCGCGACCTTGCAGTCGTTGAGATATCCGCCGTAGACAGCGACGGAAAGCCCGTCCGCAACGCCCGCGACCGCGTGACGATATCGGTTTCCGGAGCAAGGCTCGTGGGGTTAGACGCCGGGGACAGCACGGACTACGACAGCTGCAAATCCTCCTGCCGCAAGCTTTTCAGCGGAATGGCGGCGGCGTACATAGCGGCGTCGGAGCAGCCCGGAACCGTTACCGTCCGCGCAGAAGCTCCGGGCGTACAGGCGGCGGAGATAACCCTTGAAACACTCCCCTGCGGTAAGACAAGCGGCGTTTCCTGCGCAGAAGCGATTCAGCCGGAATACAGCGACGAAATTCCCGTGCGTAAGATACTGCTCACGAGAAACTGCGGCTCTGTCATAACCCCGCAGCAGCCGGAAATAACTATTTCCGCGGAAATATTCCCGAAAACCGCGACATATTCCGACCTCACCTGGAGCGTTGTAACTCCGAGCGGCATAATCTCCAACATAGCAGAGGTAACTCCGTCTGAGGGAAGCGCGGTGCTCAAAGTACTCGGCGACGGGGAATTCCGCCTGCGGTGCAGCTGCAATAACGGAAAGCCCCAGCCCGAGGTTATATCCGACCTGGAATTCACCGCAGCTGGCTTCGGGCAGCCGTTCACTGACCCATACAACTTCGTCACCGCGTGCTTCTACAAGGACAGCAAGGGACTGATGGACGAGGTTTCCGACGGCGGCGTGTCCATGACCTCCGATAAGGATACCGTCGGCTACACGAAGGTGGATTTCGGCAAATACGGCGCCCAGGCGCTCACCCTGCGGCTGATACACTGGCACACGAACGAGCCTGTGAACATCAGTATGTACTGCGGTAAGCCGGAAAACGGCAGGCTCATCGGTAAATTCACCTACCAGGCGGATTTCATCTGGCAGACCTACCAGGACAACACGTTTCCGCTCGGCGAGCCGCTCTGCGGGGAGCAGGACATTTACTTCGTATTCGGCGAGCACGAGCAGCGCATATACTTCGGCGGATTCGTATTCACTCCGCGGCTGAAAGCATACCAGCAGATAGACGCCGCGGACGCCGATACTATACACGGTGACAGCTTTGAAATCAGCGGCACCAGAGTGCTCGGCATCGGAAACAATGTCGTCCTGGAGTTCAGTGGAATGGACTTCGCGGACGGTATTTCCGCGTTCGAGCTGACCGGGCGCACACGCCACGACAACGACTCAGTACACGTCCACTTAAACGGAAGCACTCATATCCGCGAGATCGTCGAATTCCCCGGCAGCGAGGAGATCGCGACGGTACGCATACCATTCCCGGACTATCGCGGCATGGCAGCTGTACAGCTGCAGTTCCTGCCGGGCTGCGATATAGACATTCACAGCTTCCGGTTCATTCCGGCGGAGTAACACAAAAATCCCGGCTCATAGCGAGCCGGGATTTTTCAACATTCAACCTTAAATAACGTTATATTCCTTGAGGATCTTCTCAATATCGGTATCCTTGATCTTGCCGAGAAGCTTCTTTACGACCAGCTCCTTCATGAATCCGATATCCATGTCAGTAGCCTTCTTGCCGTCGCGGAGCTTTACTGTAGCGTCAAGCAGTGCGCGCACATCGTAAACGCTGCCCCATACCTCCGGTACGCCGCGGTCTACGTTCAGCAGGGTGTAGACTGCCTCCATACCTGTACGCATAGAATACTCGGTGGTGAAGATGGTGTCACGGGGAGTTTCCGCGAACTGACCCAGGAACGCGAAGTTCACAGCGCCGTCCGGAACTACCTTGGGCCTGTCGCCGTATGCCCTGGGCATAAAGAACGCGTCGATATACGGCATCATTACAGGCACGGTGTTTGCGGAGTGCTCTGCCATATCCTCGATCTGATCCTCCGGAACGCCGATGTGATACAGCCACTCCATGCAGATCTCCTTACCGGTGCACTCGCGCATGGGCTTCTTGATATAGTCGCCGGGCTTGTCGCTGAACAGTGCGTAAACCCATACAAGGCAGTGATCCTTCGGCTGCTCGCGGAACTGCGGCTGACGGTTGATGGTCCAGCTCAGCAGCCAGGAGGAATCCTTGACGGTGACGATACCGCCGGTGACTACCTTTCCGCTGAACGGGTCGCGCTTGCAGATGTTCTTGATATACGGGATTATGCGCTGATCGAGAGTTTCAACAGTGGCGCTCATCCAGTTGCAAAGCTCCGGATTTCCACAGAACTTGTCCGGGTGGCCGAACGCGGGATCCTGCGCGGCAATCTTGCGCCACATATCCCAGCCGCCGCCCTCGCGGATCTCGGTATCGAACTTTGCGGGAGTGTTCTGACTGCCCATCGTGGAATTCTCAACGCAGCCGCCGTTTGTGATGAACACAAGGTCATTCTCGGTAAGATCAATGCTCTCCTTATTGCCGTTTCTGATGACATCTATGCGTGTTGCCTGCTTGCGCTCGGGTTTGCAGTCGAACTGTACGTTTACGACCTTTACGCCGAAATGGAACTGTACGCCGAAGCTCTCCAGATACTTTACCATCGGCAGTATCATGGACTCATACTGATTGTACTTTGTGAAACGGAGCGCCTTGAAATCCGGCAGACCGCCGATGTGGTGGATAAAGCGCTGGATATACAGCTTCATTTCAAGCGCGCTGTGCCAGTTCTCGAACGCGAACATTGTGCGCCAGTAGAGCCAGAAGTTGGAGTTCAGCACCTCGTCGTCGAAGAAATCGGTTATCTTCTTGTCCTGGAGCTGCTCGTTCGGTGTGAAGAACAGCTTCATGATCTCCATTGCACCCTTGTCCGAGATATCGAACTTGCCGTCGGTGTGCGCGTCCTCGCCGCGGTTTACGGTCGCACGGCAGAGGGAGTAGTTCGGGTCAGCCTTGTTCAGCCAGTAGTATTCGTCCAGGACTGAAACACCCTCGGTCTCGATGGATGGAATGGAATGGAACAGGTCCCACATTACTTCGAAGTGGTTATCCATCTCACGGCCGCCGCGCATTACATAGCCGATGTTTTCGAACTTCCAGCCGTCGCAGGCGCCGCCGGCGGTCTCTCCCTTTTCAAGGATATGAACGTGCTCGCCCTTCATCTGTCCGTCGCGGACCAGGTAGCACGCCGCGGTCAGCGCGGCAAGTCCGCTGCCGACGATATATGCTGATTTCCCGTCAACGCCATCGGGCTTTCTGGGTCTTGCAAATGCTTCATAGTTTCCGCTTGAATAATACATACAAATTCCTCCTTGATATCCTCACCGCTGTGGGTGGTCCTTTATCCTTTCGGTGATTATATCTTAGCATTTTCCGAAGAAATATACAATATACAGAAAATCCGCCGTGATTAACTTTTCATCACGGCGGCAAAGATGTATATTTTTTAATCATTCACGCGGTTTTGATAAAATTCACGAAATGCGGAACTTCTCAAGCGCTTCGGTCACGTTTCCGTGCATGATGACGGAGATACGTTCAACGACCTTATGCGGATCCTCCTTCATATCGTCCTTGACCCAGTTGAGCATAACGCCGACGAATGCATACTTGTAGAAATCCGCGATGAACTCCTTGTCCTCCTCACGTACAGTCATTCCGGCGGACTTTTCATTCACGACGCCTATCAGCAGGTCGTAGGTCAGCTTAAACAGATAATTCTCCACATGCTCCCGGCTGACCGAACGGTACACGTTGATTATGAACGGCTTGTTATCCAGAACCGCTTCGAATATCTGCAATATTCCCTGCTCCCAGGTTTCGTAGGTTTTTTTGCCCTCAAGAGCGCGTTTTGCGTCCTCAAGGCATGACCATTCCACCAGGTCATAGATATCCTTGAAATGGTAGTAGAACGTCATTCGGCTGATACCGCAGTCCTCCGTGATATCGTTTATCGTTATCTTGCTCAGCGGCTTTTTCAGCAGCAGATTTTTCAGCGACGCTTCAAGTGCGCGTTTTGTTACCTGTGACATTTCCTGCTCCTTTCGGACTTTACGGGACGGTTCTTCCATTAGAATTATACCAAAATCCACCGTATATGTCAAGCGAAACGCCCCGGAAATATGCTTCCCAGGGGCGCTGCATTTATTCTGTCACATCGCTGACGAACTGCAATGCTTGCTCCTTTGTAATGCCGTCAGCAACTCTCAGCGAATAGCCGTACTCGCCGCTGTTCCATATTACCAGCTGTATCACCGAGCCGTCGCCCTTGGCAGTCACTGTGACGTTGCCGTATGTCAGTTCCTCCACCGACGCGTAATCTGCGCAGTCGCCGGAAACGTCATCGTCGGAATAATTCTTCCGGAATGAAGCCGCTTCCTTGTCGCCGCTGTACCAGTCGATCTCCGCAAAATCCCACATCTTGCAGTAGGATACGCTGTCATAGCTGAACGGAACTTCCTGCGGTACCTTTACGCTGAATCCTACAGCGGCGCTCAGTTCCTCCGGGGTATAGTATTCCGTTACGTCGTATATCGCCGTTGTGTCGTTGGTGGGAAGGTTAGCGCCATCCGGCGGCTCCGCGCCAAGCATGTCGTCCGGCATGGGATCATCTTCACTCCCGGCACCGTACGCCGGCGCGCCGTTCGCGGAGTTTCCGGAAACTCCGCCGATAAGTCCGCCATCCCTGGAGTTTGTTAAAACCACCGCGCCAACGACTATAAGCGCCAGGCAAGCCGCGGCAGCTATCCAGCTGCGGTATCTTACGAAGAAGCTCTTTTTCTGCGGAGTGAAATCAGCTTCGCTGATGTTCTTCAGAATGCGGCTGCGCATTTCTTCTGTGACTTCGATCTTATTCATAAACCTGTTGTACTTATTCAAAATCGTAAGCCTCCTTCAGAATGGATCTGAGCTTGTCGCGGGCGCGTTTAAGGTCTGAGCGCACCGTGGATTCTCGCCGCGACAGCAGCCCCGCGATCTCAGCGGTGGAATAGCCCTCCTGGTAGAACAGGTGGACCACCTCGCACTGCGTTTCCGGGAGCTTCTTTACAGCCTCCCATACGAACGAAAGATCCTCATGCTCGTCCGCCGCGATCTCCTCGTTAAGCTCCTCTGAAAGCCTTACTTTATTGTAGTCTATACGGTTCTTGCTCAGATTTGCCGCCACCCGGAGCAGCCACGCCTTTTCATGGCTGCCGCTCTCGAATTCCGGCGCGCTGCGGAGGTAACGAATGAGCGTTTCCTGCAATATATCCTCTGCGTCCGCCATGTTGTGAAGATAGGAATACGCCAGACGAAGTATGCTGTTGCCGTAAAGGTCGAGAAGCTCTCCGGCGCGCTGTTCCCTGTCCCAGGTTTCCTCCCGGCTGTTTTCCCTCGCCTGGAACGCCTCTGCGACGAACTCCGCAGCCGCCAGGATACGCTTCAGCAGAGCCGCAAGTCCGCTCTGATATATCGCCGCTGTCATTCAAGTTCCCTCCGTTTTTTCAGATCATTGCTTCCGCGATGGCTGTCACAGCGTCTTCGGAAAGCCCGTCAGCGGAACTGATCGAGTAGGCATATTCCCCGTCGTTCCAGACCGCCAGATCAATTATACCATCGCTGCCTTTCACTGTCAAGATGTGATCGCCGACGGTCATCGTGCCCTCCTCTGCGTAGGAATTGCAGTCGCCGCTCTTGTCATCGGTTCCGGTGCCCTTGCGTAGCGTTATGGAGCGCACTCCGTCAAAGTAGTCTATCTCCGCAAGTCCGTCCATAGCCTGGTAATAATCCACGGGAAGCCCGTCGGCGGTGTCCGGCGCCCTGAACTCAAAGCCTACAGCCTGCGCCATTTCATCGGCGTTCTGATATTCTGTCCAGGGATTCGGTATCTGAACATCTTCGCCGCCGATAGTATCCTCGTTTCCGGGGTTGTAGTCAGAAACAGGCTGCCCGTCAGAAGCATACGGGTCTTTCTGGGAAGTGCTGCATGCAGTCATGCTCAGCAGAGCTGCGAATAATAAAGTAACAAGCGTCTTTTTCATGGTAATGTCCTTTCGCATTCAGAGAATATCCGCCGGATTTTTCCGGTTCTGTACTATATACAGCTCAGCTTCCCGGAATGTTGCAGGGAAATAAAAAAGGTGCTTATTCAGCACCTTCCTTTAAAATTCAGTTGATCGAAGATTCTCTGCCGAGCTGTTCATCGGTCAGCTTTATCATTCTCAGCACGTCTACTCCGGCAATGGACGAGATTCTATCAGCCCACATTGATACCCGTATCTTGGAGCCGTTGCCCATTATGAAATCAAGATCGCTGCTTGAAGTCCCGGGGTTTCCGTAGCCGTAATCACGCAGCTTTGAAATGTACCCGTCAATGGTCTTTTCGTCCGTAACCACAGTAAACTCGCCGATGTTATCGCCCTCAGCGAGCACGCACAGCGGCTTTGCGGCCACCATGTCAGCATACGCCTCTTCAAGGTACCTGGACGAGAACTTGCCGAAGCATGCGTACTCCGCTTCCCTGTTGAGGAACATGCCATCTGCGTTATATCTGAACGTACCGGAGATATTCACCACAAATCTGCTCTTTTTTGCAAGAGAGATGTCGGCGTTTTCACCGATGTTGAGCGTACCGTCGCATATCAGATTTCCCCTGACTGCAAAAAGTCCGCCGGTGACAGAAACCGTCGCTCCCTTTTCGATGTACATATTACCGTCAATGTACGCGCCCTTCTGGAGTGTGAGCTTCCTGCCGCTGGGAACGACAAATTCCGCATAGGCAGAATCGCCTGACTGGACATGCAGCGGATTCTTCTTAATGGTGCGGTTCTTTGTAAGAACAGTGACGCCGTAGTCCGGATAGCCGCTGTATGCCACGCTGTCGCCAAGGCGGTCAAGCTCCACGACCTTTACTTCCGGCGCAGGAATGCAGTTCTGTGCCGACGCGCTGACAGCAGCACCGGCGGATATCGCTACAGCAAGCGCCGCAGCAGCCATTTTTCTGATAAATCCTTTCATATGTATACTCCCTTTCATAATTACCAGGTTTTAGAGGATATCAATAGTGTATCATATGATTTAGCATTTGTCAATAGCAAAAGAGCCGGAATTACACTCCGGCTCGTGATATTCAATCGACCATGTACGCTCTGAAAAACAGACCGGCAAACCTGCCCGCCCAGCCGGTTATCAGCCTGCGGTATTCCGCAGGAGTGACGGGCTTCCCGATGCCCATTACATCGTATGTCACGGGACCCTCCTTTATCTGAGCGCCCCAGTCCTGGAAGCCGTTTGCCAGGTAAAAGCGATGTCTGCTCTCGCGCTGCGGGTAATTCTCCGCGGATTCATCGAGCTGCTCCCGCGCAAGATAAATTCGCTTATCCGGATAGCGCTCACGCAGCGCGGATATTATCTGACCTCCGGTGCCCTGTCCGCGCCTGTTCTCCTCCACCGCAAGGTAGAAAAGGTACACCGTGTCACCGGATATCACGACGTACGCCATTCCCGCAAAGCTGCCGCCGTCCATCGCCGCGAGAGCCTCCGCCCTGCCCTGTCCTGCGCGGCGCTTCAGCAGGAGCCACGGAGCGCGCTCCTCCGCCGGGAATGCCGTCAGATACAGCGCCTTGTACTGCTTTTCAAATTCTTTTCTGTATGGTTCAAGTGTTATCATTATGTGCTCCTGCGTCATGTCAGTTATGTGCTTCGGTTTCGCAGAAGCGTATCTGCTCCTTGTCCTGTAGAGGACAGGAGTACAATGCGCTTCCGTCCAGGTCGGCGCTGTGCATGTCAACTGCTGATATCTGCCGGTTGTTGTAGGTCATGTGATAATAAATACCGCGGTCGGCGTTCCAGCAGGAGGTATAGATCGTGATCTCGTACTTTCCCTCAGCCACTTCGCAGCAACCCCTTACCTGCTCGACTGAACCGAGAATGTGGAAGAACTGTCCCACGCTCTCCTCTTCGGACTTCCCCGAAATGGAATTAGCCCTCGTAAACGCGGCCCGGACAAATCTTGAAGCCGACGAAAGATCGCCGGGAAGTCCTATCGCGCCCATTCCACGGCTGTAAAGCTCAAGCGGTACGCCAAGTTTATTTTCTGGCTGCTTCGGGGAAAGGTGCATATAGTCGCTCAGCCTGGACATCTGCTGATCGAACGGAGGTTCGTTGGTGAGCACGCCCGCGGGGTCGTCGTATACTTTAAGTCCCGCCGCGGAGCACTCCACAACGATTGCTCCGGACTTGTCGGCGATTATCCAGTGCAGCCTTGAAGCCGGGAACTTCTCGCTGAACGGAGTGCCTACGATACTGATATCACTGAGAAGCTTCCTCGCCTCCGAAAGCTCCGCACACCTGCTCAGCACCCACGGAATGAACTCAAACTGCGCCACGCATCGGCCGCTTCCGGCTTCCGGATAAACGGCGCTTTTCGCGAAGTTAAGCCCCGCGACTCCAAGTCCCTTTTCGTTCACCGCGTCGTAATAAAGCGGGTAGTTATCCGCGATATGCGCCATTCCTATCATAGCGTAATGGTGGCCGAGATCTCCGTCATGCCTGAAATGAAACGGGTAATTACGCGGAGTGATGGTCACACGCTCCCCGTACGAAAATTCATAATCCAGTGTTCTGCCCATATAGAAACAATCAGTCTGATAAGTTGCCGCTGTACACATAAGCCGCCCTCGCTTTCTTTTTTTATTAGTATAACACACTAATGTGAAATATCCGTGAAAACGTCTGCCAAATAATAATGCAATTCTGCACACCAAATTCGACGTAAAATGTAGTATAATGGCATTGTCGGTACTTGAAATAACAGTAAAAAAATGTTACAATATATACAACATTAAAAAAAGGGCTGGTAACATATGAAAAAGAAGATATGCGGCAACTGCTTTGCCACAATGAAAGGCTCAGTCTGCCCGCGCTGCGGCTACCGCGAGGTTCATGAAAAGCCGGATATAGACGCGCTCCCGGTCGGGACGGAGCTTCATGGCAGGTACGTCGTGGGCAGGCTGCTTGGCAAGGGCGGCTTCGGAATGATATACATTGCCTACGACCGCAGCGGCGACCGAACCGTCGCAATAAAGGAATACTATCCGGACGGCACCGCAGTGCGCTCCGGGGACAACACGACCGTGGAGCCGATGACCTCCCAGCAGGCGGAAAGCTTCGACTCCGGCAAAAAGCGCTTCGAAATGGAAGCGCAGATAATCTCGCGATTCCGCGAAAGCTCCGAAATAATCGGGATATACGACATCTTTGAAGAAAACAGATCCGCCTATTACGCAATGGACTTCGTACGCGGCGCCTCGCTGAAGGACATGACTGTGAAATACGGGAAAACCACTCCGGAGCACGCCGTATACATCGCCGTCAAGCTGCTCCCGGCTCTTGAGATAATGCACCGCGAGCAGATACTCCACCGCGATGTTTCGCCGGATAATATCATGCTCTGCCCGGACGGAGAGGTCAGGCTCATCGACTTCGGAGCCGCAAGGCAGCTCGCCGACACCACCCAGAGCCTTTCCGTGATACTAAAACAGGGATTTGCTCCGCTGGAACAGTATCAGCGTCGCGGGAAGCAGGGCGGCTGGACGGACATTTACTCCCTGGGCGCGTCGCTGTATTACGCCCTTACCGGGCTTACGCCGGACGACCCGCTTACCCGCCTGGAGGATAATTCCGTATTCGAAAAGGGACTTTCGGAACTCCCGGACAAGCTCGCCGTTATCCTGCGCAAGGCATGCTCCGTGAGATCCGACGAGCGCTATCAGAACGCGGGAGAAATGCTGAACGCAGTAAATTCCTGCGGTATAGCGTCAGAACGCTATCCAGAGGACGATATCCGCTGCGTTATTTCCGGAACGGAAGCACAACCCAGGCGTCCGGCGAAGCGCCGTACCATAATCGCGGCAGCCGCAGCGGCGGTCACAATCGCAGCTGGCTCGGCAGCGGGATTCTTCTCCGGTATCTTTGCGGGACCTATTGAAGTGAAGATAGGTGACGAAATGTTCCCGGTGACTGTGACAGAGCTTGATCTTTCCGACCGGGAGCTGACGAACTCGCAGATAACGAATCTTCACCACATGAAAGATCTGAGATTCCTCAATCTGAGCGACAATTACATAACGGATCTTTCCTGCCTTGCGGGACTTACGAAAATGGAGTCACTGCACTTCACAAACAACAATGTATCGGATATAAGCTTCATGAAGGACATGAACGATCTGCGCGAAATAAGCGCGGAAAACACCGGCGTTTCCGACATATCCGTACTTAAAGGAAAAACGAAGCTGGAGTCAGTATTTTTCGGCGACAGCTATGTTACTGATATAACTCCGATAATGGACAGCCGCGGACTGAAATACGTAGGATTCAATGAAGCAGATATACCGGATATAGACGCCCTGACCGGAATGACCGAGCTTGAGACGATATGCTTTGCAGGCTGCGGTATAACAAGTCTGGAGCCGCTGAAAGACAGCAAGAAACTGCGTAATATCTACCTTGGGCGGAATAAAATATCTGATCTTTCGCCGCTCATCGGCTGTGATATCGAGGAAATGTACATCGACGGAAATCTGCTGAATGGAAATATAGTAGCTTTCCGTGGACTTACGGCGCATGGATTCATTGTACTGAACAACAACGGATACCGCAACGGACAGCTCAATTACATTGCGTCTACGATAAACGGAGAGGTAGTAGTCTACAATTAAAGGGGAATTATATGAAAACAGAAGAACTGGAAGCAAAAATTAAACGCACGAAGCGCCTTGACATGCAGCTCATACAGGACAACGCCCCGCCAAGCTTTGCAATATACATGCAGGAGCTGATAACACAGAGCGGCATAAAGCGCTCCGAGCTTATAAAAGCGCTGAACGTTGACCGCAACTACGGCTACCAAATGATAAACGGCACACGCACGCCGACGCGCATACAGCTGCTGCGTATGGCGCTGTATATGAAGCTCGACCTGAAATGCACGCAGCGTCTGCTGAACCTCGCCGGCAGGGAGGCGCTCTATGTCCGCCGCCCGGAGGACGCGAAAACCGTCCACTGCCTGGAGCACCCTATGGATTTCAAGCGCGCCTGTGAATTCATCTGGGGAGAATGAGCATTTCCTAGCGTACCTGCGATCGACCGCGGTTTAGCATGAGCAGGTACGCCCGCTCTTACATGTAAAACACCATCTGTTACACGCCAGTGCAAGAATGTTTTCGTCCGTCAGGATTTTTTTGCAAAAAACACTTGACAAATCTGAAACACTGTGATATAATATATAAGTCGATTAAGAGTATATTATTTATCGAGATGTGGCTCAGTTTGGTAGAGCGCTGCGTTCGGGACGCAGAGGTCGCAGGTTCGAATCCTGTCATCTCGACCATCACGCTCTCTACCTATGTGTTGGTAGAGATACAGAATCCCTCTTGGAATGCTTTCCGAGAGGGATTTTCGTTTGTATTCGGCTCTATCTCTTATAGACGTTAAATGAATGCTTGTTCGTGTTTTCCCTGGAGTATATATGAGAGTATGGGTGTCAGCATGGGTGTCAGAATAGTAGAGGTTATTGCGGCATAGGCAGGAATTTTCTTCCCACGCTTCGGGTCAATGAGTATTCGCAGCCGCATAATAATTCAGATGGTATCGTGACCGTTACCTCTACCTTTGTGTCATAGACTACCACGCTTTTCACATACTGACCTATGAATTTCTTGCATTCAGCTATATTTCTTTCATAGATGTATATGGATAGGTCGCTTATGCGTTCGGTCAGTTCTGCGGTGTATATATCTATATCAGTTTTTGTGGTGCTGAGCGCTTTCTGACGTTTGATACATGAATATTCA